>Ga0207933_1000426_pt1 | contig 42105 bp, 28 predicted proteins | sample NGESurdeep092012_4_FD_184488 | JGI IMG/M metagenome (GOLD analysis project Ga0207933, IMG submission 184488) | Arctic peat soil microbial communities from Barrow, Alaska - NGEE Surface sample F53-3 deep-092012 (SPAdes) | ecosystem: Environmental > Terrestrial > Soil > Wetlands > Peat ... | reverse complement strand
TTGATTTTTTTTCGCGACGATCGAATGACCACCCCAAGTTTCATGAAGGATGCCAGCATGTCTTCGCTTCGTCCACCGCGCAGTTGGTGCGTATGTTGGCCGTGTTTGTTGTTCGCCGGGCTGCTCACTTTGTCGACCTGTGCTGCGTACGGGCAAGCACAGACCGATGATCCGGCGGAGACGCGCTTTGTTGATAACCTGCTGCAGCGGATGACTCTGGATGAAAAGATCGGGCAGATGAGCCAGCTGGCGTACAACACGCCGGATCGTCTCATCGCCGACGATGCTGCCAGCACCGGAAGAGCCGGTTCCTTTCTTTTTATCAGCGACCCTGCCGAGATTGATCATCTGCAGCATCTCGCGGTCGAGAAGTCACGACTTCATATTCCGTTGCTCTTCGGCTTCGATGTGATTCACGGTTTTCGAACGATCTATCCAATCCCGCTGGCGCTTGCTGCGTCATGGGATCCGGCTCTGGCGGAGCGCGTTCAAAGGATGGCTGCTCGCGAAGCATCCGCCGTGGGCATTCGCTGGACGTTTGCGCCCATGGTGGACATCGCTCGCGACGCGCGCTGGGGCCGCATGATGGAAGGCTCCGGCGAAGATCCCTTCCTTGGTCGGGCGATGGCCGTTGCGCAGGTGCGCGGATTCCAAGGGACGAACCTGAGAGATCCCGATTCGATCGCGGCCTGCGTCAAGCACTTTGCCGGATATGGGGCTGCGGACGGTGGACGTGATTACGATTCGGCCGAGATCTCCGACGCCGACTTACAGAACATTTACCTGCCACCGTTTCATGCCGCGGAGATGGCGGGTGCCGCAACATTTATGACGGCGTACATGGATTTGAACGGTGTTCCGGCCGCTGGCAACCGATGGTTGATGCTGGATACGCTGGAGAACAACTGGAAGTTCACCGGCTTTATCGTCAGTGACTGGGATGCTGTACAAAGCCTCGTCACTCATGGCTTCGCCAGTGACGAAGCTGACGCCGCAGCTCGCGCCGCGAACTCCGGAACGGACATGGAGATGACCAGCCATGTATTCCACGATCAGCTCGCAGCGCAGGTGCGAACGGGCCTCGTAAAGCAGGAAGTAATCGATGACGCAGTGCGCCGTATTCTGGGCGTCAAATATCGGCTTGGCCTCTTCGCGCGTCCCTACGCTGATGTGGCGGCCGCCGCCTCCCGTTTGGTGACGCCGGAACAGCGGCGTGCCTCTCGCCAAGCTGGAGAGCGCACGGCGGTGCTGCTGCGTAACGAATCGCAGACGCTGCCATTGAATCCGGAAGTGAAATCGATCGCGGTGATCGGCCCGCTGGCAGATTCGAAAGTGGACATAACGGGCTCCTGGAGTCTGGGAAGCCATCCGGCGGATGCCGTCAACGTGCTGGAAGGAATTCGTGCTCGTTTTGCGTCGCGGCCGCAGGCGGTCCACTTTGCGAAAGGGGTCGAGATTCAGCGCACAGGCGATTCGATTTTCGATGCCCAATTTCCACCACCAGCACCTACGCTTCTTACTCAGCAGCAGAAACGCACAGCGTTCGCGCAGGCAATTGACGCAGTGCGAGCGTCAGATGTCGCGGTAGTGGTTCTCGGCGAAGCGCAAAACATGAATGGAGAACGTGCCTCTCGCTCGTCGCTGGCGTTGCCGGGAGAGCAGGAAGCCTTGCTCGAGGCCGCCGTCGCGACAGGGAAGCCCATTGTTCTGGTTCTGCTCAACGGACGGCCGCTGGCCATCGACTGGGCTGCCGAGCATGTGCCCGCAATTCTTGAGGCGTGGTATCCGGGCACCGAAGGTGGGAATGCGATTGCAGATCTGTTGTTTGGAGACGCAAACCCGGGCGGCAAGCTGCCTGTCACATTCCCGCGCTCGGCCGGTCAAGAGCCACTGTTCTATGCGCGCTACCTGACACAGATTCCCGATGACACCGGCACGATGTACTGGGACGGCCCGAGCTCGCCGCTCTATCCCTTCGGTTTTGGCCTGAGCTATACGACGTTCTCCGTCTCCTCTCTGAAGCTCTCAGCAGCGAAGGCCGCTGCTGGAGACACAATCGACGTCAGTGTTGAAGTGAAGAATACTGGCAAATTCGCCGGGGATGACGTGGTGCAGCTCTACACACATCAACGGTATGGTTCTGCGTCAAGACCGGTGCGCGAATTGAAGGGTTTCCAGCGGATTTCGTTGTCGCCAGGAGAGGCGAAGACGGTGACGCTGCACCTCGATACGAACGAACTCGGGTTCTGGAGCGCGGCGACACATCGCTTCGCCGTGGAAGCGAGCACCTACGATCTGTGGGTAGGCGATAGTTCTGACGCGCTTGGGAATCACGCAATCTTGGAGCTGACGAAATAGTGCGCTGAGTGAACCTTCCAACGTCGTTGTGCGGACCTTTCTTGCCGTCTCGCAAGCGTAGCTACTTCACCGCATCCAGATCGGCGCTGTACAGCGAGGTGCGTGCGAGGATGTACAGTGTGTGACCCCCAAAGATGAGCCCGGTCGGGCGCTCAGGCACATCGATCTCCCCTGCGAGCGTTCCGTCTGTCGTGTAGATATACACCTGCCCGGCTGCGAGATAGATGCGGCCGTCCGGGCCGACGGTGACGCCTTCGCCGCCCCGATTCGCAAAGACACGCACGTCCCGCAAGGAACCATCCTGATTCACCCTGGCGGCATAGGTCTCTTCGTGTCCTTCATCCGACACGTAGAAGGTACTGCCGCAGGCGGCCGGCCGGATAGCAAAGGCGCGCAGCACATCCGCCATCTTGGTGCCGTAATAGAGGGTGCCCTCGACAAAGTCATCGCCCGCGGGAAGGAACAACGTGCCATCGGGAGAGACATATTGCCAAGGCGTGGGAGTGCTATCCACAGGGCTCGCCCGATCCTGGTCGAAGCGCCAGTGGTCAATTGGAAGCACGGGAGTCATGTCGGGTCGCGGCGTAGCCTTTTGGGGTTTGAGCAGCTGCATCGCGACTCCGGCGGCGGTCGGTGCAGTCGCGTAAACCGTTCCTTTTCCCTGATAGGAGACGATCATCATGTCGCCGGCCTTGTCGAAGAACAGGTTCGCCGCGTCGATAGGGTGGTCGCTGACGATCTCAAGGCGCTTTGTCGCCGGCGTATAGCGATAGATACGTTGCTTGACCGTGTCAACGAAGTAGAGTCGACCGTCCGGAGCGATTGTAAGGCTGCTGGCGTTGAAGAAACCGGAAGCGAGTTGCGTTACATGGGTGGCAGCCGGAGTATCGTGGGCTTGATCCGTGCGGCCCAACGGAAGCGTAAGTGCGGCGATTTCGAGCTCGCGATAGTCTATACGGCTGTCGTCGTCGCGAATGGAACTGTCGAACACGGCTTTGCTGTCGCTGTAGATGTGCAGATTCCGGAAGCGAATATCGTGCGAGTTGCTGACACGGATGGCCTCAGGAAAGGGCGTGAAGCTGCTGACAACGCGGTAGGCATGCATTTCGGCGACGAGAATGTTTTCGGAGTCCTGAATCGCAAGCGGAAGGCAATTGCCGCTTTCGCCGCGCTCCTCTTCGGTTTGCAGGGCAATAATTTCCCAGTTGGCCGCGCGCAGCAGCTTTACTTCGTTGCGGACATGGTGCTCGCTCGAGAGCTCGTAGACGTGGCCTTCGGTCTTCGTGTCAGAGACGTAGAGGCCGGCTTGCGCAAACGTATCCGGCGTCCATATGTCGGCGAACGTCCCGCCGCCGCCTTTCGTAACCCAGAGGCTGGGATACTGCGCATCCCACCGGTACAGCGGATTCGGATCGCCGCCATGCGAGCTATTGTAGGGATTCATGCGCGACCCGTTGGGGTTGTTCGTGCCATGGCCGCCGAGAAAACGGACATCGTCCATCAGCGAATCGCTGCCGGACATCCAGATGGCCCCCGACGCGAGATTGTTGATGCCCCCGTCCACAACCCGATGCCGGTGACGATCGTCGCCCCACCCGGCGGCGCGAGCAGTAACGCCTTTGGCGTGCCTGCGCCGTTGAAACCGGGTGTATTGTCCTCGAGGTCGAGCTGGGTTGTGCTCGGATGAAGGCCGATGAGCACGCTATCGGGCCGGAGACGAAGCGTGTCGGTGAACCGCGACAGTTTCCTGCACACCTGACCCCAAAGCGAAAGAAACAGGCTGTAGTCTCACCAGCGGAGCAAACTCCGGCTCTACACTGCAAGTCAACGTCAGCGGCACCGGCACGAACATGACGTTCAATGTCACGACAACCGCTCCACACCAAGTGGCGCGTCAAGATCTACCGCATCACGGCGTCCCGTCTGAAATTGCACTGGCCGGTTTGTTCGCTCTCTTCCTTCCAGCCGTCCGTCGTCGTCGCCCAGCTACCCTGTGCCTGCTTGGGCTGGGGCTGGTTCTGACCCTCGGTCTAGTGGCCTGCGGCGGATCCAGTGGCGGCGGCGGGGGTGGCAACCTCGATTCCGCTACCGCGCCTTGCCAATACTACTTCACGGTCACGGCCACAACCGGCAGCGGTGCCAGTCAGGTCACCACCACCGCGCAGGTGCCCGTCCTCGTCAATTGAGTGAGAAATCATCTGGACGCGGAACCGGTAAATGCGAGTGATGGACATTAGGAATTAACCGATTCTTCCCTAAAAATTCCCTCGACAAAAGTTGCTGCGGCCGAACAAGCAAGCTGCTTAGGGCTAGCTTCAATTGGCTTCAGCCGTTCGCACTGGTTTTCGTGACAGGTTAATAAAAATCTTGGGACCGGTGTTCTGGCCGATTTACAGGGAAAGCCAATTCCCTGATAAACGAGGAATCATTCCCTGTTTTGTTTCGACTTCCGAGGGCCCGAAAACTCGCACAAGCGCCACGAATCGTTTGGTTTACCGGCAGACCGAAGCCATGAAAACTGACCCAGAACGGACGACTTCCCTGTTGAATTCCCTGTTTGCAGGGAAATGCTGCCAGAGATGGGTTCGCGGCAGACTGCATCCACCGCCACTCCTTTCCCAGCGAAATAACTGAATGTTTATGATTCTGTTGAAAGCGACAGAATCAGCGAATATTTGGGACTGTTTGGGAATTTTTCCTCTCGGGGAGAGAGCTTCCGATCTCCTGCCGACTCGGGCGAGCCGGGGTATTCTCCGATCCAGGTAATCGGAGAAACCGGCCATTTCGCGATACTGGCGGAGAATCCACGAAGAGACCTTTCAAGTCACAGGGCCTAATTTTGTCTGGCCAACAGGACTTTAAATCCGTGGGACTAGTGGCAGCGGACCCTACTCCCCCCCAGCAGGGCTCGCAAGATATTCATTTGCATTGGGGTAGCTCGGCAGATTTGGGCTCACTTTCGCGCTATTCTCCCGCGTAAACCGGACTGGAGAAATATGACGACAGCTGACTGCAGCCGTCTTGCGCCTCTCTTTTGGGCTTAGGGAAAGACTGACGTCGAAGCCAGGGTTCTGACATTTGTTGAGTTGTGGGGAGCACTGGATCTTCGCCTGCGTACTCGAAGTTAGGGTCATGGCGGATCTCACGAGCGAAAATTACACCGCCGCATATCTAACCCGGGAACTCTCGACTCTCGCGCAATCACCGAACCATCAAGGAAAGCTGCATCCGGGTCCCAGTTTGAGGCTGCCGCGAGAATAGAGGGCGGCCAAGGTAGCATGGCGACCTTGAACCGCAGCCATGCGATGCCGACAGCCGAGTCGGTCATATTTATATCTGGGATGTGTAGGCGCGGTATGCTCGGCACGAAGCCCGCACCGCCATTCGGTCTTGGATCGATGGTGTTGAACCTACCCCAACCTTCCGTGGGCGAACTGGAATTTTTTTGCCGAGCGTCATCTGCTTTATCACCAGATCGCTCGCTTATCCGGTGAGAAGGCTTTGTCCATCCATGGAATTCGTGATGTATCCGCGGAGGTCTGCCTGAATGCACACTGAAAGCAAGCGAGTATCAGGACCCAGCGCCAGCCAAACAATCGAACCCTCTGACCCACTTTAGGTGATATGCCCTAGTTGATCTATTACTGCTGTTGCTTGCCATCACTGTACGTGCATTTGCGAAAAGCTTGGCTCGCCCACCCAGCGGCGTGCCGCGAAACCGAAAACATTCGGGCCTTGAAATCCATCCCACTTGGTGACTGTACGGCCATCCGGACCGATTAGCAGCGTCCGCTCTGTCCCCACACTGACACGTTCAGAGACCGCAACATCTTTGAGGTCAAGGTCTGTAATCGCATTACGAAAAGCACCCAGACGAAAGAGTTCGCCGCTAGGGGTGGTCAATGTGAGTTCGACCTTCAAGCCCCGCGACTGGTACTGCTGGCTTAGGCTTTTCAGGACGGTGATCTGCTGTAGAGCGGCGTCGCTCAAGAGATCCTGCCCATTTAGCGAGACAGGTAAATCGCAACGCAGTACCCAGTCGTGCTTTCCGACTGGTGACCTGCGTGAATTTGCCGGCCCGATCGATTTCGCGCTCAACTCATACACATTGTGCCAACTAGCGAGAGGACGCCTCACAAGCGTGCTACCCATCTCCTGATGCAGGTCTGCCTTCACGCCCGGGAGGTCTCTAGATTCGAGACTTCCGGAACGCCACTGTGGATTGTCCGCCCCAAAGTAGCTGTACTGATTTTGCTTCAGAGATGCGTTGGCTTTGCTGTCGACGAGCAACGCAGCGGTCGAGTAGATCCTGTTATTTCGAAACACCGCAGTACCAGGCTTGATGGTTGCGTTATTCAGGAAAGCAGGAGCGTTCTCATACGGATTCCAGAAGACTGTGTTGTCTTCGATGCTGAGTCCATCGATCGAGCCTCCATTCCAGGACAAAAGAAAGATTGCTCCCTGATAGTTGGCTAATCGAGGGCTGCGGGCGTTGTTGATGCACAAGTTTCCACGAATGGTGCTTTGACGCGTAACGAAACCAGCGCCGAAAACCGACACGCAGTATCCCTGCGTGTCGTGGCCGTAGTTCCCTATAACGGCGTTCTTCGTATTCCCATAGTCAATGTCGAAGGCACCGCCGTCGACACCGGGGCTGTCGGTCAGATACGCCTCGTCGTTCTGGACCGTGCAGTCGTCGCACATCCATGTCCAGATTGCATTGGGCGTGCCTATGGATTGAGTAATCTGCATCCCTGTGTTCCATGCGATACTTGATTCGATTCGGCCGTTGCGCACACGAAAGAGGACGATTCCGTCACCTTGAACATCGTGCACAGTGGAATTGCGGATCAGAACATTGGTGCTCCAATCACTCTCGGGTGGGAAACCGAGGTTGCCGCCTCCGATCATGATGCCGGCCCACTGATTTGTGTCCCACGCGGTTACCCCATCCACTAACACATCATCGAAGTGCTGATCCACACTGCCCGAGGACAGCACGATGAGTCCGTTGTCCTTGTTCTTCATGGCGTCTCCACGAACGTCATGAACTGATAGATTCGAGAGATGAATGTGGTGCAGAATGCCCTTCGTTCCACTGACAAAAACGCCGTACTTATTGCCACCCGAAAGATCGAGGGAGTCAATATCCCAATACTCCTGATCAAACAGGCGCAGGGCTTCCTCCGACGTCGCGGGCGCGATCACCTTCGGACGAGTTCCTTCGCCGTAGGCTGTCAGTCGTAAAGGGCGATCTTCGCTTCCGGATCCCCGAGGCTGCAGCGAACCATGGCACTCGGTTCCGCGCCGCAAACGAATCACGTCGCCCGGATTGAACGACTTCGCCTGTAGCAAATCCAGCGAATTCCACGGAGAGGCAGCCGTGTCGCCGCTGCCATTCCTCGGGCTGGAACAGTCGATGAAGTAGTTGTGACTTTGCTGACGGATTTGCTCGCCAGGCATTTGCCCAAAGAGAAGCGACCCCGCACAGGGCGAAAGAAGAATGAGCAAAAACAAAGGCAAGAGATGCACGACAACAATTCTCATATAAAAGAAGCCGCGCTGCCGGACGAATGGCAGCGCGGCGGTTGACCATTTAGAAGAGAACCTTTACATCGAGTTGCACGAGGCGGTTCGCGTCTGCAGCACCGTTTTCACGAGTGATGCTTCCGAAGCTTCCACTCATCGAACCATCGGGATTGGCGAAATGGGGTGTGTTCAGGGCGTTGAAGGCCTCCATGCGAAGTTGCAGCTTCGCGTGCTCAAAAAGCGGTTCCTCTTTGAAGATAGAGGCGTCCAGATTGACATTGCCAGGGCCTACCAGGATGTTGCGGCCGGCGTTGCCTGGCGCGAGTGCATTTCCGAGAGGTCCGGTAAACGGCGCACTGGTAAATGCAGCGATGTTGAAGTACTCGGAAAGTGTACGGCTCTTGCGCGGAAGAGTCGGATTTCCGACGAGATCCGGCCGCAGACCAGGCGAAGAGCCGGTGGGATTGTTGCCACGTATTACATTCACGGGAGTTCCGCTTTGCATTGCATAGATCGCGTTCAATTGCCAGCCACCGAAAATCGCATTCGTGGCTGTTCCCCAATGGGAGAAGAAGTGCTGCCCCTGACCGATTGGGAGTTTCCACAAGCCGCTGAAGACAAAGTTGTGCCGCAGATCGCTATCAGAAGATGCATACTCTAGCAGCAAGTTGTACGGATCCTGCGGGCTGTCGTTATTGATGTGTCCCAAGTTGAATGGAGCGGGCCCATTGTCGAGGCTGTGACTGTACGTATAGCTCCCAAGGAAGCTTAGGTTGTGCGACTCGCGCTTGCTAACCTTCAGCTGCATCGAGTTGTAGTTTCCAAATCCTGAATCTGTAAGATATTGAATCTTACCCAGGCTTGTCGTCAGTCGGTTGTCATAGTTATTATCGCTGTTCAGCGGGTTGGCGTTGATGTCGCCGATCTGGTACGGCAGTGCGTGACTCACCGAGGCTACATAGGCGAGATCGACAGATATCGATGAGCCCACCTGGCGCTGCACCGCAGCATTGTAGGACTCCGTATATCCAGTGCGGATCTTGGGATTGATCGCGTACGTCACGTTAAGTGGGCCATTCGGCACAGTGGACGGGTCGATATACCCACCTGACGTAGCAGGGAGTATCTGCGTGCTGCGTGGCACGCCCGTGTCAAGCTGATAAGCGTAGTACCCGTCGTATGGGGTGTTGAAGTAGCTCGCTTGTGTCGCGAATGGAATGTTCTTCGTCAGAAAATCTTCGCGTCCGTCGTTCTCCGGCGTGTAGAAGAGTCCAAAGCCCGCGCGCAACACGGTCTTCGTGCCGAGTTGGTACGCGATACCGAACCGAGGCGCGAACTGGCCTTTCCGCGGCGCAACAAGGGACGCAGAGTTCCCTCCGACGCCAGCCAGCAGAATCCGATTCGTCGTCACATCGTAGTTCGACATATGGTTGTTGGCTTCCTTGTATGGGTCTTCATACTCATACCGAATGCCATAGTTGAGGGTAAGATTCGGGGTCGCCTTCCACGAGTCCTCAGCATAAAGATCCAACGCCCAGGATTTTGTGTGTGGATTTGTCAGTTGCAGCCCGATGTCGACGACTTCGGGGAGTCCGAGAAGCAGGTCAGCAATATCTGATCCACCGTACGCGTTCCATCCGTTAGCAACAAATGGGGCATATCCGCCGCTGGCGTTGAAAGTAACATCCGACGTTTCAGCCGAGGAGAAGCTCGAATAGTATTGGAAACCCGTCGGAAACAGAGAGAAGTTGGGGTGCGAGTTGAGCTTTCGGAAGTCGCCGCCCACCTTGATCGTGTGCCCAGCGATTCCCGTGAGGGTGAGATAGTCGGTAAATTGGGAGTTTTGATCCAGAACATGGTAGGGCTTGTATGTCGACCCTCCCGCGAGGTACCCGTCAGCAAGGTCCATGTATGGATACGCGACTGTAGCGGAGAAGCCAGGGACCGTGATGTTTCCTACGCCGTACTTGGTCGAATAGTCGGTGCCATTGAGCAGGCTGTACTGATCGAGGTAATAATTCGTGTACCCGAAGCGGAACTCATTCAGCTTCGTAGGACTGAAGGTGTGGTCTTCAGTGATCGAGAGAGACTGCGCGCCATCATTCTGCTTGTTAGCTTGGTCTGCGTCACCGGCGCCCGGCACGACGGTCTCGCCGTGATAGGGATCAGTCACAAGTGAGCTATTTGAGCCCCAATGATAGATGACGTACAAGCGATCCGCCTGGGTAATGACCTGATCGAACCGCGAATCAATCTGATTGGTATTCGTGGTTACAGGAGAGAACACGGCGTAGTTCGAGAACCATCCATTGCGTACGCCGGGCACATTAGGCTTCGGAAAGAAGTTCAGCAATGTATTGAGACCCGCTGCGCTTACCCGGTCCGCCGGAATGATGTTGCCCGGGAACTGCTTCGCATCGCAAAATCCGTAGCACGCATACTGTACTGCCGGATCAAAGATAGGGTCGATCGTTCCGCGATCCGGGCACGGGTTGCCATTGCATTGGCTGCTGTCCAAGCCGTCATTGGGATCCACAAGGCCGGAAAGATCAACAGATCCGTCGGGCTGTACCTTGATCAGGCCAAACGGGATGGTTGAATCCAGATAGGTGTATGCGTTATTTAGTCGGCTTCCTTCATATGAGACAAAGAAGAATGAGCGGTTCTTGATGACAGGGCCGCCTACTGTGCCACCAAAGTTGTGCTGCTTGAGGGTGGGTGACGGCTGAGTTCCACCGAACGAGTACGGCTTGGCAGTCATGAAATTCGGCCGGAAGAACTCATAAGCACTGCCGTGAAACATATTCGAGCCAGCCTTGGTCTGTACCTGCACAATGCCGCCGGAGGCATTGCCGTACTCCGCGTCATAGCTCGAAGTAATTACTTTGAACTCCTGCACCGAATCGACACTTGGCGTCACCGTGACGTCTTGCGTGCGATTAGTCGTAGACTCCACGCCGTCCAGAAGTATGGAGTTGGCAAACTCGCGCTGGCCGCCAACCGAGAGAGCGTAGCTATTGATGCTGCCGCCCACAGGCTCCACGCCGGGAACCAAGGCAGTCAGATTGTAGAAGTTTCTGGAAAGCAGCGGGAGAGAGGTGATGTCGTCGCCGCCGATCACGGTACCCACCTCTGCGGTCTGCGTCTGAAGAAGCGTGGGCTTCTCGGTGACCTCGACGGTGGTCGTCACTTTCCCTGGCGCGAGGCTGAAATTCACCAGCAGCTTCTGGTCAATGGCCAACGGCGCATGTGGAACCCGGGAGTCACCAAAGCCCGCGCTGGATGCCGTAACGGTATAGACCGCGGGGGGTGCATTGAGAATGACGTAGTTACCCGCGCTGTCCGAGCGCCCGGTAAACGTCACCCCCCGGTTGTCGTCCCTCGCAGTTACCACGGCGCCGGGAATCACCGCACCGGTAGTGTCGGTCACCCTGCCAACAATAAGTCCCGTCGTCGCTTGAGCGCACGCCCTGCCGCTAAAGACAAGCACAGCACAGATCGCAAACACCAGACAGAACTCAGCTAAAACTCGCCTCATACCGGCCACTCCCTCGAGTTCAGGTAAACGCATTCTCGAAACACACAAGACCCTATCGCTCTCGCATTGAGGTTGTCAATAGCTTTCAACGAGCTTGTTTGCAATAGGTAATTGGGTCACTGCAGGTAAAACAGATTTGCAAAATCGGCAGGAGGTGCGGCACAATCCGGTCCGGGCTGTGGTAGTTTGAGTAAACGTTTGCTGACCCCTCGGAGTTTGTTGAGAATGCACGCCCCCTTCCGGCAATTCCAGTTCGCTGCCAAATTTCGGTCGCTGCTGCCCTTGCTCTTGCTTGCGCTTGGAAGTTCGGCCGCTCTCGCTTCCTCGCAAGCACCAAGTGGGCCATCCCTTCCGAATAGTGAATTCCCGACTGTGCTTTATGGCTCGGCGTATTACCACGAGTACGAGCCGTACGAACGGCTCGATCAAGATGTCGCCATGATGAAGAAGGCGGGCTTCTCCGTGGTGCGAATGGGTGAGTCGACCTGGAGTCTCTGGGAGCCGAAAGACGGCCAGTTCGACTACGCCTGGATGGACAAAGTCGTCGACGCCATGGGCAAAGCGGGGATCAAAGTCTTCATGGGGACGCCTACGTATTCTCTCCCGGTGTGGCTTTATCACGAGCACCCAGAGATCCTTGCGCGGCCCCTTGGCGGCGCGCCGCGATTTTACGGGATGCGGCAGAACATGGACACTGACAATCCGGTCTTCCGCAAATATGCCGAACGGCTCATTGTCCATCTCGTTGAGCATTACCGCGACAATCCCAATGTGATCGGGTGGCAGATTGACAATGAGACCAGCTCCAACGGAGCGTCAAATCCTGACGTCTTTGCAGGGTTCGTCAACCATCTCAAACAGAAATTCGGCACGCCGGAGAATCTGAATAAAGCATGGTTTCTGAACTATTGGGGTCAGGATATTCATAGCTGGGCGGAGATGCCCACTCCCGACAATGCCCAAAGTACCGGCTACAAGCTGGAGTGGTCCCGCTGGCAGCAGATGCGTGTGACAGATTACCTTTCCTGGCAGGCTGCGCTGGTACGGCAACATCGCGGCGCTAACCAATTCGTCACGACGGATTTTGCAGGGGCCATGCATCCCGATGTGAACGAGTTCGAAATCGCTAAATCGCTGGATGTTGTGGCGGACAATATCTACTACGGCACCCAGGATGCCATGGACGGCTGGGTGCAGGCCAGGGACGGCGATTTCAGCCGTTCGCTGCAGCATACGAATTACCTAATCACCGAAACCAACGCCCAGACCACCGACTGGACATCTGCGTATCAGTATCCGCCGTACGACGGGCAGATCCGGCTCAACGCGTACACCCACATCTCGAGCGGAGCCAATATGGTGGAATATTGGCATTGGGGATCGATTCATTCCGGTCAGGAAACTTACTGGAAGGGTGTTCTGTCGCATGACTTAGAGCCAAACCGCGCATACGCTGAGGCTTCCCTTCTAGGGAATGAACTCCATCGCATCGGACCACACCTGGTGGATCTCAAGATCCACAATCAGGTCGCGATTCTTTGGAGCATTGATTCTCTCAATGCCATTAACTTCATGCCCTTCACCAGCTCGGGGTCGCAATGGACGAATGCGTCGCCGGTCGCGGATTATGGCACGCTGGTGAGTCAGCTCCATCACGCGTTGTATCGGCTCAATGTCGGCACGGACTTCCTCTTTCCCGAGGACCCCAACTTTTCGCGCTATAAGCTCATCATCGTTCCAGCGCTCTATGTCGCAGACGACGCTCTCCTGAAGAAGATCTCAGATTATGTGAAAAATGGCGGCCACGTCCTGATGACCTTCAAGAGCGGATTTACGAACGAAAACTCCGCCGTAAGATGGGAGCGTGCTCCCGGCCCCCTTAGAGATGCCGCAGGTTTCACCTACCAGGAGTTCTCGAACCTGGCGCAACCGCTGGCATTGAAAGGCGACCCATTCAAAGCCGGCGCCGATAACAAGGTTAGCTATTGGGCGGAATTTCTGGTACCCGAACACGCAATTGCACTCGCCTGGTATGACCATCCATTCTTTGGCAGATGGCCAGCAATTACGCGCAATCAATTTGGCGCCGGCACTCTAACGTACGAAGGGACCTATCTTTCGGACGAACTGCAACGTCGAGTTATTCTGGACTTGCTCAAGGATACTGGCCTGGTGGGCCCGGATCAGTCGCTTCCAACCGCCGTTCACGTCAAACACGGCATTAATCGATTCCAAAGAAAAGTTCACTATTACCTGAACTACTCTGGGTCGGAGAAGCGCTTTATTTATCCATATTCTGACGGTGTCGACCTGCTCACTTCAACGCCCGTCGTTCACGGCCAAACTGTTACGCTGAAACCGTGGGATCTTATCATCGCTGAAGAGAGTCAAAGAGTAAACTGATGCGCGTCTGGATGCTCAACCGATCGTTGCTTTGGCTAGGAACCATTCCCTTGTTGGCCGCACCGTTCGGTCATGCACAGGATTTCTATCTTCATGACGGCGACCGGGTCGCGTTTTATGGCGACAGCATCACCGCCCAGCGGTTTTATACGCAGGATGTCGAGGCATTCGTTGACACCCGCTACCCGCGCATGAAAATTGCATTCCATAACGCCGGTGTTCCGGGCGATCGTGTGACCGGCGGATACACCGGCACAGCGGCAACTCGCGTGGCTCGCGATGTCGCACCGTTTCATCCGACAGTGATTACCGTCATGCTTGGCATGAACGAGGGCGGCTATACGAGCCTCAAGCCGGAGGTGATTCCTCAGTTCGTGACCGGCTACAAGTCGTTGCTCAAGCTCCTGCGGAGTGCTGCTCCGACTGCACGCATCGATCTCCTCGAGAACACTCCCTATGATGAGATCACGCACGGAACCGAGTTCGCCGGCTATATGGACACGACCAAGAGCATCGCGAACTGCACTCCTGCCTTTGCGGATTCGGAGCATGTTCCGGTAATCAACACGGAAGGGCCCGTGGAGTCGCTCATCAGGGCTGCTGCAAAGAGGGGACCCGTTTTAGCACCACTTCTCGTCCCGGATCGCATTCATCCGGGAGAAGCAACGCATTGGGTTATCGCCGCAGCAATCATGAAAGCCTGGAATGCCGATCCGGTCGTCAGCGCCGTCGCGATTAGCGCGGCCGACCTGAAGATCGTTACATCCAAGAGAACAACTATCTCTTCGCTTTCGAGAGCCGATGACGTCCTAAGCTGGGATCAGCAGGACGACGCTCTTCCCCTCCCACTGAACGTTGGCGATCCGCTTACGCGAATGGTGTTGGATCTTACGGACCTCACGTCCGTCGATCAGGAAACCTTAGTCGTGACCGGCCTTCCAGTTGGCACGTACACCCTCACGATCGATCATGAGCGGGCACTAGGACCATTCACGGCCAAAGAACTAGCACGTGGCATCAATCTTGCAACAATGGAAACGCCCATGCTGCATCAGGCGCGCACGTTAGCCGGAGCACTCGACAGCAGGTCCAAGCTTGAAGAGGCGGATTTCTCGCTTCAGATGGACACGTCAGCCAACGGGAAGAAGGCAGCGAGTGAGGCTCTCGCTGAAGGCGAACAGGAGTTTACAACCAAGGCTCGTAAAGTGCTCGACATCCCAATACATCACTACTCTCTGCGGAGCATCGGTAGACCCGAATAGATGTCTAAAGATCGCAACTGGCGGCCCAGCAGCACTAGGCGTTAGATTGACCCTTCAACCCATGCACTTCCCCACCTATCTTCTAATTGTCTACTTCGCTTGCACGATGGTGATCGCGATCCGGTCGCATCGCAAGCAGGGGACGTCGAACGACTTCCTAAATGAAACTGGGAATCTGCCTACGTGGGTCGCGACACTCTCGTTTCTGGCGGCGAATTGCGGGGCGCTGGAGATCGTCGGGCTGAGTGGGATTGCCGCACGCTACGGCGTCCAAGCATTGCATTTTTACTGGATCGGGGCGATTCCTGCGCTGATCTTCGTCTCCTTTGTTGCTCTGCCCGTGTATCTGCGTAACGATGTGCGAAGTGTTCCTGAGTTTCTTGAAAGGCGCTTCGGGCGAAGCGTCGGACTACTCAGCGCCGCCATACAACTCGGCGGCACCAGCTTGACTGCCGGAGTGACCGTGTACGCATTGGCAGAAACTCTGCACGTGGCAGCTGGATGGAACCTCGCAACCTGCTTCTTCGTAGCAGCCGCCGTTGCGATGACGAACGCTCTCACCGGCGGCCTTCGCGGGACGATGCGGACGGAGATCCTCCAGTTCTGCCTTATGGTCGGTGGCCTCTTACCGATGCTGTATCTTTCGGTTCGTTTCGGCGGCGATCACGTGGAAGGCGCCACCACATGGGCGCATCTTTGGCGTCAGACTCCGCTCGTGTCCTCGAAGGCCCCGGTCGATATGGTGGGCGTCATCATTGGCTTGGGACTGGTCATTGGGTTTTCGTATTGGTGCACGGACTTCATTCTGATGCAACGCGCCCTTACCGCACGTTCGGTCAACTCTGCGCGGAAGGTTCCTCTCTACGCCGGCTTCGGCAAACTTCTGTTTTCATTCATGGTGGTCATGCCGGTCGTCCTCGCTGGCAGGAGCCTCGCAGTCGGTAATGGAAGCCTGGACCAAACGGCCGCATTGCTGATGCACTCGCTGTATCATTCCCGTTTTTGGGTGCTTGCTGTCTTGGCGCTCGTCGCAAGTCTGATGACGGGCCTAAGCGCCAACGTCACTGCGTTTGCGTCACTGTGGACGCAGGAGATCTACCGACGCGCGATCAGGCCCAACAAGCCGGAGCAGCACTACATCAACGTTGGGCGAATCGCCGGTGTCGTCTGCATTCTATTGAGCGTTACTGGAGCCTATGCCACGCTCCACTTCGAAAGCCTGTCGGAGTTTATGCTTGTTATCTTCTCGCTGACTATAGTGCCGTTCTTTGCTGTGGTGATCAACGGCATCTTTTCTAACCGGGGCACCGCAGCGGGGTCCATCGCCGGCGCCCTCTCTGGAATTGCCATGGGTGGCTTGATGAGTGCGGCATATCACGCCCACTTGCTGCACGTGGGAAGCGAGCTCAATGCTAACTTCTACACGGCAATCGTGAGTTTCTCTGTCGCATCCATTATGTGTTTTATTGCGAGTCGTTTCGGTGGAGGTACGCTTCGTTCGTGCAGCGTGGGATCTCAAGTGCTTGTTGAGACATCCATGGTTCGCGTGCCAGGCACGCTATATCTTCTCGCGGGTCTCTTGCTCGTGTGTTGCCTTGTCTTCAATCTATTGTGGTGGTGAGAGGTGTGCAACGTGATTTACGGTCATTTTCTATTTGAGGCGCGTTCATGAGAAAGCGCAGTTCCGGCTCATCAAGATCGGATGAAGTTGCGAAGAGGGCCGGAGTGTCTATTGCTACGGTTTCCCGGGTCGTCAATGGTTTTGCCACCGTAGATAAGAAGTTAGCCAAACGAGTGTGGCAGGCGATCGACGAACTTGGATATGTACCTAATCAGCAGGCGCGCGCGCTCGTTTCGGGGCGGAGCCGCACTCTCGGCCTTCTCGTCTCAGAGATTACAAATCCTTTCTTCCCCGAACTGATTCAGAGCTTTGAGGATATTGCCGGAGAGAACGGCTTCGAGGTGATGGTTGGTTCAACGAACTATAACTATGAACGTGCAAAGCTATTCATCACGCGCCTTGCGCAACGCAGGGTAGAAGGCGTGGCGGTGATGACGTTTCGTGCAGAATCACCCTTGCTAGACGGGCTTATTGCGCAGGATATTCCTCTGGTCTCCATCGACGTGAGCACCAACGCTCCTCGATCGCTGATCCTCGAAGTGGATTATGCCCAGGGAATCACGCAGGCTGTTCAGCACCTCGCGGTTCTTGGCCACCGAAAGATCGCGTATGCAGGCGGCCCGATGCCTCACCTGACAAACCTCAGACGAAAAGAGGCTTTCATTCAAGCGATCCGATCCATCGGCCTGCAGGTCGAAGAACTGCAGATCTTCGAGGGGGCCCACACCTTCGAGGGTGGCACGCTGGCAGCCGAACAGTTTCTTGAGATTGAGGATCGACCCACCGCGATCGTGTGCTCAAACGACATTATGGCCGTCGGTGTGATGCGTGTGCTTGTCAGGAGGAAGATCAAAGTACCGGGAGAGATGTCTGTTGTGGGATTTGACGACATTCATTTGGCTGAATTTGCAAATCCGCCTCTCACGACCATTCGCATGTCTCGCGGAGACCTTGCGCGAAGCGCATTCAATGCGCTTCAGTTGCTTATGAATTCAGCTGACATCGCACCCCACCCGCCAATGAGAGTGGGTACTTCACTCATCGTGCGAGAATCTACTGACTTTCATACCGAAGCAACCCACGGCTTAAGGATCAAGCGGAATTCGTCAGAACGTCCGGTTGGGCGACGTGAGCTTCATCCTCCAATCACAAGTTAAATTGGTCAGCGGGACGCGGTCATCCGTGTAACCTGTGGCGCTTCAGCTCACGTTCAAATATGTCGTGCTAGGCCGCTCTCCGAGTGAAGTAAACGGCACCAGAGTCAACGGACCAGTAGTCATATTTATTCGCCACTGCCTCTCGCTGACTTGCCAGGCAGGCAGCAGTTGTCCCGCGTTATCTTTAGCGCCGGGCTCTCCTCTTCCGGTTTCACAGCCATGAGAGCCAGCGGCCCTCGCATCAGTAGCCCTGTTGGTGTGCCGGGCGTCGAGAAGCTCAAGCCTCATCTTTAGGAGCAGTTCCAATTGCACGCGATCGCCGGTCTTCCATTCCTCCGTATGGACGCGAACTCCCGGGCATGGCGTGCGCCGTGGGCGTCGGCCCGTTCACACGAATCGATGCTCCGTCGGCCCATTCGGCAGTCACCCACTGCCCACACGTGCAGTCAGGCGCGCCGACCGCATCGAACCTCCGATGAAGTCCGGAACCGGATCATAGTGATACCAGCCGCCTAGATCGTCACTTGGCGCGGGCATACCGCACATTTCACGCACGGGCTTGAGAAGGCTGTCCTCGCTAAATTCCATCAGCACCGCATGTGTGTTCATCAACTGCGACTCGTGCGGATCGCTGGAGATTAGAACATCTCCATATCCAAACTCGGATAGATGCCCCGAAGCAAGACCTTCCGAACCCCACCCCTTCTGCTACAAATCCTGTGCCGGTGATCGAGCCCGTCGCCAAAGCCTTCTGAAAAAACGTTCTTCGTGAAATGCTTCGGCCTGCAATTTCTCAATAGGCGACTACGTACACTCGAGCCTTTACTGTGACGGGGTCCTTCTCCTTCGTGCGGAAAGTCAGATGGACAGATGAGCCGGGCCGCAGATCCCGATGGCTGATCTCAGCTTCAGCCCACGACAAACCCGCCCAGACCACTCGGTCGTAATTCTCCCGGATTGGAAGATCGCGGCCCTCCTGCTTCGCCTTCAGCACAAATATTTTGCCCATGCTCGTGGCAGCCAGATCTCCAACCGGCCACGTTCGCCGCAAGGTCCCGTCTGGCGAATATTGCTGCATTATGAGCCTTAGATCGCCGCTCGCCGGTGCCTGCACCGTTGCCTCGATAACACCTTTCGAAACCTCGTGAAACTCGGCTGGTAACGGCCGAATCGTTCGCGGAATCACGACATCCTCCTGCACGCCCAATTCAAACTGGGGTGACGCGTACTTTCCGTACCCGACGACTGCCATCTGCTCCGGTCCCAGAACAACACGGTCTCCTCCAAGTTGCGGCACAAAGCCGGCATCGCGAAACAGCACTCGTCCCTGCCGGATCGGAGGCTGCACCTTTGACAGGACCGGCAATGTCATCGTGACGACGCTCTCGGTCGGATTCACAATTGTGTACAGGCTACCTTCCCCGTCCAACGCGCCGAACCCGTACGGCTGAACATCCCCGGGAACTCCGCCAAATGTCTTAATTCGGCCTACGGATTGGAAGTGCAGAAACATCGATTGCACGCGGGCGAACCATCGCGCGTCGTTGTCGCTCAGCAGCTCGAGGTTTCCGTAGGTCGTATTGATCCATCCTCCCCGGGCCATCATGAGCAGCAGCGATCCCTTCCATTCCTGAAACGCTCGGCGAAATATCGTACCTGTCTTCCCGGGCATGAAGCTCGTGGTGTCAATGCGCTCGAGCGGAACGCCGCTCTCCTCATATCGCCGCATCTGGTGGTCGCTATACGTATCCAGCGACCTCCAGAAGTTAATTGCCGGGATATCGCTCGGACGCGGATCCCCACAGTACAGCGAATCGAACACCTCGAGCCAACGCAGATCAACCGGATCTTTGAATGGAAACTTGTAATAAGTCGAATCCATATCGCCGCCGAAACCGTTGAAGGCCTCCAACACGACATCTGGATTCTTGCGGCGGAACGCCGCCAGCGCGTCCCGAAGCGCATCGGAGTTACGTCGGATGATCTCCTGTTTGGTGAGCTTCACCTCGGTTGTCGGAGTCGCAGCCGTCACGTCTGCAAAATCAAACAGAAACATCCGAATGCCGCGGTCGTACCAGAGCTGCAGCACGTCCATGAAGTCCGGCAGAAATCCGCCTTCGAACATGGACATCGCCGTGCCATTCTTATTCAGAGAATCATGCCACTTGGATACTGCGTTGAGATGAACCAGCGTATTCGTACTGAACCACAGCCCTGGCTGAATACCGTTTTCTTCACACATTCGAATCCAGCGGTCCGGCCCTTGCGGCCAGTTAGGCTTCTTCCACGTCCGATAGCCGCCGTCCGGATCAAACCAGAATGCATCCATTACGTAGTAATCGAAGCGGACACCATCTCGCCGAAGCCGGAGCATATTATTCAGCTCCTTCAACGACAACGCCTCCGTCAGCGGCACATTATCGGAGAGCTCATCGTACGCCGCCCAATTGTCATAAACCGAAATCGGATCAGCAAGCGTCGGGGAGGCGAGCGCGTTCCGCGAGTACTTCGCCTGTCCCATCACAACGGAGGGCAGAACTGCTACGAGCAGCGCAATCTTCAGCCACATGTCCTTATTCACAACGACTCACTTCCGGAAGATCGCAGATAGGCTCAGTCGCTTTGTCGCACGAGCGACGCCTCTTCCTAACGGAAAATGCCTTTCGCCCACTCTGCTCGCCACGCGCGTCCACGGCGTCGATGTTATGTTTGCACTCTTTAGAAGCTAGATCTCGTGCATAACCATCATACGCTGCACGATGCATCGAATCCGGCAGGGGCAGATGGGATTGGCGTGATCGCGCCTGAATGCCTCACGCCGATGCTTTCGACTTCGCATGCTGATTAACGAAAATCGCTGCAGCTCAGACGGGACTGCATAGACCTGCCGTTGCCGCATAAGGAGAAGTTAGCCGAGGAAATTTGGAACTAGGAAAAACGGTGTTGACCGTTCAGTGTTCAGGCTGTCGTGGTGAAATCCAATTCCTTGATATACGGGAATTATTCCCTGTCTTGTTTAGCTTCTTTTGAGCCCCACGCAATAAGTGGTGCGGCTTCTATGGCTTATCGGCGGAATCGGGCCGCAAACATCCGCGCAGATGCTGCTATTTCCCTGTTTGCAGGAACTGCTGCGAGAAACAGATTCGCCGCACACCTATCCACCCTCACTCTTTTCCGGCAAAATAACTGGACGTTCCCGATTCTGCTGGGAAAGGCAAGATACGCGGGTATTTGGGCTGTCCATTTAGCTTCGCGGCGAAAGGCGGGTTGATCGTATCCAACCACTTCGGGATATAAAGTGCATCACAACTGATCGAGCGAAGGGATGCGATGACAAAGGCTGATGAGACAGAGTTGCTAGAAGTTGCAGGCCACACGGTGCGTATCAGCAGTCCGTCCAAGCCTTATTTCACGCGGGACGTACAGTTGACCAAGCTCGACATCGTCCAGTACTTCCTGGCCGTCGCCCCGGGTGCGCTGCGCGGTATCATCGATCGTCCGGTGGTTCTGAAACGTTTTGTGAATGGCGCAGGGGCAGAGCCGTTCTATCAAAAGCGCGCCCCCGGCGATTTGCCAAATTGGATGCGGACGGTGATGCTGTCCTTCCCTTCCGGTCGAACCGCGGACGAAGTCGTGGTGGATGATGCGGCCGGCCTCGCGTGGATCGTGAACCTGGGCTGCATGGAGTTGCATCCGCACCCCGTGCGCACCAGGGACCTCAATCATCCGGATGAGTTGCGAGTGGATCTTGATCCGCAGCCCGGTGTCGAATGGGCCGACGTGCGTGCGGTGGCGATGGAGGTGAAGGCGCTGCTGGACGAACTAGGCATAGTGGCGTGGCCGAAGACGAGCGGATCACGTGGTATGCACATCAACATACGGATAGAGCCCAGGTGGGATTTCACCGAGGTGCGGAGGGCTGCGCTGGCGCTGGCTCGCGCGGTGGAACGGCGATGTTCGCTCGCAACCAGTAAATGGTGGAAGGAAGAGCGGCATGGTGTCTTTCTGGACTACAACCAGAACGCAAAGGATCGAACCACCTGCTCTGCCTTTTCGGTGAGGCCGCTGCCCGATGCGCGTGTGAGTACTCCGCTGCGTTGGGATGAAGTAATGACCTGTGACCCTGCGGACTTCACCGTGCTCACGGTGCCGGGTCGCTTTGCAAAGATTGGTGACCCGCATGCCGCGATGGATGAACACGCGGGTGTGCTGGATGCGTTGCTGGAGATGGCTGCGCGCGATGAGGCGGAGGGGCTCGGCGACGCGCCGTGGCCGCCTCATTTCCGCAAAATGGAGGGCGAGCCTGCGCGCGTACAGCCCTCGAAGGCGCGCAGCTCTGCCAAGAGGAAGATGGTGGCAGAAGCCGAGGGCGAAAAGGCTGATCCAACTGCTCCTATTGTTAAGAAGGGTCGCCGGCAGCCGACGGCGCCGCTGGTTGTGGTCGCGCAGTCTCGCAACAAAGCTGCGGCAGAAGCTGGGCTGGAGCGTTGGAAACAGGAGCACGCTGAAGCTACGGCGTTGTTGGCGCCGGATGACGTCCTGGTAGACCGCATGCGCGGATCTGCGTATGTGTGGTATCGCATTCGCGTGAATCTGCGGCATGTGCCTGAGCCGTTGCGACCCGCGCAGGGTGTGCCTGATCCGGATGATGACCCGACACGGGAGCGGCGTGAAGCCAGGAAACAGTCGTGAGTCGCCTCGCTCCGTGCTGGTGACTGTGGGTTAAGTTCGTTCCGAAAAGATGCGCATCAGCTCTTGGGGTGGAACGACCTCGAGCTGCTCGTAGGTGCAGTCCTTCGGTGCCTTGTCCGAGCGCCAGCGGCGAAAGTGCGCGAGGTGGCGAAAGCGAGTGCCCTGCATGTGCTCATAGGCGACCTCGACCACAAGCTCGATGCGCAGCGGCTCCCAGCTCAAGTCTTTGCCCTCGCTCCATCGCGACTGACCGCCGGGCATGCGGCCGCTGGCCTGTGCGTCCTCGCTTTGCCAGGCTGCCCATGGGTGATTGCGCAGAGCATCTTTGCGATACGGTCCCAGGAACTCCACAAGCTCTTTGCGTTTGGCTGCGCTGAAACTGGCACAAACCCCTACGTGCTGGAGTCGGGCTGCAGCGTCGTACAGGCCCAGCAGCAGCGATCCAACTGCAGTCCCTTGCCCATCCTTGTGCCAGCGGAAGCCCGCGACGACGCAGTCGCAGTCCCGCTCGTGCTTGATCTTCAGCATGGTGCGCTTGTCCGGCGTGTACGGTCCCTCGACCGCCTTTGCGATCACGCCGTCAAGCCCCGCGCCTTCGAAGCGTGTGAACCAGTCCTGCGCCACTGCTCGATCCCGCGTCGCGGGCGTCAGATGCAGTGGCGGGTGCACCTTCGCAAGGACTCGTTCGAGTTCGGCGCGCCGCACGGTGAACGGCTCGTCGCGCAGATCACGATCCCCAAGCTGAAGCAGGTCGAAGAAGACAACCGAGGCAGGTAACTGTGCAGCGAGCGTCTTCACACGAGACGCCGCGGGATGGATGCGCAACGTCAAAGCCTCAAAATCCAGGCCGCCATCACGGGCGATGACGATCTCGCCGTCCACGACGCATCGTTGCGGCAGCTGGTGGAGCAGCGCTTCGCGCAGCTCTGGAAAGTATCGGTCGAGCGGCTTGCCATCGCGGCTTTGGATGAGCAGTTCCTCATGGCTGCGAAAGATCACCGTGCGAAAGCCGTCCCACTTCGGCTCAAAGACCCATGTGCCAGGATTGGAGGGAATCTCATCCACCCGCTTGGCGAGCATGGGCAGAATCGGTGGTGGCAATGGCAGCGGCACGCTGTGTTGGATGCAGGCCGGCGGTGCCGCGGGTGATCGCGGCCCTTGAATTGATCCTTCCCTCTTCAGCGATGCTCAAGAAGATCTCGTCGATCACCTGGTCTGGACTAAACGAATGTTCCTACGCTCCGGTACACTTTCTCAACAAGTAAAAACGGAATTGAGATTAGGGAACACGCTGAATGATCAAGCACTTATTGATCCTGGCCGTCGTCATATCGTCTCTGGCGAGACCGTCGCAGGCGCGGGCGAACCTCACAAGCGAAGGATTTGCGAGGTGATCTTCCCGTCAGCATATAAAGCAGGTAAGCCTTTATAGGGACGGACTAATCCGTTGCCGCCCACGTTACTGCGATGCCAGCCCCCGGCAAATGAGGCCTTCAGAATTCTCAAAAATAAAGACGATTCAGAATGGAGTCTTCCAATTCGACTACAATTAGCTCCGCAAAAACGATATCCCTTGGATGCTATCCATGGACGAGACTCGAGGCCAAACTACTCGCCTTCTGAAGGCGCTGCATGCTGGTGATCCTGCAGCGGCGCAGAAACTCCTGCCCTTGGTCTACGCAGAGCTTCATCGTGTTGCGAACGCTTACATGCGGCGCGAGCGACCGGACCACACGCTGCAGCCGACTGCCTTAATCAACGAGGCATATCTGCGCCTGATACAAGAGGATGTCGACTGGAATAGCCGTGAACACTTTGTCGGCTTTGCTGCTCATGTGATGCGGCGAGTTTTGGTTGATTATGCGCGTGCCCGCAACGCAGAACAGCGAGGCGGAAAAATGGAACGAGTCGAGCTACAGGATCAGTTCGCGATCTCTGCGGACAAACTTGAGCAGGTCTCGCTGATCGATGAGGCCCTCGACCGATTGGCGAAAACGAATCCACGTCAGGCCCGAGTAGTCGAATTGCGATATTTCGGTGGCCTCTCCATCGAGCAGATTGGAGCAACACTTGGCATCGCACCCCGCTCGGTGAAACGCGACTGGGCACTCGCGCGAATCTGGCTGTTTGAAGAGCTCAAGCCGCGCGGACGTCGGCCCGACCGTCAGACGAAGAAAAACTAACACGGATGGTGGCCCCTTTTGTGTGCCGATCACGCATTGAGAGGTGAGGGCAGTTATAACGCTCCCTCCAAAGGAGAACCACCATGAAAGCCTTCTGGATCTTTCGCGCCATCGTCCTCGTATCGTGCCTGGCATTCCTACCTGCTTATAGCCAGAGCCCAAACCACACCATGTCAGTCAACGTGCCATTCAGCTTTGAACTTGGCAACCAGCACTTCGCGCCTGGTGTATACACCATCAAGACACCCCTGCAGAATGTTGTCGAGCTTCAGGGTCGCTCCAAAGTCGGCATGTTCATGACGATCAACGGTCAGAGCTACAAGCCAACGAAGGCAACTAAGATTGTCTTTGACAGATATGGCGACCACTACTTTCTTCGCCAGATCTGGTTCAACGCCGAGGAAACCGCTTACTTGGAGTGCCCGGAGTCGAAGGCTGAGAGGCAGGCGAAGACGGGGGAACTCGCGTCGAACCAAAAAAGTTCTTCGAATGTGGAGATTGCTATACTGCGCCTTCCGTAACAAAGTCGCACAGCTTACAAACACCTTGTATATCTGGTGACGAGCAGGAGGCGATTACCTTCCGACCTTCCTGCTCACACCTTTTTGTCTGAATACAGGGCCTTTAGGGCTCATTCATTGAAATCGCATGCGCCTTGTGTAATCATGGTGCGCGTTACCGGGGAATCACACCGCGAACTTCACCGGCCCCCTTCCATTGGCTTTCAACCCCGCGATCGCCAAGACCCTGAGACTGACTAGGATTCCCGACTACCCCTAACGTTCGTTTCGCATTCTGCCGAGGGCTGGATGGAAACAATGGCCGACTCCCAGAGGTTCGTAGAGGAACTTTTTGAGGCAGCTCTTGCCCAGCCTCCAGAGGAGCGCATCGCCTGGCTGGACCTCGCCTGCCCCGACTCGCCTGAGGTTCGTTACCTCGTAAAGAAGCTTCTGTTAGCAGACGAGCAAGCAGGAAGTTTTCTCGAATCTCCACTCCTGTCGTCGTCCGATACGCCCTCACAGGAGCCCATTCCAACCTTTGACCCGGGAACCACCGTCGCCGGCAGATTCCAGATTCATCGCTTCATCGCGCGCGGTGGCATGGGCGAGGTCTACGAGGCATGGGACTCCGAACTTCGCGAGAGAGTGGCCATCAAAACCATCCGCCCTGACCTGGCCCAGAGCGCCGCCGTCATCGATCGATTTCGACGCGAAGTAAAACAGGCGCGCGCCATCTCCCATCCCAACGTCTGCCGCATCCATGAGCTCTTCTGTGATGTCTCCGCCTTGGGAGCCAAAGTCTGGTTTCTCAGCATGGAGTTCCTTGACGGCTGCACCTTGAGCGAGCACATTCGCCACGATGGTCCTATCAAACCTGTGCTTGCGCTCGACCTCCTGCAGCAGATCGTTAGCGGACTCAACGCTGCCCACAGGATTGGAGTGATTCACCGCGACCTCAAGACTGGCAACATCATGCTCGTCAGCGGCACGCTCGGACATCTTCGTGCGGTCATCACCGACTTCGGCCTCGCCACCAACGTGCTCCGTCGCGAAGGGGGTCTTCTCGAATCTGGAGGACAGGGAACTCCGGAGTTCATGGCGCCTGAGCAGATCAAGACAGCAGAGGTCACTACCCTCGCAGATGAATACGCACTCGGCGTCATCCTGTGCGACATGCTCACAGGCTCGCGGCCAACGCGGCAAGAAGTCATCTCCAATCGCACTCGCCTGCACGCGAAACTTGCAAAGACCACGAACCCGCGCTGGGCACGCGTCATCCTTCGCTGTCTCGAGCAGAATCCCAGCGACCGCTTCGACAAACTCGATGACATCGTCCTCACACTCAAGCCTCACCGTCCGCGAACCTGGAGATGGCCTGCCGTTGCCGCGCTCTTCGCGCTCCTCATCGCAGCCGGCCTCTGGTATCGCTGGAGACCCGCTCCTCCCTCTACGTCACTTGCCGTACTGCCGCTGGTGAATCGCACCGGAGATCCCAACCTCGACTACGTCGGCGCCGGCATCACTGAGGCGCTTACGGATGACCTGTCGCGCATGCCTGGACTCCAGGTCGCCGCCGGCAGTGTCGCGCGTCGCTATCAGGGGGCCAATATCGATCCGAACTCCGCAGGCGAACAGATGCACGTGGGTTCCATCGTGAGCGGCTCCTTTCAGTCGTCCAACGGGCAACTTCAGATCCCCATCGAGCTCATTAATGCTCGCTCTGGAAAACAGATCTGGGGACAGACCTATCAGGGAAAGACGTCGGACCTTGCGGACATACAGCATGAGATAGCCACGGATGTGGTCTATCACCTCAAGATTCAGCTGGGCGCCGAAACAACCGCGCGTCTCAAGCGGCAGTACTCGACCAACCCCGCCGCCTACGATGCATATCTAAAGGGCCGCTTCCAACTCGCGAAACGAACTCCTGACGGGCTTCGAGAGGCAGTCGCCGATTTCCAGCGCGCCCTCACATTCGATCCCAAATATGCCCCTGCACTCGCCGGTCTCGCCGACTGCTACAGTCTCCTCGCCTTCTACGGATTGGAACCCCCGATTTCGATCTTGAAGAATGCTCTCAAAACCTCTCAGGAGGCACTTGAGCTCGATAGCACACTCGCAGAAGCTTACACCTCACGTGCACTCGCCCGAACGCTGCTGAACTTCGACTGGGAAGGGGCTGAGGAAGACTACAAACGCGCCATCGATCTCAATCCCAGCTACGTTCAGGCTCATGCATGGTACGCACTCGCGCTTCTGGCGCCACAAAGTCGGGAAGCCGAGGCCAGGGCGCAGATGAAATATGTGCAATCCGCGGATCCCGACTCGCCGGTGGCACTGATTGGTCTGGGCATGATCGACCGCTTCTCCGGTCACACCCAGCAATCCATTCGTTTGCTGGAACCGCACGTAGCTGGTTCCAATCCACTCGAGCCCGCCGTCGAGACGCTATCCTCGAGCTATTTGCAGGAGCGCAAACCCAGGCGGGCCATCGAGATTCTTCGCGCCGCACCAGTAGCGCCCGATGCAGCCGATTTGAGGCAGGCGCTCCTCGCGGTCGCCTACGCCGAGGCCGGAGAAACAGCGAAGGCCACCGATATTCTGCGCCAGATCGACGCGAAGGTTCGCGCCGGACAACCTATTGCGTATGAGACAGCAGAGATTTACACCGCTCTTGGCGATCATCAGAAGGCTGTCAATATGCTGCAGATCGCCTTCGATGAACGGGAATCAGAAATAATCTTCTTCAACGTCAATCCGCTCATGGCCCCACTTCGCGCTGACCCGCAGTTCCAGTCACTTTTGAAGCAAACGAATCTTCGATAGCTAGTCCCGGAAGGAGTTAACCGCATGACACACGACGAAATGCTCAAACGGACAGGTCTCACGGAACACGAGTTCAAACATATGCTGACAGCCTTTAGGGCGTTCTACGGCTCCTTGAACGCAAAAGAAAAAGCCGTGGTGAATCGCGCGCTGCCAACTCTTGAACAAGCTCTCAAAGCGCTTGGCGGCGATATGGACGTCGATGATTTTCAAGTGCTCCTTAGTTCTGGCGGCGGCACCAGCGGCGCCTTCGGCCAGGACGGGATCAATCAGATAACGAATGGCGGCTCTGGCAAGGGCAATGACAATCCTCCCAACTCATAGCCTTGAGCCCGACTATGCTCAAAGTAGACGGTATACAACGCTGTGTACCCGCAGCGGAGACTGCGGCCTTCGCTGCGGCAGTTGCTGAATCCCTCGGAGTGACGAGGGTCGCTGATATCACAGGCCTCGATCGCATCGGCATTCCGGTGTACTCGGCCATCGTTCCCGACTCCGCGGACAACCTGTCCGTTTACAACGGCAAGGGACTCCGTCCCATCGATGCAAGAGCCGGCGCATTGATGGAAGCCATCGAACGCCAGACGGCCCTGAAGGCTCGGCTCCCAATCGTTGAGGACAGCTACGCTCATCTCCGCGAGATAGCCCCTGCCCTGAATCCCCGAAACATCAACTATGAACTTGCCGCGAATTACGCGGACGATCGCACCTACTCCTGGTGCGAGGGGATAGAGATTTTTTCCGGTGAGCCACGTCTCGTTCCTGCAAAACTGGCCGGCTTCAACTGGTTTGACGTTCGGCATCAAGCCAGCTACGTCATGACCGATACAAACGGCCTGGCCTCTGGGAACTGTCGCGAAGAAGCCCTGTGTCACGCGCTGTGTGAGCTCGCAGAGCGCGATGCATGGACCTTCGCCGAGCTTGGCGCTCACCACATGCCGAGAGAGCGCCGCTCGTTTGCACTTGGGGTTGATGCAAAAGACGGCTCCGATGATCTCGAGATGTTCCCGTGTGTCGATCTTGGATCGGACGAGCTGCTACTGAAATTTTTGGAGGCAGGCCTCTTCCCAGTCATTCGCGACATCACATCCGAGCTTGGCATTCCGGCCTTCTTTGCTTCGGTCTGCGACGAAAGCATCACCGGCTATCCGATGGCACACTGCGGCCTCGGAGCCCATCCCAATGCGAAGGTCGCGGTTCGCCGTGCGCTGCTCGAGGTCGCACAATCACGTTGTGTCGATATTCAGGCCGTTCGCGAAGACATTCTGCCGCCAGGCGCTGTAACCGGACGTTTCGCGCCACACTCCCGTCGCATCGATGTCATCAATCGCGAGAGCTGGTGTTTCGGAAGTTCGAAGCATCTGCGCAAACTCAAAGAGATTCCGTCGCATCCTTTTTCGACCCTCGAAGAAGATCTGCGATTTCTTTTGCGACGATTCGCCGCCTGCGGACTCGATCAGATCATCGTGATCGACTTCACTCCCGGCAAGAATGGATATTCGGTCGTGCGGGTCATCGTTCCCGGCATCGAAAACTGGGTGCTCGATCACGGACGTCTCGGCCAACGCGCTCTGAACTTCTGGAAGCAGCATGCGTGACACGGTCGTATTTCTCGGCCCCACCCTCGCTCGCGAAGACGCAGAGCAAGTTCTCGATGCCGACTATCTCCCACCCGTCTGCCGTGGAGATCTCGCTCGCCTTCCCGAACACGTCCGCTTCGTCGGCATCGTCGACGGTGAGTTCTTTCAAAGCCTCTCCGTCTCACCCAAGGAGGTAGTAATGCTCCTTCACCGCGGCGTAACCGTCTGCGGAGCCTCCAGCATGGGAGCTCTGCGCGCTGCCGAAACCTGGAAGCTCGGAACCGTGGGCGTGGGCAGAGTCTTCACCATGTTCCGCGACGGCGTCCTCGATGCTGATGATGAGGTCGCCTTGATCTACGAACGCGACACCTACCGAAAGCTCTCCGAGCCGCTCGTGAATCTTCGTTCGGCCCTGGACCTGGCCGCTTCGGCAGGCATCATCGACGAGCACGAAAGGACCGACCTAACCCTCAAAATGAAGTCCCGCTACTTCCCGGACCGCTCCCATCAAGCCCTGCAAGCAATGTCTCCCAGGCTGCGCGACTACTTCAGAACCATCCCTCCACCCGACGTGAAGCGCGACGATGCTCTCGAACTACTCCATACGCTCCGCCATATGCGTGCCAGCGAACCCGAAAATCGCAAGAAACGCAGAGGGGAATCTCCGCAGCAAGTGTAGACATGTCCTCAGATAATCTTTTTGCCGAAGGCGGAACAGAGAAGCTGGACAGCGAGTTCCGCCGTGCGGTTGCGCTCGTCGAGAATTGGATTGACCTCAACTAGCTCAAAGCTGAGCAGGCCGCCCCGGTCTGCAATAATCTCCATCGCAAGATGGGCCTCTCGATAGGTCGCCCCGCCGGGGACCGGAGTGCCTACACCGGGCGCCTCCTTTGGATCGACCCAGTCCATGTCCATCGAAACGTGATAGCCGGCTGTATCTTTCTCCGCGATGTCTATGGCCTGCTCCATCACTGCACGAAGACCGAGCTCATCGATGTCCCGCATGGTGTACACCGTAATTCCCGCGCGCCGGATTGTCTCGCGCTCAATCTCATCCACATCGCGGATGCCGATGAGAACTGTATGCCGGGGAAGAACTTTCGGCGACCACCCGAGCAGCTGGCTCAACGCGGCAGGTTCCATGCCAAGCAGCGCGGCGACCGGCATGCCGTGAACATTGCCGGAAGGTGATGTCTCGGGCGTATTGATGTCAGAGTGAGCATCGATCCAAATGAGGCCCACCGCTTGGTTCAGAGCGCGGAAGTGATGAGCAACACCGGCGACCGTTCCTGCGGCGATAGAGTGATCTCCGCCCAACACAATCGGGATCGCCTTGCGTGCCAGCGCCTGCTGGACAGCATCGGCCGTATGCTCAGCGCACTCCGCGATCTCCTTGAGGAAGCGAGCGCGATCGTTTCCCCGGTGCGTCGTCTCCGCCACCGTGACCGGCACGTTGCCGCGGTCGATGACGGTGTAGCCCAGTGCTTCCAGTTTCGATTCGAGGCCCGCAGCCCGCAGTGCTGACGGGCCCATATCGACGCCGCGACGTTGCTGCCCCAGATCGAGCGGCACGCCAATGATCTCGATCACGTTCCTGGAGCCTTGCAGTTCATTCATACTTCCATCCTCTTGAGTCTTACGAAAACCGTTGCAACGATCTACCGCTCAGGTCGCCATCATCATGGCACGAACACAGGCAACTGCCTCATCCAGCTCTTTCAACGGCACACATTCGCGATCGCTATGGGCCATCTGCATGTCTCCCGGACCAAAAACAATCACCTCTTCCGCGATCGTGGCAAACAGGCTGGCCTCAGACCCAAAGGGGATAGACGTTGCCGCTCTGCCGGTTGACGTCTCCATGCTCCGGACGAGCGGCGCCGTCGCAGCGGTCTCGAAGCCCCCTTGCTGTCGTAGAAGGTTGATCTGATATCGGAAGTCGGGGTCGCCCTTTCGCAGCTCCTCCGCAATCTCTGTGACCGCTGCAGGCACAGTATCCAAAGGCTGGCCGGGATTCGGCCGCCACTCAAGCTGAAAGCCGCATTGCCCGGGAATAATGTTCTTTGCGCTTCCACCCTGGATCGTCCCTACATTCAGAGTGGTAAAGCCCGGAGCGAAGAGAACGTGTTTCTCCTCGGCAAGCTCAGCCGCGAAGGCTTCGATCGCGGTAATAAAGCGAGCAGCGCCATAGATCGCGGATTTCCCTTTTTGTGGATAGGCGCTATGTGCCTCTTGGCCAAAGACGGTGATTTCGGCAAGGCAATACCCCTTCCCTGTCCGCGCCGGATGCAATGAGGTCGGTTCGCCAATCACAACTTTCCTTGGCTTGATCGACTCCGCCGCCATCAGGCGCGAAGCTCCTACACATCCGATCTCTTCGTCCGCTGTGAGCACCAGACGCAATCCCATGAGAAGTCTCGACGGTTCACTTGCACCGATGGCTGTCAGGAGGCAGGCAAAAAATCCCTTCACGTCGCACGCGCCACATCCATAGAGCAGCCCATCGGCAACGAATGGGTCCAGGGCCTCGGTCCAGTCCGCAGCATACGGCACGGTATCGGTATGGCATACAAAAACCAGCTCAGCGGGCCCGTCAATAGTCTGGTCCGGTGGCGCGGCGATCAAATTGATCTTTTCAGTGCCCGCCGCATCCCTGTAGATCATCTCTCTTGTCTGCCACTTTGCCTCGCACAAGAGTTTGCGAGCATACTCGATCACCGGTCGATTCGAAACCGAAGAGACCGAAGGAATACGAATGAGATTCGAGAGGTGCTCCACGACTGTCTTCATCGGTACGATCCCATGGCCTTGGCATCCGTCCACACCTTGCGGTGAAGGTCCTGGTAGCGGGAGATGATCTCCTCCTGAAGCTCGTGCCTCTGCTCACGCACGATCCATCTGCCGTTCACGACAACGTCTCGGATGGCCGAGCGGCTGAGCGAAAATACCAGTAAGGGCAGCAGATCTTCGGCTGAGTTTCCGGCGATCGACGGGTCTTCGAGGTCAACTGTGAAGAAGTCGGCAAACGAGCCCGGCGCAAGATCGCCTGCCGGAACGGCAAGAGCTCGGGCGCCATGCAGGCTCGCGCAATCGAAGAGGCGCGCTGCGAGAGTCTGCCCCTTGATTTGATCCAGAATCGCACGCTGTTCGTATTGCAGACGTAGGTGATACTCAAGCTGGCGAGCATCCTCGAGCGGGTCAATCTGTGCCTGACTGTCCGATCCCAGCGCTATGCAGACACCTTCATTCATTGCGCGATCTGCCGCGAGCACGCCATCGCCGAGGTTTCGTTCCGTCGTTGGACAAGAACAGAGAGTGGTGCCTGACTCGGACAGCATCTTTGTCTCCTCTGCAGAGATATGGATGGCATGCACCGCAGTAAAGTTCGGACCCAGCAACTGCTCCTTATTTAGAAGCGCCACCGGCGTCATTCCATACTCTCGTGAGCACGCCACGTTCTCGGCAATCTGTTCCGCTACATGCATGTGAAGAGGCAGCTGCCTATGCCGTGCAAACGCAGCGATTTCCTTAAGCTCGTCGAGAGGCGCCGCGCGAAGGCTATGCGGCGCAACTCCCAGGCGCACGCCGGCCGAGTCTGCCGGATACGCCTTCACCAGCGCCTCCATATTTTCGAGGAAGGCGCGCGGCGATTCGAAGAAACGTGTCTGCCCCGGATCGCGCGGCAGCTCATATCCCGATCGAAAGTATGCGCTGCGCAACAGCACGATCCGTATACCCACGGACTGGGCCGCCGCAATCACCTGCTTGCCGAGCAGGTTTGGATCTTCGTAAGGACTTCCGTCCGGCGCGGTATGCAGATAATGAAACTCGCCGACGGTTGTCGTTCCCGCGAGCGCCATCTCCAGGAACGCCATGCGAGCGACATCGTAAACATCTTGAGGATCAAGCTGTGCGGCAGAGTGGTACATCGTTCCGCGCCATGACCAGAAATCGTTGCCGCTGACAACTCTCGATTCCGCCTTGCCACGAATGAGCCGCTGGAAAGAGTGAGAATGAGCGTTCACGAAACCCGGAAGAAGCGCCTTTCCGGGCAAACGAACAATCTCATCGCAAGGAGTCTCTATATTCGCAGGCGCCTGCAAGACCCTGCCATCACCGTCAACCAGGACTCCGGCGTTCGGAGTAAACCCGCCATCGTGATAAAGAAGCTCCGGAAGATAAAGTGTGTTCATCCGATAACCCTCTCTCCACGAATCCACACCTGCCGAACAGGATTGGCTCCGAGCGTGTAGATAAGATCCCGCCAATCGCTGCCATCGAGCACAATAAAATCTGCGCGCGCGCCCGCTTCTATGCGTCCGCAATCGTTCAGGCCGAGTGCGCAGGCAGCATTCACCGTGCCGGCGACAAGAGCCTCCGCCGCCGTCAGTCCATTGAGCCGGACCGCCAGCGCCAGCGCCAACGCGGAAGAGAACAAGGGGCTCGATCCCGGATTGAGATCCGTTCCCACGGCGACAGCCGCTCCGGCATCGACAAGCGCGCGGCCCGGCGCCTCTGGTATTCCCAGATGCAGAGAGACCCCAGGCAGAATCGTTGCGAACGTGCGGCTTCCGGCAATCGTCGCCATCTGTTCCGGCTTCAAAGCTTCCAGATGATCGACGCTCAGCGCGCCCATCCGAACGCCCAGCTCCATTCCGCCCACCGAATGAAACTGCTCGCTATGCACTTTGATCGCGAGACCGTGTTCCTGAGCACATCGAAAGAAAATCTCCGCCTCCTCCACATGCCATGCCTCTCTCTCGACGAAGACGTCCACCGCCGCAGCCAATCTGTGCCGCGCCACCTCTGGAATCAACTCGCCACATATCTGCGCCAGGTAGCTGGCACGGTCCCTCGCGTCGGGGGGCGGTATATGAATTAACAGCGTAGGAACGACACGCGCCTTCGTGCATGCCGCCACCGACTGGATCGCCTCCAGCATCGCAATCTCTGCAGCAGGCGTGAATCCGTAGCCTGACTTAACCTCAATCGTCGTCGCGCCCGAACGCAGCAGCGCTTCGATGCGCGGCACGGTAAGCGCGACCAGCTCCTCGCGCGAAGCCCCTGCGGTTGCGCGGATCGTGCTCCGCATGCCGCCGCCCGCAGCGAGGGTGCTCTCATAGCTTGCGCCAGACGTCCGTGCCTCAAAGTCCGCCAGCCTGTCTCCGGCCCACACCGCATGCGTATGAGGATCGATCAGTCCCGGAACAACCGCACGATGGCCCACGTCCACCGTTGCGACGGCCTCCCCCGTCCATTCTGAGTGAGCTCCCGCCCAGACGATGTTGCCCTCCGCGCAGGCAATCGCAGCACCCTCCACGATCTTCAGCTCCCGCATGGCGCGGCCATGTTTTGCCGCCGCACCTTCGGCGGTCACCAGCTGCGAGATTCCCGTGACCAGCAAATCTGCATTCATGCGAGGCTCGGCATATCCAAACCGCGTTTCTTCGCGGTAGTTTTGGCCAATTCATAGCCGGCATCCGCGTGCCGAACCACACCCAGCGCAGGATCGTTGGTGAGGCACAGGCGCAGACGTTCCTCCGCCTCGTCGCTGCCGTCGGCAACGGCGACCAGGCCGGCATGCTGACTGTATCCCATGCCTACGCCGCCGCCGTGATGAAAGCTCATCCAGGCTGCTCCGCTGGCGATACCCGTGGCAAAGTTCAGCAGCGCCCAGTCGGAGACCGCATCCGAGCCATCCAGCATGCCTTCGGTCTCACGGAAGGGACTGGCCACCGAGCCGGCATCGAGATGATCTCTCCCAATCACAATCGGAGCGCTGAGCCGGCCATCGCGCACCATCTGGTTGAACAGCAGCCCTGCACGATCGCGCTCACGATATCCCAACCAGCAGATCCGCGCTGGAAGCCCCTGAAACGCAACCTGGCTGGAAGCAAAGTTGAGCCACTCCTGCAGTCGCTTGTCTTCCGGGAAGAGTTCCAGCAGAGCTTTATCCGTCTTCGCAATGTCTTCCGGATCGCCCGACAAGGCGACCCAGCGAAACGGCCCACGTCCCTCGCAGAAGGAATCGCGAATGAAAGCAGGCACGAACCCAGGGTAGGAATAGGCGTCGCTGACGCCCGCGAGCTTCGCCTGTGTGCGCAGGTTGTTTCCGTAATCGAAAGCCACCGCGCCTCGCCGCTGCATCTCCAGAATCGCCTGAACATGCACCGCGATCGAAGCGCGCACGCGTGCAAGGTACTCATCAGGATCTTTTGAACGCAAGGTATTCAAGTCTTCATCCGGGCGAGCCGCGGGCAGATAGCCCCACAGTGGATCGTGGGCGCTGGTCTGGTCCGTGATCAGATCGGGAATGAATCCTCTCTTGACCATCTCGGGCACCAGCTCCGCGGCGTTGCCTCTCAGCCCTATCGACACGGCCTGCCGCGCATCCTTCGCCTGTTGCGCCAGCAAAATCGCCTCTTCAAGAGAGCCCGTAGCTCGATCCAGGTAGCGGGTTTCAAGTCTCCTCTGAATACGCGCTGGATCCACTTCGATACAAACGCTCACGCCACCCGCCAGCTTGATTGCGAGCGGCTGCGCGCCGCCCATACCGCCTAAACCGGCGGTCACGGTTATCGTGCCCGCAAGCGAATCATTAAAGTAGCGTTTGGCTGCTCCCCGGAACGTCTCATACGTTCCCTGCAAAATGCCCTGTGTGCCGATATAGATCCACGAGCCGGCAGTCATCTGGCCATACATCATCAGGCCTGCGGCATCCAGCCTGTCGAACTCCTCCCAAGTCGCCCAGCGCGGCACAAGATTGGAGTTTGCGATCAGCACGCGCGGCGCCAGCCGATGCGTCTCCACCACCGCAACAGCTTTGCCCGATTGCACCAGCAGCGTCTGGTTGTTCTCCAGCCTCTCCAGCGTTTGGACGATCTTGTGATAGCACTCCCAGTTACGCGCTGCCTTACCGCGCCCCCCGTACACAATCAGCTCCTCGGGCTTTTCCGCCACCTCGGGGTCGAGATTGTTCATCAGCATGCGTTTCGCTGCTTCCTGGATCCACCCGCGCGCTGTCTTCGTGTTCCCGCGCGGTGCACGAATCGGAGTGTACGGTTCGCTCACTGCAGCGCCTCCACCGGACGAAGATCACTCAACACAGTACATCCTGGCCCTGCAAGAAAGCTCGCCGCCTCTTCCATCAACGTCGACAGCACGCAATCGTTCCGCCACGCCGGAACACATTTGCGGAAACGTCGCTTTACCTCTTCCAGCGCGGGTGTCGTCGTGTCTTCGCGCAGATCCAGCGCTCGCGTCGCGGCCAGCAGCTCAATGGCGATCACCATGCGCGCGAGCGGGACAGCCTGCGCCAGTTTGAGCGCCGAGGTCATCCCCATGCTGACGAAGTCCTCCTGGTTGCCGCTGGTCGGAATCGATCCCGTCGATGCGGGAGCGGCCAGCACGCGCAACTCCGCCACCAGCGCAGCCGCCGTAACCTGGGCCATCATCAACCCCGACTCAATCCCCGGCTCCGACGCGAGAAAGGCCGGCAGTCCTTCATTCAGACTTGGATTGAGCAGCCGCTCTATCCGTCTCTCCGAGATCCCCGCCAGCTGGCACAATGCAATCGCCAGATAGTCGAGCGCCAGCGCAAGCGGCGCACCGTGAAAGTTCCCGCCGGAGATGATCGCGCCCTCCGCATCTTCCGCATCCTCAAAGACCAGCGGATTATCGGTCGCACTGTTCAATTCGATCTCAAACACTCGCCGCGTCTCCGCCAGCGTATCCCACACCGCCCCATGCACCTGTGGAATACAACGCAGACAGTACGCATCCTGAATCCGGCTTTCCGTGCCCTGAGTCCTGGGAATAGGGCTGCCCTCCAGCAAACTCCAAAGCTGACTCGCGGCTAGTATCTGGCCTCGATGAGGCCGCGCAGCGTGCAGACGCGGATCGAACGCGACCGGTGTTCCCCGCAACGCCTCGATCGTCAACGCCGCCGTAGTCTGCGCAGAATCGAACAAGCGCTCAAGGGCATCCAGTTGCAGGCACCCTATCGAAAGCATCGCCTGCGTGCCGTTCAACAGCGAGATGCCCTCCTTGCCCAGCAGCTTCAGCGGTTTCAGGTCTGCTCTTTCCAGGCACGCGCCGCCGGACAGAATCTCGCCTTGGTATTCGGCGCGTCCTTCGCCCATCAGCACCAGGGCCATGTGAGCCAGAGGCGCAAGATCACCGCTCGCGCCCACGCTGCCACGCGATGGAATGACAGGCGTGATCCCACGATTCAGCAGGTCGCAGAGCCGCTCAGCGATCACCGGGCGTATGCCGGAAAGTCCCTTCGCCAGAACGTTTGCGCGGATCAGCATCATGCCCCGAACCACCGCCGCAGGCAGCGGTTCGCCCACCCCACAGCAGTGAGAACGCACCAGGTTCACCTGCATCTGTTCAATCTCCGACTCCTCGAGCCGGATATTGGCCAGCAGACCTACACCTGTATTGAGCGCATACACAGGCGTCGATCCGCCCAGCGCCTCCTCGACCCTCTTGCGCGAAGTGTCCATGCGCTCCACGGCTGCGTCTGAAAGCTGCACTGGCTCAGCGAGATTCGCGACCGCCACCACCTGCTCCACCGTCAACCGCGAGCCGTCGAGAAGAATCATCCCCCCATACTAGTAAGCCAAAGCCATCACGAGAACGGTGTTTCCATGGTTCAAAGCACTTTTTGCAAGCAAATCATCACAACAATCTGATATCTTCCACGTAATTCACTGAGATACGGCCAACTTGCCGTTGATACCATCGTTCAGCAGACAAGCTCGAGGTTTTGGAATGCCCTCAGTCAAAGCGCCTTTCGCCGATGCAGTTGATTCGATCGACAAGAAAATCCTCCAGGCGCTCGCAGCCGACGCCCGCATTCCCTTCGCCGAGTTAGGCCGCCGCGTCGGTCTCTCTCCCTCCGCGGCGACAGAACGCGTCCGCCAACTGGAGAGTCTTGGATTCATTAAGGGCTACCGCGCGGACATCAATCTCGAAGCCCTCGGATTTTCCTTCACGGCCTTCATCCGTTTGACCTGCGATGGAAACCACTACCGGCCCTTCCTCAAATTCCTGACCACCCTCGATGCCGTGCAGGAATGCCATCACCTCACCGGCTCCGACGCCTTCCTGCTCAGGATCGTGCTTCCTTCGGTCGCTCAACTCGAAGACCTCATCGAGAGATTGCTCCCCTACGGGGCCCCCACCACGAGCGTGGTCCTCTCGACGCCACTCAAAAGGAATCAGACCTTGCGTCTGCTAAATAGCCTCTGAACCAAACGATCCTCACGGCGCCTGGCCACCGCTCAAAGATCACCGATCGCGCAGCGCGCGCTCCAAATCAACCTTCATCTTGGCGACGGTACGTTGAAGTTCTTTCAATTGTTTCTTGAGCGCTGGGCAAGCGGAAGACTTCGCCAGGCCCGGTAGATTGCTCTCTGCCGTAAGCAGCAAGCAGACAGCGCTCGCCTGGAGCAGATGAACTCCTGCAATCGCGTCGCTGAGGATCACATCGTGAATCAGCGCCAATCCGCGTAGCGCTAGAGAGACGATACCGCGTATCGTAACGGCGGCGGCTAGAGGAGCGGAGGTAGCGCCTGCCAGCGCCTCTTCAACAGCTTGCTCTCGTATCTTCGCTTCGGCAGCGCTGCCTCGCGGCAGCCGCACAGCCCGAATGTAGGCGTTGAATAAAGCCGAATCCCCATCCGCGCTCCCCTCTAAAATCGCGCTCTCTCGGCTAAGCTCCGCGAGCATAGCTTCGAGCTGATGGGACCTGTCACCGTCGCCGCGCTCCTTCTTAAGAGAAACGGCCACCGCTTTCCTGAGAAGAGCAATCCCCATACAAGCCGTCATCATGGCCACCGACCCACCGCCCGGCGTCGGCTCGGTCGAGGAGATCCTTCCCAGCAGCTCCCCGGCTTGCTGCTCCCAAAGAGAAGATTGCACCGGGATCGCTTTGTGGCTCGTTCCCATAGAGAAGCGGTTCCTCAGAGTATCCAACAGAGACCGCTGCTCTTCGCGGATATATTGTCCCGCTTCCTCGATAGGAAACCAGCGGCCACGATCCACTTCAGGAATTTCAAGACGTCGCCCGGAACGCGGCGGCCATTCGATCTGACAGGTATTGCTCTTCAATTTAGCCGGATCGCAATCGCCTTCAAAGGCCCACGCTGTTACCAGCTTTCCGCTCTTTTGTTTGACCGTTCCCAGCTCGACGAACTCACCCCCAGCCTGAAAGCCAGTCTCCTCTTCAAACTCCCGCCGTGCTGCGACGAGCGGACTCTCCTCCCGCTCATATTCACCCTTCGGAATCGTCCACGCACCTTTATCCTTCTTGGCCCAGATCGGTCCTCCCGGATGAACCAGAAAGACCTCCAGCTCTCCCGCCACTCGGCGATACATCAACAGACCTGCGCTTCGCTTGGGCATAGGCAACTAAGTCTTCGCGTGCTCCTCAATCCTCTTCAACCACGGCCTCCGTGCCCGATAATGCGCACGATCCGCTCATCCGGTTCGCTCCATGCCTTCGCTCCGTTCTGCTCCAGCTTGCCGGCAGCATCCGTCCAGTGCAGATGCGTGATCTGGCTCTTCCCGCTCTCGTAGGCGTAAGTCTGGCCGTCGTCGTTATACAGCGTAAAGTCGCCATCCGCGCCTGGGTACACTCGCACTTCAGCGATCGCCTGCTTCTCGTCCGTGCTCAGGATAGGCGCGCCCAGCGGAAGAATCGAACCCGCCCGCACAAAGATCGGCAATGTGTCGATCGGCGCCGATACCATGATTCGTTGGCCGCCGCGCACCCGTTCGTTCGTCCAGAAGTTATACCAGTCCGTCCCGGCCGGCAGATAGACCTCGCGGCTTGTGCGCCCCTGCTCGGTAACAGGAGCAATCAACAGCGCCGGTCCAAACATGAACTCGTCCCCGATGTTCGCCACCTTCGGATCGTTGCCGAAGTCCATGAACAAGCCGCGCATAAACGGCGCTCCCGTCTCATGCGAAAAGTAACCCAGCGAATAGATGTACGGCATCAACTGATAGCGAAGGCGCAGATACTTTTCAAGGATCGGCTCTGCCTGCTTGCCGTAGGACCACACCTCGTTGAAGTTGCGGCTGCCATGCGCGCGCATGTTCGGTTGAAACGTCGCATACTCGAACCAGCGAACGTACAACTCCGGATAGTCATCGTAATGCCCCACGTTCGCGCGCGCATCGCTCGGATCGATCAGCGGCGGTCGCGTAGGCTTGTGCCAATACGGCAGATACTGCCATCCCCCGATGTCCGTGCTCCAGTACGGCATTCCTGACGCCACGAAATCCAGGCCCGTAGGCACCTGCCTGCGCAGCGTGTCCCACGTGGGATAAATATCCGAAGACCAGAAGATCGCGCCATTATGCTGTGCGCCCAGATAGGCATCGCGCGAGAGAATCAGCGCGCGCCGGTCCGGCAAGTCGCTGCGAAAGCCGTCATACAGCGCCTTGGTATGGAAGTACGGGTAGACGTTGAAGAACTCCGTCCCCGGCCCAATGTGCAGATAGCTTCCATTCGGCGGCAGATCGGGCTCAGTCTCGTCGGCCCAGAAGCTGTCGAAGCCTTTGCTCACAAAGTTTTCGCGAATAGTCTTCCAATACCACTTCGCCGCGGCCGGATTCGTCGTGTCAATGTCCGAGCCCGCGCGGTCATACGGCAAGCCGTTCGTCGGCGTCCCGTCCGCCAGGTGTTCGAACCATCCATTCTTCTCGAGCGTGCTGTAATAGCGGTCCTGAGGAACGAAGCGCGGCCACACGCTGATCATCGAATGAAAGCCCATGCGATGCAGCTCATCATTCATCGCCTTCGGATCCGGCCAGTAGCGCGGATCCATATCCATCTGGCCCATCTTCGTAAAATAGAACCAATCCACCACCATCACATCGGCCGGCAGATGACGCTCGCGGTAGCCGCGCGCCACGTCCAGCAACTCCTTCTGCGAGCTATATCGCTGCTTGCACTGGATATAGCCATAGGCCGCCTTCGGCAGCATCGGAACGCTGCCCGTCAACAGCCTGTATCCCTCGTAGAGCTGGTCGTAGCTATCGCCCACAATGACAAAAAACGAGACGCGCTGCCCCACCTGCGACGTCCATCGCGTCTGCTCGTTGAAAGCGAAATCGACCCGTGTCTTCGATGGATTATCCCAGAGCAACGCATAGCCCTTGTTCGTAACCACAAACGGAACACACACACTTGGTCCCGCAGCAGCCGTATAGTCATGCGCACATTCCAACGACCGTCCGCGCAGGTCAAGCACTCCCTGCTGGTTCTGCCCTAAGCCGTAGTAGTGCTCATCGTCCGGCGCAGCAAAGGTTGCGCCAACCTCGTAAAACGGGTCATCGCCGCTTCGCCGATCCTTCAGCACATCGGCATTCCCATCTTTATAGTTGGGCACAGCCATCTCCCAGCTCTGCATGCGCAACACCGGCCTGCCATCCGCGCGTTCA
>Ga0207933_1000425_pt1 | contig 42177 bp, 31 predicted proteins | sample NGESurdeep092012_4_FD_184488 | JGI IMG/M metagenome (GOLD analysis project Ga0207933, IMG submission 184488) | Arctic peat soil microbial communities from Barrow, Alaska - NGEE Surface sample F53-3 deep-092012 (SPAdes) | ecosystem: Environmental > Terrestrial > Soil > Wetlands > Peat ... | reverse complement strand
CGCTGCCGTTGGCGGTTTCGTGCGTAGTCTCCAGCAAACCGCTCGTCATAACCGCGCCTCCAGCCGTGGAAGCTGTGCGGCCGACCGACCAGGGCGCGCCGCGCCCGGAAATACACTTCTACGACGACTTCTGGCGCGCACTGGCGGATATCAATCTCCAGTCGGCGTGGATCGCTGCGGGCTCAAGCGAGCAAAGGAAACTCGCAGACGGCATCCAAGACTTCATGAATGGCGATAATGCGGAAGCTGACTCGACAATCGTTCAGCTACTATCTGCAGATGACAGTGAAGTCCGCGAGGTTGCACGCATCACATACGGTGCAATACTCTCGGCACAAGGCGACTGGCTGCGGTTGGCCACTTACGCAGACACGGTCAACACGAATATTCAGGAATACAGCGGCATTAGAATACATGACCCAGCCAGCGTTGAAGCTTGGGCGCCTACCCTCAAGGGTATGTCAACGACGCTCACATTCGCGGACACCGTATCGTCAGTACCACTTAGCCGATCCAGTGGCGGGATACCGACAATACCAGTGAGCGTCAACGGTGTTACGAAGTACTTCTGGATCGATACAGGGTCCAGTCTTACGGTACTCTCGTCAGCCGTGGCCGATGCGTCAGGTGTGACAACAGTGCTTGGCGACTCGCTGGAGTTGGTAACAGCCGTGGGGCGGCTCCCAGCTCACGCAGCGGTCATTCCATCACTCAGATTGGGCGGTGTGACCGTTGCCAACGCGCGAGCCATGATCGTCACCGGGTCGGTGCTCCAGCTGAAAGGGCCGGTAGATGAAGTACCTCCAGAAGCGATCGACGGCGTTATTGGCTTCGATCTGATCCGACAGTTGGACCTGACCATCGACGACAACCTTGGCAGAGTAATCATCCGGAAGCCCTCGCTCCGCCCTCCAACTGTGAAGCGCCCTCGCAACCTATCATGGTATGGCGTGCCAATTGTGACACTATTATCGGAAAAGGGGGTCGCGGTTCATCTAGCCCTGGATACCGGCGCCGATGAGACGTTTGGAACGCCAGGAATGGCGCGCAAGAGCGGTGCGTCGTGGCAAAGGGCAGAGCGACGCATCGTGAAGGGCTTCGGCGGCAGCGTGAGTGAACCCGGAGTTGTAATCCCATCCGTCCGGCTCTTCCTTGGCGATGTGCCCCTCGTCTTCAGGCGCATCTTTCTTTATGAGGCCCACTATCCCACCATCTTCACGCTGGATGGGACACTTGGCGCCGACGCCGGACGTGGCGGCGTAGTCCGAATCGACATGACCAATGGCCGGCTCGACATATCCAGGAAGTGACCGCCGCCTCGCACGGTGCTGCGCGTTAGATAGCATAACACTCAATTTGCTTTTATCCGGGATCCACACGTTCCTCTGGCCGCGTATCATCGGCGTACCTAAGTTTGCCGCTTGACCAAAGCCATCCAAGTCAACAGGAGCAAACGGGGTTTTATGAAAAGACTCATGCTGCTATCAACGATCCTGCTTGCTACCGCATCGCCCGCCTTCGGACAGACGAAGACATCGATCGATCCCAAACTCGAAGCACGCATCATCACACTTGAAAAACAGGGGTGGAAAGCGTGGCAGGATGGGAACGGTGCGTGGTACAGAGACAATACGACCGCGGATTTTGTCTCGACCAACGGCGATGGGCCAACCAACAAAGCTGATCTCATCAAGGCTGCTCCAACAGCGTGCCATCTGAAGTCTTATTCTCTCACGAACTTCAAGATCGTCATGCTCGACGATAACGCACTGATCCTGAGCTACGCCGCGAAACAGGACGAAATGTGCGGCACTGAACGAGTCCCACCATCAGTCTACGCGATGTCCACATACGTACGACGAGGCGGCAGATGGTTGACGGCGTCCTACATGGAGACGCCCTGACCGCATGGTGGGGCGTTCGCCGGTACCGCCTTGCGGCCCCTGAGAGTAGCGACTACGCTTCACCCGCTCTGTAACTCCGGACACCAACCCAGGACTCGCTTCATGCCCCTCCGCGCCCGCTCGCTGGTAATGGCCGCTGCAGTTGTGCTCGCCGCTGGTACGGCCCTGGGAGCGCAACAGGTTCCGAAGGCGATCTATACCGACCCTCCGCACAATACTCAGCATCCTGCACGCATGGAGGTGCTTCACATCCCATCGGGTGATGTAAAGATCAACGGCGTTGCATATCTGGCGGCTGGAGCGGGTGTGCACCCTACGTTTGTCCTGCTCCATGGATTGCCTGGCAACGAGAAGAACCTTGACCTCGCGCAGGCGGTGCGACGTGGGGGCTGGAACGCAATCACCTTCAATTACCGCGGCTCGTGGGGCAGTCCTGGCGATTTCCGATTCGCGCAGAACCTTCAGGACGCAGATGCAGTGCTCGCCTTCCTCCGCGATCCTGTCAACTCGCAAGCGCTAGGTATCGATACCACACATCTCGTGCTCGCGGGACACAGCATGGGGGGCTGGGTCACCGTGCTCACAGCCGCGCACCAGCACGGGCTTGAAGGAGCAGTACTCATTTCAGCAGCGGACATGACCGCGTTTGGCGGAGCCACCAGAGCGCAGGTAGTAGCCGGAATGGCAAGCGACATGGAATCGCTCGCCGGCACAAGTCCCGAGCAGATGGCCGATGAAATCATCGCGCACAAGGCCGACTGGGGCTTCGCTACCGCATACGATGGGCTCGCGTCGATGCCAATGCTCGTCATCACATCAAATGATGGCCTGGCACCATCCAACGATGCGCTTGTCGCCGCGGTGCGCAAACGCGGCAATACGAGAATTGCAACCGCGCACTTCCCGACGGACCATTCGTATTCCGATCAGCGCATCGCAATGGAAAGCGCCGTCATTGCGTGGCTGCAAAAGTTGGTGAGATAGCCTGCAAATGACCGAGCCGTAACCAACATCAATCCATGCCTGGCAACCCAAACACATTCGCCATTGCGTTACCCTCAACTCTGGCAACTCTCACCGGCGCCGGTGCCGCCATACTCGGCGGCTGGGCATCCGCACACTTCACGGCACGCCAGGCGCGACACAGAGCGGCACTTGAGCGAAATGAACGCCGCAGCGTGCTCGCAAGCGTTTTGATAGATGAACTCGCAAACATCGAAGCTGCTCTTAAATCATTTCCAGTTGCGATAACCAGACGCCGGTTCAGGCCGCTCCCCGATACGCCAGTACTCGACCGCATGCTGTCGATCGCAGACGCATTCGATGCCCAGACCGTTATTACGCTGCTCAGCGTCCGAGAGATGTTTCGCGCACACCGCCGAGTGTCGAAGGACTGTCACGCACTTTATCGGAAATACCGGCGCCATCCCGAATCACAGCAGCGCACCGACGATGAGCAGCATCTTCTGGATGTCGTAGCCGGCGCGACGCAGACGGCAGCCACAGTGCAACAGAAAGCTGTGGAAGCACTCCTCAATATCGGCGGAATAGCAACTTCCGCCGATTACGAAACCGCTACGCGTCGCTATACGTCCGGCGCAGTCGAGGAGACCTTGCGATGGACCGCTGTCCACCCAGCTGCGAGCGTGGAGTCCATCCAGCTGCCGAATCACGACTAGTCGTGCGGTCCCCAGCTGGATTGTAGACCGTTTCTGGTCTCGGGTGTACTATGAAAGGGTCTTGCTCGTCATACCCCTGATGGAAACCACGCCCGCCCCGCGCTATACCTGGTCGCGGGCCTCCTAGATCGCGCTCCAGGAATCCGAATGGCCTCACGCAGCTATTTAAAATTGCTCCCCACCCTATTGATAGCTGCGACAGCATTCGTATATGTCCTATCGAACGTCCGTTCGGTTTATCCAGCATCTGTGGGGACTGCCGAGCTTGCGCGGCCCGGTGAGATGCTGAGCGCAGGATCCAGTGCGAGATTTAGCGCCGTAATCGGATCTACGCTCACAGCGAGTGTAACCCCTGTCGCGCACCGCACCGAGATCGAAGCAAACACAGAGAGCGCCCTCGGCGCACTGGCGACCACGGTGAGACCACTCAGCCATCCAAGCGCACTCCGCGATGCTTTTGAGAGCTATTTCGCTTTCAAGACCGCACATCCTGGAGAAGTCCGCAAGCCATACCTGTACTTCGTTGACTACGGCCTCCCGAGCTCCACGCCCCGCGGCTACGTCTTCAACATGAATGCACTTTCGATCGTGGATGGGCCATTCATGGTCGCCCACGGTCGTGGATCCGCGCCGACCGCAGCCGGAGTTCCGACGCGCTTCTCCAACGCCTTCGGTGCCGCGACAACTTCGCTCGGACTGTACGTCGCGCAGAGCCTCTACGCGTTCACCGGCCACTCCGGCGGGCGCGCGTACCACTCTGTCGGGTTGAGGCTCGATGGCGTGTCTGACGGCTTCAACGACAACGCCCTCGGCCGCGGCGTGGTCGCGCATGGCGCGCCATATGTCACTGCCACTCGCGCCGGGCGGAGCGAGGGATGCCCAGCCATGGAAACCACCCGCGCCAAACGGCTTCTCCCCAAGCTCGCCAACGGCGGGCTGGTCTTTCTCTTCGCACCGGACAGCAACTGGATGTCCCGCGACCCCTGGCTGCTTGCGGGCTGAACTGACGCGCTTCGGCACATTCGGATGACCCCCCTTGACCCTATACCATGGTATAGGGTCTATCATTATCAATACCCGACTGAGAGCGGGGCTTATTGCGCCAAGGGGGGGACATGACGGGAAAGACAGAGTGTTGTGGCTGGGACGTGTGGGCCGAACTGGCTGGGATGGCCCCCGACCGACGTATTACCGGCGCTGAGGAATGGCGCACGCAGCGTGAAAATCAGAGCGTGCCACCCACGCGCAACTCCGACGGCCATTATCACGTAAGCACCATACACATTGCGCATGAAGATCGGTGAGTTGGCGAGTAATGCCGGTGTGCACATCCAGACCGTGCGCTACTACGAACGGCGCGGCCTCCTGGCTGATCCACGCCAGTCTGCAGCCGGGTATCGCGAGTACGACACCGCAACGATTCACCGGCTTCGTTTCATTCGCCGCGCGCAGGAACTCGGATTCACTCTTGGCGAGATTAGCGAACTTCTCGTGCTACGCCTCGATCCAGAGACATCGGCGAGCACAGTCAGGATACGCGCGAGCGAGAAGATTGAGGAAATTGAAGGAAGAATTCACGATCTCGAGCGCATCAAAAATGCATTGTCTCATCTCGCCAGTAACTGTCACGGAGATTCCGGGCCCTCCGGCGACTGTCCACTTCTGGAAGCACTCGGACCAATCGAGTAAATCCGTCACACCCACACAGCAGCACTCACAAGGAGATTTGTAACACAATGTCCGTACGTGGTCCTCGTTTAAGAATTGTCCGGCGGCTGGGCACGCAGCTCCCGGGACTGACAGCAAAAACAGCCGATCGCCGGCCGTTCCCACCCGGTGATCACGGTCAATCAACAACGCGACGCCGACGTAGTGCGCTGCGACAGCGGCTGGACGAAAAGCAGAAGGTGCGCTTCAATTACGGCGTGACTGAACGACAGATGGAACGCTATCTCGTGGAGGCGCGCGCGCTGCCAGGCAATACTGGAGAGAATCTGCTGGTACTGCTTGAACGACGTCTCGACAACACGGTGTTTCGCCTTGGGCTCGCGCGAACCATTCCAGCAGCGCGACAACTCATCTCGCACGGTCATGTGCGCGTTGGTGATCGGAGAGTCGATCGTCCAGGTTACCGTCTCGTGATCGGAGAGACGATCTCGCTCGATTCGCATGCGAGAGATAGCGAGTCGCTCAGGGCATCCGCGGAAGCGGGACCGTTGCTGCGGTTACCGAGCTACCTCAGACAAATGCCCGACGATGTCTTCGCTGGACGTATGGTGACGTTGCCGGCCCGAACTGACGTTCCGTTTCCAGTTGCAGAGTCGCTCATCATCGAGTTCTACGCCCGGTAGCCAACGGATAGTGACGTGCGGCTTGTCGTGTGGACGCGTGCCACGGATCACTTGTTTATCCATCGTGATCCGACGCGTCGAACCACGAACTGACTAGCTTTCGAGTATGCGGCGATCGCTGTGGGTGCGGATTGTTACGGCCATTTGGGCTGTCTGGCTTGGAGCCGCTCTGGCCACGCCCATGGCGATGCACCCAATGCAGATGGCCGGGCAGTCCGCCGGGCAGATGGCGGGAACGCATGGGATGCCGGGAATGGATCAGTCGGCAGGTTCCGATGTCCCGACCGATCACATGCCGTCGCATGGCTCCAGTAACGACTGCTCCTGCATCTGTAACTGCTGCTGCGTACCACCGGCAATCGCCCCATCGCGCGTTGCCACAGGTATTGAGACCAGGGTGGTTGCACCTCAGCTGGCGGTCCCCGTCAATGCTGACGCGCGCGGCCCGGCCGCACTGCCGCCGTATTCGCTCCCATTCGCGAACGGCCCTCCAGCGGCATTCCCGGTCTGACCATCTGTTAGGCGGATGCCGGCAACGGCATCCCCTCGACGTCAACCGACATAGCGCCGACCGATCCCTCGGGATCCGTAAAACATTCGCACGCCTGCTCCCAGGATGATCAAACACCTGGGCGCGCGCATCAATCGACTTACGCGGCGTTTCGCTCACCATAACGATCCGTCGTTCTTCACATATAGAGATGAGAATCACGAAATCCATCCACCCGCGCGCGTGGCGCGTGTTCGGCACGCTCGCCGTTGCGGGCTGTTGCCTGAACGCAGGCGCGCTGAATGCTCAGACCAAAGATTCGACCAAAGCGGGCACGGACACGGTAGCTCAGCATACTGATAGCACCGCCAAACTTCGCACCGTCAAGGTAACTGCGAAGCACACGCCTGAAACTCGCGTCAACACCATTCAACTACTCACCCTGCCGGTAACGGCAAGTATCACCGCATCCAAAGCAAACCAAACCGTCAACCTCATCGATCCTGAAGATGCGGTGAAGTATTTGCCGAGCATTTACATACGGAAACGCAATTACGGCGATACGCAGGCAACAATTGGCACCCGTGTCTGGGGGGTAAGCTCCAGTGCGCGGAGTCTCGTGTACGCCGACGGTGTTCCGTTGACGGCACTCATAGCAAACAACAACACCATTGGTGGACCGCGGTGGGGCCTCGTCTCGCCGCAGGAGATATCGCGCATCGACATGATGTACGGCCCCTTCTCCGCCGCCTATCCCGGTAACTCGATGGGTGCTGTGATGGCGATTACAACGCGTCAGCCGGATTCTCTTGAGATATCGGTCGACCAGACCCAGGCATTGCAGCATTTCGATCTGTACGGAACGCGGCGTAACCTTGCTACGTCGCTTACGAACGCGGTAGTTGGAAATCGATTGGGACATTTTTCCTTCTGGGCGAGTGGCAGCTACCAGAACAGCCAGAGCCAACCACTACTTTTCGTGACGAACGCCATCTTCCCGGCCGGTACCACGGGTGGCTATGCTTCATCCAACAAGTCAGGTGGACCAGCCAACGTGATTGGTGCAAGCGGCCTGTTGCACACTGGGATGACCAACGCAAAGCTGAAACTTGCGTATGACGTCTCGCCAATACTCCGCGCCGCTTACACTTTTGGCTTCTGGAGCAATGACGCGAATGCAGGCGTTGATACATATCTCAATCAGAGCGGCCAGCCCACGTTTGCGGGAGTCTCCAGTTTTGCCAACGGCTACTACAACCTGGTGGAACGTCACACATCGCAGAGCCTGTCACTTCGTACGAATAATGTCAGAGGCGATTGGGATTTCGAAGCCATCGGCACGCTCTACAACTTCGACAAGGATCAACAACGCACACCTGGTTCGGCATCCGCCAGCGGCGGAACGTTCGGGACACCAGGTCGAGTTGCAGTACTGGACGGTACTGGCTGGGAGACGCTGGACTTGAAAGCTGCATGGCATGCCGGCGGTGTTGGCGCCACGCATACGGTGAGCTTCGGTGCTCACAGCGATCGCTACGCGCTCTCCAATCCGACTTACAACACTTCGGACTGGCGCAACGGCTCGTTCAACGGCGTATCCACTGAAGGCGACGGCAAGACACGGACAGCCGCTCTCTGGATTCAGGACAGCTGGTACATGACACCGACGTTGAATTTCACCTTCGGTGGCCGCTACGAGGACTGGCGGGGTTACGATGGATACAACGTCAACGGATCAATCGCAGTTGTCCAGCCAACTGTCAAGTCATCACGCTTCTCGCCCAAAGGAGTGCTCGCCTGGGACGCTGCACCTGACTGGAAAATTACCGCGTCGGTCGGAAAGGCATACCGCTTTGCCACTGCTGCCGAGCTGTACCAGCTAGTGTCAACCGGCGCGACGTACACTTCACCAAATCCCAATCTAAAGCCGGACGACGATCTTTCGTCTGAGCTTCGTTTCATGCGCACGTTCCAGCATGGGACGGCACAGATGGCATTGTTCCAGGACGACGTTCACGATGCGATCATTTCACAGTATCTGCCGCTCGTGCCCAATTCGCCAACCCTCTATTCCTACGTATCAAACGTGGATCACGTGCGGGCGCGCGGTATCGAGCTCTCCGGCACAGCGAACGATGTCTTCGTGCGCGGTCTCGACTTCTCTGCAAGCGGCACGTATGTCGATGCTCGCACACTCGCCCTTCCCGGACGGGCCAGCGCATCGGCCCCGCCCGGTTCCGCCGTAGGCAAGTTCCTTCCGAACATTCCTGAGTGGCGTGGGACCGTCCTCGGCACCTATCACCCGACCATGCGTTTCTCGGTGTCCCTCGCCGGACGGTACAGCTCCAAAATGTACACGACACTGGACAATTCCGATGTGAACTTCAATATCTATCAGGGGTTCAGCGAGTGGTTTGTGATGGATACAAAGGCAAACTACCAGGTCGATCGCAACTGGGGCGCATCGCTGGGAGTGGACAATCTCCTGAATCGCAAATACTTCCTCTTCCACCCGTTCCCACAGCGCACTGTGGTTGCGGGGCTCAAGTACACGCTTTAATCAGACGATGCACAGGTTACGTCAATGAAGTCGGTGGCCCGCACGAGAGGCCTGCCAGCACACCCGCACGCGCCAAATCGATTAATCTCGATTTCGCGGCTGGTAGCGAGCGTGGTCGCGTGCTGCGTCGTAATGCTGCTGGTCAGCCGAGCGACTGCTTTTGCGCACGCCGCGCTCCTACACACGGACCCCGCGGCGGGTGCGCGTCTCGCTGTGAGCCCGGATCACGTTCGGCTTGTCTTCAGCGAAGAGCTGGATCCAACACTCGCACAACTGTCGCTGGTATCTGGTGATGGGACAGTTACAAAGCTCGCCGTCAGCGGCGATCCGCATAACGTGTACGCAATCACGGCACCGGTTGCGACGCTCGCAACCGGTGCATATCGCGTCGTGTGGCGCATAGTCTCCGCCGATGGTCATCCGGTTGAAGGGAGCTTCGTATTCCGGGTCGGCGATGCCACTGCGAACGCACCACCCGCCCCTGCGAATCTCGATGTGCCATCAACGTGGGGCCCGACTGTAGTTGGTGCACCCATTATTCCAGCCGCACTACGTGGAATCGGGGTTGGATTCCTGATGGCGTTCGCCGGACTGATATTTTGTCTCATGCGCGCGCGGGCGCGTCATGATCCTCGGCAACGTCGCGCTGAGAAGATCGCGATATGGCTCGCACTGGGTGCAGTCGTGTTCCTCGCGCTGAATTTTGCGGCGTGGTTGCTTAACGCGGCACCCAACCACAGCATAGGTGGCAGTTCAACGAGCGCGCTTATCTCAAGTAACATCGGAAGAATGGAGACTTGGCGCACTGGGCTCGCTTTACTCGCACTCTGGGCAGTCGCGCTGGCACGGCGCCCTCGAATCGCCTTCGTTCTTGCATTTCTTGCCTTGGTGGTGAGCGGTGCCAGCGGCCACTCCGCAGCGATACACCCAATGTGGACCGAGCCCGCCAGAGCGTTGCATCTCATGGCTGGCGGGGCATGGCTGGGCTCACTCATATATCTCGTATCGCATGAGCGACAGGATGTCGATTCGTTTGCGCGCGCAGCATTCAGTGTCTCGACCATTGCGCTCGTCTCCGCGATCGTCGTCACGATCACCGGCGTCATCCAGGGTCTTTCTTTCCTGCCGTCGCCACTCGATATTTTCGGGTCCGCGTACGGAACCGTTCTGCTCGCCAAAGTTGTGGGCCTGCTCGTTCTGATTGCTTTCGGAGCGTATCATCGGTACCGCATCCTTCCCGGAATCGTACAGAAAGAACGTCTGGCGGGTCGCTTCACCACGACTCTCCGAAGTGAAATCGCGGTGATGATAGTCGTCGTGATGCTCGGCGGATTGCTCGCGTATGTTTCACCGCCGCACCAGTCAATGCACGGTATGGCATTGATGGAGATGCACTCTAACCTTTCTTCTGAATGAACCGGATGCTGAATTTGCTCGGACAAATGCGTCGCCCTGCAAGACGCGTTACACCAATCGCACTCTTCTCACTGCTTGCGACGCTCACGCCAGCAATCGCGTTCGCACACTCTGTCGTGTACCCGAAGAAATCGACAGCCGGCGCGTACGAGCGCTACGTGCTTCGAGTACCAAACGAGAAGAACGTTGCGACGACGCGCGTTGAGATCCGTTTTCCCGAAGGACTCCGCATCACTGACTTTCAGGAAGTTCCCGGTTGGACACTTCAGGTGCTCACCGATTCCGCCAAGCGAATCGTAGGTGCAGTCTGGACAGGTAACCTCCCGCCGCAGCGCTTTGTGGAGTTCGCGTTCATGGCGGCCAACCCCAAGACCGCAACCAGCCTGGTCTGGCCGGTGTATCAAACGTATGAGGGGATGCCCCGTGTCGAATGGACGGGCCCGAAAGGGTCGAAAACACCTGCATCGGTGACGGAGATTTCGCCAGCGGATTCGGCGGCCGTTGCTGGTGCTGGTGCTGGTGCTGCTGCACCCGGCGCGATCGCCCCGGCATCTTCGTTTCAATGGGTTCAGTGGCTGGCGCTCGTCATTGCAGTTATTGCGCTCGGAGTTGCAATACGCCCCAAGGATCGCGCCGCATAGTCGCACACTCCGCCCCGGGCGCCCGAACGATACGGCTATCGAGGCGCCCACGCTGCTAGCGCGAGTCACGCGCACGTTGTAGCCTTGAGTTCAACCGCAGAAACCGGACGTCCCATGAAAAGCCTCGTCGCTGGATCGCTGCTCGCGCTCACTGCTGCCCCTGGAATGGCTCAGACTTCACCGCACCCCTTCAATGCGCACGACCTGGTGATGATGGACCGGGTCTCCGATCCGCAAATATCCGCCGACGGCAGCCGCGTGGTTTTCAGCGTGCGAACGACCGACTATGACGCAAACAAGGGATTGACGAGCCTCTGGCTTCTCGACCTCAAGACGGCCGGAGCATCGCCCCACCGACTCACAGCTCCAGAACTGAACGCGGGTACTGCCCGGTTCTCGCCCGATGGAAAGACGATTTATTACCTCGCCGCGGAATCCGGTGTGACGCAATTGTGGTCAATGCCTGCAGCTGGCGGTACCGCGAAACAGGTTACGCATGTACCCGTCGACATCGATAACTACCGGATTTCGCCCGATGGGCGGCAACTGCTGTTCTCCGCGCAGGTGTTCACAGACTGCAAGACAATTGCATGCACCGCCGCACGTCTTGAGGCGATAAAGAACGACAAGGCTACTGGCAGAGTCTACGATCGCCTCTTTATCCGCCACTGGGACACCTGGTCCGACGGACGTCGCTCACAGCTTTTCATAACACCGATCGGTTCGGCTGCGGAGCCGCTTCATCTTACGCTGGGCATTGATGGAGACGTACCGTCCAAACCCTTCGGTGATGAAAGCGAGTACAGCTTCTCTCCGGATGGAAGGACCGTGTATTTCGATGTTCGAATCGCTGGCATGACCGAGCCGTGGTCGACCAACTTCGATATCTACTCCGTACCGACTGATCGCTCGTCTGCACCGAAGAATCTCACTGCAAACAATCCCGCGTGGGATGCAACGCCGGTGCCATCCGGTGATGGCAAGACGCTGTACTACCTCGCGATGAAGACACCGGGTTTCGAGGCCGATCGCTTCGGCATCATGGCTCTCGATCTGACGACCGGTACAAAGCGCGAAATCGATCCGCAATGGGATCGCTCTCCTGCTGGCTTGACGTTGTCGGACGACAACAAGACGCTGTACACGACTGTCGACGACGAGGGGATGCACGCACTCTACGCGATCGACATCGCAAGTGGGACGCCGCACAACTTGCTGAGCGGTGGAACCGTGACTGGGTTTGCAGTCGCCGGTGACCGTATAATTGCTGCGCGACAGGACTTCAAGCATCCCACGGATCTTTACACTCTCGATGCCCGCGGCTCCGGTCTGATGCAAGTAACTCACTTCAACGCCGAGCGACTGCGCGATATCCTGTTTGGCGACGCCGAATTTTTCAGCTTCACCGGCGCGAAGGGCGACACCGTGCGTGGATACGTCATGAAGCCTGCAGGTTACCAGGCCGGGAAGAAGTATCCTGTCGCTTTCATGATACACGGCGGCCCGCAGAGCGCATGGAATGAAGACTTCCACTATCGGTGGAATCCGGAGACATACGCTGGTGCCGGTTTCGCGGTGGTCGCGATCAACCCGCATGGATCGACCGGATACGGTCAGTCATTCACAAACGAGATTTCCGGCGATTGGGGCGGGGCGCCGCTCGAAGATCTCAAGAAGGGTTGGGCCTCGACGCTCGAGCGTTACTCATTCCTCGACGGCAACGAGGCGTGTGCTCTTGGGGCGAGCTACGGTGGCTACATGGTGTACTGGATGGCCGGTGTCTGGAATGAACCGTGGAAGTGCATGGTGGATCACGACGGTGTGTTCGACACGCGCATGATGGCGTATGCGACCGATGAACTCTGGTTCGAGGACCATGAAAACGGTGGTACTCAGTACGACCAGCCAGCGAATTATGAAAAATTCAATCCGTTGAATCACGTGAGCGAGTGGCGTGTGCCGATGCTCATCATTCACAGCGGACATGATTTCCGAATCCCGGACAGTCAGGGAATCGGCGCGTTCACCGCGCTGCAGCGCCGCGGGATTCCTAGCAAGTTGTTGTATTTCCCCGATGAGAGCCACTGGGTGCAGAAACCACACAACAGCATCTTGTGGCACGACACTGTGATCGGATGGTTGAAACAGTGGACAAGCGGGAAGTGAGTCGTCATCCCGCCGAAGGTCGGGATGCATTGCCGTTATCCCGCCGCAGGTCGGGATCCATTGCCGTCATCCCGCCGAAGGTCGGGATCCATTGCCGTCATCCCGCCGAAGGTCGGGATGCATTGCCGTCATCCCGCCGCAGGTCGGGATCCATTGCCGTCATCCCGCCGAAGGTCGGGATCCATTGCCGTCATCCCGCCGAAGGTCGGGATCCATTGCCGTCATCCCGCCGAAGGTCGGGATCCATGGACGAGTCGTCGACCATGCTGACAAGCCTCGCGCGGCGATGCTGTTTCTGCTGATCTGCGCCGTCGCACTCTTGGGATCGGCGTGCAGCCGAGCAGCCGGCGATACCACGCCGGCATACGAAGTAACCGCGCAGTTTCCGCACGATTCGTCGGCCTACACGCAGGGTCTCCTCTGGGCCGACGGAGTTCTGTTCGAGAGCACTGGCCTGAATGGCCAATCCGATGTGCGTCGGGTCGATCTCAAGTCGGGGAGAGTTCTGGCGTCGAGACCGCTGGCCGCAGATCGATTTGGCGAAGGTCTCGCACTCCTCAACGGACTCCTGTATCAGCTCACATGGAAAGCTGGTGTTGCCTACACCTACGATGCTGTCACACTCGCTCCACGTGATTCGTTCAACTATCCGGGACAAGGCTGGGGACTCGCGACGGATGGCAAATCGCTCATCATGAGCGATGGATCCGATTCCCTGCGCTTTCTCTCACCCGAAACATTCAAAGTCGAGCGAATCGTCCACGTGCGCGATCATGGGGCGCCTCTCTACCAGCTCAACGAACTGGAGTACATGAACGGAGACGTCCTGGCCAATGTGTATGAATCGAACTGGGTGCTGCGGATCGATCCAGAGACTGGTAACGTACGTCAGACAATCGACTTTTCCGACCTGTACCGCGACCGTCCGCCGTACGCAGAAGTCATGAACGGGATAGCACTGGCTCCAGATGGCAAGCAACTTCTTCTCACCGGAAAACGCTGGCCCGTGATGTTCGAGGTACGACTTCTCCAAGCGCCACAGCACCGCTGAGACTCGGATACAAACGCGCCTAAGTCGCCGATACGGTAATCACCTTTTTCATGCCGAGCATGAAATGGCGTTTGTGGTTGGTCGACATCATGCAAACGAGGATGTAAGTCCCTGGCGTGAACCGAGCTTGCACGTAAGTCGTTTCATCGAGATGAATTCCCGTCGTGCCACCTATCGGCACCGCCGCCGGACTCCCGACGTACGGATTTTCCAACCACTTGAACGCCTGCGCCGCCGTGTGACCGGGGAGCACTTTGAGGACCAGCAAGTCGTGCGTCGCTTTCGTAGTATTGCGTACGGCAATCACGTGGCTCCCTTTCGTAAGTGCACCACCATCCATAGCGATGGCATAAGTGGAGAGCAGCGCGGTCCTGTCGCTGACTGGCGGCACACCTTTGTCTGTCGATGCGACCACTTCGAATGATCCCAACATTCCTTTCATGAAATGCGTCTTGCCATCCGGGCTATCGACGAAACAGCCTACCGCGTACTTGCCTGCTGGAAGGAACATCGTGACCGTTGCCGTATCACCTGGTGCGACTGCGTTCGGGCCACCCCACTCTGTGAGATCCTTCGTGCTGTTCCCCCTCAGGAGCGAATCGAGCAGGCTTGCGGTTGTCATCCCCGCCGGCACGCTCACGCTGGCGAACATGTGCAGCTCCTTGCCAGCATTGATCATCCGGACCGTGACCCAACCCGCCGACACGCGTGTGGGCAGCCCGCTGAACGCGTAGTCGTGGGCGGTCAGTACCAGAGTATGATTTACCGGCGGCGCTGCCACCGTCTTCGGCGAAATCGGGACTGCAGGATGGTACACGTTAAGTGTTGCAATTGCGATTCCGGCTACGAGCGGAATTACTGCACCGACGCTGCGCATTCTGTCCTCTTTGGAGTTGAGTGTTCACCAACTGAGAGAACTGCAACCACCATCGGCGTGGTGGGAACGTCCTGGTATCGTCCAATGTGCGTATCCGAGTGCCGGGAAATTAGCCGCTCCAGGCCGCGCCAACAATACCATGCTTGCCCTGCGATGCGATGGGCGATTTCTCAGCGCCAGGCAGAACCGCGGCGGCGGTCTTCTAGTTTCCCTGCTTCACCAGCTTGCCACAGGCAATCGGGATCGTGACCTGAGCCGGAATGTCTCCAAGCGACGAGACGGACGATTTGAGTTTGGTGCTGTCCGGGATGCCATGGATCATGACGACACGGCCCGCAATATCCAGATCGCTACCGTTGAACGTCTTCTTGAACGCAGAATCAAGAGCAGCAAGTGATACCGTCTTGCTGTAGGTGTACGATCCATCCGCACCAGCAGTTGGATAGGTGTTCGTTACAATCTGCATGCTCACCGGATCGCTCGTGAACGGAACCATCGTCACACCGACCATGGGCTCCGTCTCGTGGATATCGATGACACCGTCGTGATTCGTATCGGCAGCCGCCGTCGGACAGATGGCATCTCGATTATCCGCAAACCCATGAAAGTGTTGCAGATGCATCATGCCTGGCGCGACACCCTTGACGTTCGTGGTTATCGTCAGGCTGTCACCATTTACGACTATTCGCGCCTCACCGGATGTCTGGAGTCCCGTTGTACTCGTATTGAGCGGCTGCAAGGCCGCAACATACGTGACAGGACCCGCTCCAGCGCCAGCTGCGGCAGCACTTGCCGCCGGTTTGGAAGAATTACACGCAGTCATTCCTGCGACCGCCGCCAGCGCAGCGATTACCCTGTGAACCGATTCCATGACCCCAACCCCATGTGAATTGTCTGCAGACTTCGGATCGCGAACCCGAACCCTCAGGATTAAGTCTATCCCTGAATGCTCAGAATAGTGTGACATTTGTCACGTTTTCAGCCAAACGGATGTGCGCGAATCTCACGGCAGGGCGGAGCGGCGTCCTGGAAGCCGGACTCAACCTGGCTCGTAAGGCTCCATGTGGACCAACACTTCATCTACCGCCGGCATGGCAGCTCGAATTGCGCCCTTTACCTTGCCGCCGACGATATGCGCGTCGTGCAGTGACATCAGTGCATCGGTCTGCACGTGCAGGTCCACAGCGTACTGCAAACCTACTTTCCGTACCTTCAATTTTTCAATGGCGCGTACATCCGGAATACTGGTCGCAGCATTAGCAATCGCCTGCACCACACCGTGCTCGGGAAGGCGATCCATCAGATCGTTCACCGATGGCCGCAACATCTTCACACCGTTGTAGCATATGACCAGCGATGCCACGAGCGCGGCCCAGTCGTCCGCCTGCTCCCACCCGGGGCCGCCGATCACCGCGATGCTGATTCCGACAAACGCAGCCGTGGAAGTAATTACGTCGCTGCGATGATGCCGCGCGTCACCCATTACCGCAGTGCTACCGATCTCCGATCCAATCTGGAAAACTTTGGTCGCGAGAACCTGCTTGATGACGATCACGCCCACGAGCACAGCGAGCGTCCACGCCTTCGGTACGTGATGCGGAGTCCTGATCTCGCGCACCGCCTCGATTGCAATTCCGATACCGGCTGCAACCAACATCAGAGCGACAAACGCACCCGCGAGCGCTTCCGCTCGGCCGTGTCCGTACGGATGATCCTCATCGGCGGGTTGAGCGGCGATGCGCAGGCCACCATATACGACGAGTGACGAGAAGATGTCGGTCGTCGATTCGACAGCATCGGCGACCAGGGCGTACGCATGGCCAACGATCCCCGCGATCAGCTTGATGATCGCGAGGAGCAGATTGACGAACATCCCGACCTGCGCCGCGCGAAGCGCGCGGCTACTGTTTGACCTCACCCGCTCAAATCTACGGCGTCGGCTCACTCATGGCTGGCCGCCGCGGCGCCCCCGAGGCGAGCTCGCCCCTGGGCGCATGATCCCGCGCGCCGGCCACACTCTTCCCGCGCGCGAACTTGTGAATAAGTCCCTCACGCCATTCATCCAGGATCTCGTAGAAAGTCGGGATCACGATCAATGTGAGCAGCGTGGAGGTTATGACCCCACCGATGACGGCACGCCCCAGTGGTGCCCGGAAGTCGGCGCCCTCACCAAATCCTAGTGCCACCGGAATCATTCCGGCAATAAGTGCAAACGTGGTCATGAGGATCGGACGAAGACGCACGCGGCCTGCTTCGATAAGCGCCTCGCGCAACGTCACCTTCTTCTTCTCCCGCGTCCATTTGGCAAAGTCCACCAGCAGGATCGCGTTCTTCGCAACGATTCCCATCAGTAGAATAACGCCAATCATCGACATGATGTTGAGCGTGTCCGATGTGATCAACAACGCGAGCACAACACCAATCAACGAGAGTGGTAGCGACAACATGATCGCCAGCGGATCCAGGAACGAACCGAACTGCACGACGAGAATCAGATACATGAGCAGGATCGCCAGACCGAGCGCCGACACGATAGCTCCATATACTTCGTTCTGATCCTTGACCTGTCCGCCCTGAGACAGATGCACGCCTGGCGGCAGTGGAACCTTCGCAATCGCGCGATTCACATCCGCGGATACCTCACTCAACGGACGTCCCTGCGGATTCACTCCGATCGTAACGACCTTGTCCTCGTCCAGGTGATCGATCTGTGCCGGTCCCGTCGTGAGACGCACGGTCGCGATCTGCCCAAGTGGAATGGTTTGTGGCCCTGAGTTGATCGGACTCGCAGCCACTGTCGACGGTGGTGCGGATCCGCCAGCCTGTGCGGGAACCGGAATCGGAAGCTGTCGCAGATCCGACACATTCTGGCGTGAGCCAGCTGGAAGCCGTACGGTTACGTCGCGCGTCTTTCCAGTAGGATCTACCCAGCTTCCAGCCTGCACTCCAGCAAATGCCGGGCGCAGTGCCTGCGCAAGTTGTCCCACAGTAATGCCGAGTGTACCGGCGAGGCCGCGATTCAACTGTACATCGAGTTCGGGCTTCAACCCCTTCGTCGATAACCCGACATCGGCGGCACCCGGGACCTTGCGAACCTCGATTTCCATCTTTTCAGCGACCGCGTTCAGCTGCGATGCGTCGTTACCGCGGATCTGTACCTGAATCTGCTTCTGATTGCCCGCGAAGCTGCTGTTGAACGTGTACGCCGTCACGCCCGCGACGTGAGCGATCTCCGCACGAATCATGTCGCTCAGATCACGCTGCGACAGCGATCGCTTGTTCTTCGGCACCAGTTTGACGTAGATGTTGGCCACATCCACCTCGCCCGAACCGGTCGCAGTTCCGACGACTGTATATGTGTACGCGACTTGCTTGTGTGTCCGGATTATGCGGCCGATCTCCTCGGCCTTGATATGCGTATAATCGAGATTCGAGCCCGGTGGCGCCTCAACAGAGACGTTCAACTCGGAGTTATCAGAATCAGGAACGAAGCCTCCGCCGAGCTTGGCCCAGCCAGGCTCGGGCAGGGTGAGACCGAATGCGAGCGAGCCGACGAACACCACGACCGCAATCACGGTCTTGATCATCGTCCCGATCGCCGACTTGGGATAGTTGAATGACAGCAGCCAGATGATGAGCAGCACACCAGCCAGAAGAGTGATCGCCGCGAACAATCCCTTCGCGGGAATCAGAACGCTCGCGAAGAAGACACCGATCGAGATGGCAACCATGTCGGCACGGTGATCCAGCGCCCATGCAATGACATCCTTATAGTTGTCAGCCTGCCGGTCAAACCACTTGTTGAATGTCTCCAGCTTCCGCGATATCCAGCTACGGTGCTCGTGCGCCTCGATCGCCGGATCGGGCCAGTAAGCCGAGAGCATCGGATCCAGTGAGAAGGATACAAAAAGCGACACCAGCACCGCGCACGCGATCGTCAGGGCGAACGGACGGAACCATTGCCCGGAAACTCCGCTCATGAAGGCGATCGGGACGAACACCGCCATGATCGAGAACGTTGTCGCCGTTACGGCAAGACCAATCTCGTCGGTTCCCGTATGTGCCGCCGTAAAGTGATCCTCGCCCATCTCGATATGTCGAACAATATTTTCTCGCACCACTATCGCATCGTCTATCAGAATTCCGATGGCAAGCGACAGGCCGAGCAATGACATCGTGTTGAGCGTGAAACCGAACGCTTTCACCGCAATGAATGACGATATCGCCGAAACTGGCAGCGCCAGTCCGGTGATAACCGTCGATCGCCATGAGTTCAGGAACAGGAAGACCACGATGACAGTCAGGATCGCTCCTTCGACCAGCGCCTCTTCCACATTGCGTACCGAATGGACCACACGTGGTCCCGCATCGCGCACTACATCCAGCTTCACGCCAGGCGGGAGCGTCTTGCGTATTTCGTTGACGCGAGCGTTGATCTCATCGCTGACACGAGTGGTGCTCGTGCCCTTCGATTTGGTTATATCAATTCCGATGCCTTCCACACCGTTGAACAGTGCCAGCGAGCGCTGCTCCGCTGAACCATCAGATACATTTGCGACATCTGCGAGGTGTATTACCTGACCTCCGCGTTGAGCAACAACGAGCTGCCCGAAATCATGAGCGTTCTCTATCCTCCCGCGCAGTCTAATGGCTCGTTCCTCGAGTGAGCCGGTGATCATCCCCACCGGAACCGCGAGATTCTGCGCGTTGAGTGCGTTCACGACATCCGCAACACTAACCTTGGAGGCATTCAATTTCGACGGTATCACATCGACCGAGATCTCACGATCGACTCCGCCAGACAGGGTCACCTGCGCGACTCCGGACAATCCCTGGATCTGGCGAGTTATGTTCGGGTCCGCAAGAATCGTCAGCTCATTTGGCTTGAGGATGTTGGACGAGAGCGTGAGCGATACGATCGGCTGATCCGTAGGATCGAACTTCTTGATGATCGGCTCCTTCATCTCGACCGGGAGCTTGTCTCGAATACCGGAGATGGCGTCGCGCACATCCTGCGCAGCCTCATCACTCGGCTTCGAGAATACGAACTGCACGATGATTTGCGCGAATCCGTCCGTCGATGTCGAAGTGATCTGATCGATTCCGTTGAGACCCTGGAACGCCTCCTCCATGCGGTCGACAACTTCACGTTCCACCTGATCCGGCGAAGCGCCCGGATACGGCACCGCTACGAAAACAATCGGCTGTTGAATGTCCGGCAGCTCGTCAACGTCCGTATTGAAGGCTGCGAACAGCCCGAATATCACCAGCGCCACCATGATCACTACAGTGACTATGGGACGCTTGATTGCAAAATCTGAGATGAACATCTTCGGCCCCTAGTGACCGGTGTTCGGTGTACTGCTTGGCGTGTCGCTCCCCATCGGCTGCGCACTCTGATCCGATGGTGGCGGCTGTACGCGCACCGGCGTCCCTGGTGTGATCACCTGAGCCGGCCCGGTCAACAGCGTATCACCTGCAGCCACACCGTTCGTGATCTGGACCGTCTCCGCCGTCGGATCACGCATGCCGACCGTCACATCCACGCGCGTGACCTTGCCTCCAACAATCTTCACAACTGCAGGACGTTGCATGCGCGTATCCACTGCCGACATCGGGACGACTACTCCTTCCTGCGTCTGGCTCGAGATCCGCCCGTCTGCATAAAGTCCCGTCACCAGCGTGTGACTCCTGTTCGGGATCGACACGATGATCTGCACCTGACGCGTGGTCGGATCGGCCGATGGACTAATCAGTTTCACCTTTCCGTGAAATTCCTGGTTCGCGTATCCCGTAACTGTGAATGCTACGTCCGTACCAATGCGCAACATCGATAGCTGATCAGACGGAACCGCCGCAACCAACCGCATCGTCGATGGATCGACCACAGTGAACAACGCGCCGCCTGGCTGCACAACATCGCCCGGGCTCACACTCTTCTGACTGACTATTCCATCAAACGGCGCTGTGATGCGTGTATTGTCGAAGTTCTTCTGCGCGGTTGCGAGCCGGGATTTCGCATCCTCAAGCGCGGCTTGCGCCGCCGCCGCCTGAGTTTGTGCGGTTTCGAGATCCCGCTGCGCGATCGCACCAGCCTGCAGCAATGTCTGGCTGCGCTGCAGGTTGCGAGTCGCGACTGCAGCGTTTGCATCGGCTGACGAAACGGCCGACTTGGCGCTCAGATACGCATCCTGCAAGCCGGACGCATCGATGCGGCCCAGAAGTTGTCCCTTTCTCACTGTCTGACCGACATCTGCATTCGTCGCAATGATCGAACCCGAAATCTGCGCGCGTATGGTCGCGTTCAACTCTGCGTCCAGCGAGCCCGATATCGCCGGCCCGTTCGTAACCGAACCGTGCTGCGCTATCGCGATGTTCTCGGTCCCTACTACCATTTGGGCTGTCGTATCAGCTGCTTCTGCTGTATTTCGATTGCAACCCGACACGAGCGTGACGGCGGCCAGTGCGATCGGGATGTATTTGAAAGTGCGTCGCATTTATGGATTGATTCCGGATTGACCAGTTGGAGATGCACCAGGAATCGTGGGTGTACCCTGACCCGATGCGCCCGCCGGTTGCGTTGTCTGTGATTGTGTCTGCTGTTGCGCTTGCTGCTGTTGTTGCGAGAGGCTGGACTGACCGGCCGGTGCCGTCTGCATCGGCAGATCGGGCAACAAGGCAAGCCTCACGCGCGCGACCTGCACGTCGCGTGATGCCTGCGCCCGGTTCACTAGCGACTGCGACAGTTGATTCCTGGTGTCGTTCAGCTCGAGTTGAGTCGAGATCCCTTCCTTGAACCGGACCTCGGCGATCTCATAGGCACGCTGCGCCTGCGCAGCCGTGCCCGCACTCGCTGCCAGCGTTGCCTCGGCCTGACGCAGCGTGTTCAGAGCCACACGTGAGTCGAGCGCCGCCCCCTCTCTCGCCTGCTCCAGCCGCGCTTGTGCATCACGCACGTTGGACTCGGCGATCATCTTGTCGCCACGTATCCGCCCGCCCTGGAATATCGGAATCGAAGTCGAGATGGTGACAGTCCAGTTGGGATGGAAGTCCGCAAGCGACGGCAAGCCCGAACTTGGATACGCCAGCCTGCTGTAAGCCGTGGAGAGTGCGAGCGTCGGAATCCTTTCCGAATTGGCGACCTTCAACTGCCCGCGCTGAGCCACCAGCGCTTCGTTCGCCTCTCTTACCGGCGCACGGTGCGAAGTGAGCGTGTCAGGCGAATTTGCACGGGCGAGATCCACACCCGGTGGCGCAGCCGTAGAGTCTTCGACCGATGTTGTGAGCGCCAGGCGCTGATCGTATGGGAGCTTGAGCAGCTGCTTGAGTTTGAGATAGGCCACTTCGCGCGCACTCTGTGCCTGGATCACAATCGGCAGTTGATTGCTCACCGACACCTGCGCGCGCAGCAAATCGAATTCGCTCGTGTTACCGACTTTTTGCTGAAGTTGCGTTTGCTTGAGCAGTTCCTGCGTCTGCTTGAGTGACGCTTCCGCAATTGACAACAGCCGATCCGAAAGCGCGGCGTCGAAGTACGTGGAAGTAACATCCAGCTGAAGCTGCGCCTGCTGCGCTGTAAGCTCGATGCGCGCTGAACGCTGCGTCGCGTTTGCGGATTCGATCAAGCCGCTGAGGCGACCGCCCGTAAAGAGATTCTGCGAACCCGACAGCCCCAGCGTGTAACCATTCTTGGAGCCAAAGCCCACCTTGCTGAAGTCGATACCACCCGTCGATGCATCGCTGGCAGAGTTGCCAGCCACCGTGCATCGGGCGTAGTTCTCGAGACCAGCTACGCGTGCGAGTTGCGACGAGTCGCCGTTGAAGAGATATTGGTTACACGGACCCGGTGGGCCTGCCGGTGACGTCGGTCTGGTTGATGAGAACGCACTTGCGAATTGCGAAGCAAGTGTGCGCGTGTAATTCGCGGACGCACCAAGCTGCGGGAAGAGCCCACTGCGCGCCTGATACTGACCACCCTTGGCGCGCATTATCGCATTGTTCGCGATGCGCACAACCTGACTCCGTTGCTGCGCTATCCTTACCGCGTCGTCCAGCGAGATCGGCTGCGCCGTCGTCGCAGCGACCGAATCTGCGTGTGTAACCGGAACCTGCGCGCCAAGCGCGGCCGGCGCAGCATACGCCGCGACGCCCAGCGCAATCGCGACGAGAGTCCGTACAAGTCGTTGAGCCATGTATGTAGTGCGGCCGTTACCGACTCTGTGATATTTCATTGATTGGACGAAGATGTCTGGAGCCGATCGGTGACACGCGGCACAGCGCCGTTGGATGCGGCAACGGTTGAGGCCGCGCCGATCGCTCGGAGAAAGAGTGTCGTGTACTGTGTGACGGCGAGGGCAGGAGGGCTCGGATAGATATCGGGCATCGTGTCGCGTCCCATGGCGTCGGAGAAGATCGTACCGATGAGCATTGCGGCTGCGGCCTTCGCCTCAACCTCACCCGTGATGAAGCCATTGGCCCGGAGGCGGCCAATGTATTCCTGCAGTTCCGCCGTAGCACGCATCGGACCACGGCTGGCGGAATCGCTCAGTTGGGGATGCTCATCGCGCTCGCTCATGCAGCGGCGCATGAGAAGGCGGTTATTACCTATATGAGTGCGGAGCGCCGCAACCCACTTTTGCAGCTCGGCGTTGGGATCGACAGGCAATTTCGGAAGTGCGGCAAGTGGTCCGCCCATCCCGCACGAAGCGATGGCCTCGTGGATGAGCGTATCCTTTGTCCCGAACTGCCTGAAAATGGTTATCTCGTTGACCCCCGCCTCGTTGGCGATGCGACGAGTGGTGGACCCGCGGTACCCGTGTCTGGCATAGACTCTGGCCGCAGCCCGGAGTAATTCTTCGCGCCTTTCCATGGCGCGTAATTAAATGGACGGTCGGTCATTTTCGCAAGTGGGTACTTGCTTGCGGCAGATGTTTATAAGGTGAGGCTTTGTTGTGAAATACCAAAGGTGTGGAGAGACAATAATCTCCCTGACAGACCATTAAATACCTGAACAACGCAATAAACTGGTCAACCGAGGTGCCACAGCTCGCGGAGCAGTTGTAGCGTAGGCTAGCCAGCAGGTTGTCTGAATGGTCGGCAGAAACAGGTCAAGGTGCCGAGTTCCGGTTTCGTCGGCGTGCGCCGTGTGACTGGCCGCGCACAGCCGGCCGCAACATTCAAGGCAGCAACTACCTCCGCCGCGAGTTCATCAGCGACCCCGGGGCGCTGCAATTACTCCGTGCTGGTTCGAAGGCCGCAGACGGTGCCGGTGGGAGCAGCCGTTCATGAGATCGGGCCTTTCGGTAATCACGGCACCGTGTGCAAACCAACTACACCCAAGCGGCGGTCTACGGCAGAGCGGTTGAAGGAGAAGCTCCCGAAGGTTGAAAAATGAGTCATCTTCTACCAGGGTGGGCCAACCTTTTAACGGAGTATGCACGATGAACTCGGCAATTTGTGATGCGATCCGCGGGCGGCGCGTGCTCGGTTTTCGTTACGATGGCGGTGACCGGACTGTGGAACCGCATTGTCATGGGGTAAGTACCGCTGGCAATGAAGTGCTACGAGCCTATCAGACAGCCGGCTTTAGTGAATCCGGCAATCCGGTGGGATGGAAATTGTTTGAAGTCAGTAAGATGTCCGCCTTACAGTCCCAGCGTGAAACCTTCGGCGCCAACAGGCCGGGCTACAATCCAAATGACAAGGGGATGAGTTCAGTTCATTGCCACGTCTAGTTAGTCAGCAATCGCCGCGTGTCTGCAAACGCGCGCCCGCCAGATCGTTGGCCAAGCACGGGGGTGCAGTCGCTCGTCGGCCTAGCGGCACTCAAGCAACGTGTGTCGCTGGAACAGAGGACTGTCGGCGGTCCGATTGACGCCGCAATAGAAGAAAGAAATGATGGCTTTCGTTGCGCTCGGGGGAAAGCCGGTGCTCGCCCACGGCGTTGACGCGCAACTCCCACGATAGCCCACCTTGGTTCATCGCTACGATCACTAATCGGAGAGTGGAATGCGTGAATTGCAATCGGTCGTGATTCGACATCTGAAAACCAAACGCGAGTCAGATCGGGCCGTCGACCTCTGGAACAAGCTTTGGGGTGCCTTCGAACGCGACGGCGCGGAAGCTGTCGCCGATTTGCTCGACAGTCTTGCCGAACTGCCGGAAGTCGATGAAGAGAACGAGACATGAGCGCTCAAAGAACGGGCACTTCCGATCGTTGGCGGCTCGATTCCGTCACGGTGACCGACTTCCGCGGCGTACTGGGCACGCAGGCCTATCAGTTCGCTGGCCTGCCCGTCCTAGTCTGGGGTGACAACGGTGTTGGCAAGTCGACACTCGCCCTCGCGATCGAGTGGACACTGTTCGGCGGTTTCCCGAGCCAAGCTCTCGGCGCACCTCGCGACAACTTTATGTCGCCCGTGGGCGGTAGCGCGAAGGCCTGCAAGGGTGAGGTTGTGTTTCGGCGTGGGGCGGAGCGCCTTGTAGCGCGCCGCGATGCCGAGGAGGACGATCTGGTCGTTGAGCTCGGCGGACGGAAGAAGCGCAATAGCGAGGCAGTGGCGTTGCTCGACCAGACTCTAGGACTCGACAAGGATACCTTCGTTCGGGCGGTGCTCTTGCAGCAGAGCAAGATCCGAGGGCTCCTCCTGGACGAGCCCAAGGAACGGGCAAAGGCCCTCGACCGCCTCCTAGGAATGGATGACGCCGAGGCGATGCTCGATGCCGTAAAGCCCAAGCCGTTCAAGACCGCAGCCGACGCTTGGCGCGAGCAAATCGCGGAGACTGAAGCGAGCTTCGAGAGCCAGCATGATATGCTCACTGAGGAATACGAATCGGCGCAAAGGGAGGCCCGCGCCTACAAGTTTCTGGGCAAGGACCTCTCGGCAGTAGGATTGACGACCCGGTACGAGGAACTGAGTCTGGAGATCGCAAAGGCCGGATCCAAATATGGCGTGGAAGTGACACCGTTACCTGTCGCAGCAGAGGTTGCGGGAGCCAAGAAGGCCTCGATGGCCGTCGAAAGGGCGCTCCGCGAGATCCGCGTCGGGGCAGAGTTGCAGAGGAAGCTCGCCGGCGTCGAAAAGCGCGTTGCGAACCTGGAAGTGGCTTCCGAGCGCTGGGAGGGGGTGGTCGCCTCGCGCGACTTGGCGCAGGAACAAGTGACCGCCATCATCGACAAGCACGGAGATGCCAAGGCGATTGCCAAACGGCGTCAGCAGCTCGAGTCCGAGGTTGCGGCTCGCCAGGAAGCCCTAAAACTGGCGGGTGAATTGAGGTCGCTCCTGTCAGACGCGCAGAGTTATTTCAAGGGCCAGACGATCGAGAGCTGCCCTGTGTGCGAGCAGCCTATCAGCATGCCGGCCAAGGTCCAGCGGAGCCTTGGTGCACGCATAGAAGCATTGACGACCAAGAGCGTGCAGGACATCGAGAAGGCGCTCACAAAAGCTCAAACTGCACTTGGCAATCAAGTGGAAATGGCGAAAAAGCTGGATCAGGCAGCTAAGGCCCTTTCGGCCGAGATCGCCGAAGTGGAATCCGAGCGAAAGAAGATCATGAAGGTTCTCGCCATAGAGGGCTTGGTCGAGAAGAAGGTCGCCGTCGAACTGGCGAAGGCGACGATTTCTGCTCAAGGCGAATGCGAGCAGGTCGCGAAAGGTGTCGAGGCGATGGAGAAAGATCTCGAAGTGATCTCAGATCGCGACCGGGCCCTCCGCGACGGCCTCGTTCCTTTCCTCGTTGCGAGGGAGAAGGCGGCCGCACACGAGGTGAAGTGGAAGAAGGCGAAGGCGGGCTACGCGGCTGCAGAGCGGAAGGCAACGGAGTTGGAGTTGCTTGCCACTGACATCGAAAGCATTCGTAAGGCTCTGCTGACTGCGAAAGACGAGATCGTCTCTGATACTCTCGGGAAGGCCGGTCCGCGTGCCCAGGAACTTTACGGCAAGCTTGTCCAGCACCCACTTTTCGACCGCCTTGAAGTGAAGACTGCTGTGAAAGCCAACAAGGTGGACTACTCCTTCGAAGTCAGCAGTTCGACCGTCTCCAAGTCCGCTCGCGAGGCGCGCCTAGTGCTCTCGGACGGTCAGATGACGGCCGCCGCGCTAGCATTGTTTTTCGCGCTGGCAGAATCCAGTCAGCACTCGCTCGACGTGCTCTACGTCGATGATCCCACCCAGAATCTTGACCATAAACGAAAAGAGGCGATGGCGAAGGTTGTAGCCGACCTCAGCTCGCGCAAGCAGCTCGTAGTCTCCACTCAGGACGAGGACTTCGTTACACTCCTCCGCGATGCTGGTTTCGACCAGGACTGCGTGGTTCATCATATCACCGGCTGGAATCGGTCGCCGGAGGTGACCACTGCGATGCCCAAGTCGCGGTGACGGCAGGAGAAGATATCGGCCCACTGCCGCGCCTTCCCAGTGTTCTGCGGGTCGAGGTGAAGTTCACTACGGGCACGACCATTTCCGTTCCGAGACGTGAGCGCGAGGCGCTGCTCCGTAGCGACCGCGCGGCGGTCGGAGCAGTGGCCGCGTTATTCTGGTGCGGTGAGCGTGCTGTTGATGGCCGGTGGTTTATCGTCGACGCTGAAGAGAGCTTCCGTTCGAGCGGAGGCGAAGCAACGAGCCTCGGCGTGCACGACTTGCGGCGAATCGAAAAGACCCAGCCCTGGCTCGCCGGAGTGCGAGAACACGTCGAGCGCACGTGGCCGGCATTCTTGGCGGCCTTCGGGCAGTTGGCACTCGCCGGCCATGACGCACTGCAAAAGGAATTGGGCGCTCTACATGGGTCCGGAAGACTCGCGGAACGCGTCCTCGGTGCCGACGTCCTGGAGATCGAACACAGAAACGCAGTGAAAGCGATCATCGACGGGCACGGTGCCGCAGTGGCTGGGCATGTCTTTCAAGACCTTCTCGCATACTTGCTTGTCCTTGCCGGCTATGCGACGGTGCACACCAATCCGATTGGTGTGCCGGACATCGAAGTTTCGAACCCGGTCGGCGGGGTTGCTGACCTTGTCAGCCTCGAACTCCGACGGGAGCAGGTTGAAGCGCTGATCCGACTCGCACGTAACGCTGGCGATGTCGCGCTCGCTGAGAGCCTGGAGTCTCGAGTCGACGAATGACTGGCGAACGTTGGCTTTGATATCTTGAAGAGATTATCACGTTTGGGTTGAACGTGACAGAATCTCCATCGGCGCCGGCCTATTCGAGACGCCCAGCTGGCCAGCCGTCACGCTTGGCGTTCGTACTCAGGGTGAGAGCAGTTCCGTCTTCACCCAGAACTCGTGCGTTACAAGTGGCCATATGACTCTCAGACGTTGATCGCTTGGATGGTTGACAGCGAATTCAGGCGGGCGACGCCAGATACTCTGGAAAGAGCGCCTCGAGTTTGGCGCGAAGCGGAGCGGGGATGTCGTTCCACTGTTGTCCCCACTTCTTAGTCTCCTCGAAGGCTCTCAACGGCTTCTCGGAATCTGGTGCCGCGTAGCCCAACAGGTCTTCGAGACATTCTTCTAGAACGACGACTCTGCTGGCGTCCCCGACTGCCTTCACGATTGGCGCGTTGAACTTGGCAGCGCCCGGCGTCTTGCCATCGCGGTCGTGTAATACTCGCAATTCAATCCCAAGTACCCGCAGATACTTCACCAAACCGATGATCGAGGCCTTGCCGCGAGCTTTGATGATCTGAACATTCGCTCGCAATCGGAGACGCTGCGGCGCGGGAAGTCGATCGATCGCTTCGCGGAGCACAACGTCCTCGGAGTCGCCCTCGACGATGACCACGGAGTTAGTGAAGAAGGCGCGCGCAGCGTGGTCGTCGAGCCGCATGATCATCTTTACGTAGTCTTTATCCACTTCAGCTAGTCGCAAAAACTCATCTGTGACGTTGAACGCCTGTACCTCTGTGGCCTGGTTCGGGCAGCGGAAGCGATTCAGGACCTGTCGCGGCTTACGCGAAAGGTCGATTATGAAGGGCGAGTGTGTTGTGGCGACGATCTGAGAGTGAGCAGCTGACAATTCATAGATCGTATCGCGCATGTGATTGGCAGCGCTTGGATGAAGATAGATCTCCGGCTCCTCGAATCCGACAATCAGGCTTCTGTCAGCGGTTTCTTGTCTACGAGAGAGCCAGTCTTGCCGGAAACGCAACATTCCGAAGACCGCGGCCCGCACCATGCCGGTGCCTTGATTTGCCACTGGAGTTCGAATGTTGCTTGCCAACTCCACGTGGAAGGAAGGAACAAGAGCCGTGTCTGGATCGCTGAGGTCAGCGCTCGCGTGAACGCGCGAGTCGGGAAAGACTCGTCCCAAGACGCTGTTCAGTTCTGCCATCATCTTTCCGAATTCTGACTTCTCGTCGCCAGGATCGAGCTCCCGCGCGAGTAAGTCCAGAGATAACTGAGCTGCCTTGTAATTACTTGATGCGGAACGAACATCCGCGAACAGTTCCGCCAGTGTCTTGCCGAGGACACCTTTCCTGGGGTCATCGAGTTCGAATGTGGATGCTTCTGCGGGAATGTGGAGGAATCGCGGAAGCTTGCTCAGGACGACTCCCGGAATCCCACCAGGATTCAGAAACCACTCCTCTTCGTCCTCGAGCTCCCACAGATCGTCAAGTTCGAGGAGAAGGTGGTTGTCCTTTGCTGGCACTTTCTTCGCAAGATCCGTGAAGAGTGCCGTGAAGTCGGTGGCCGAGGCACCAGCGTCGAGGAAGTCCTGCGGGCTCTTGCAGGCACCGAATGCAGCTTTGAGATGCCGTTTTCGTGAACGAATTTCAACTGCCACGTCCTTCCCGAGAGGAAAGCGTTTCCGGTAGAAGAACCGTTTGCCCGTCTCGACAGACCCATCTGGGACATCGTAGCTGAAGAGTCTGCCCTTGAATCCGCGCCACGTACTCGCCTCAAGTGGAACGTTTCGGAATTCGGCCTCTAGCGTGATCTCATCAGCCAGCACCTTGGTCTCACCGGTCTCTGCGTCCCTCTCCGAGTAGTACTCCCTCTCGGAGATTCTTTTGTCGCCCGACAGAAGCTTGTCGATCGCGATGAGCAATGAGCTCTTGCCTGCGTTGTTGGGCCCGATGCAGAAGGTCGCATCTCCGAAGAGGACGGTGACATCTTGAAGTCGCCGCAGTCCCTTGACGCTCAAGCTGTGGAGCTTCACGGGCGTTTCTCCTCTTGGAAATACTACGGTGGACGTGCTCGACCCCGGCGTCCCTCGACGCGTTACGTCGTGGAACGCGATACAGTCGTGGTGGTTACAGCCAGCGACTTGCATGGCCTCATCGATCGCAAGCTATTGATGCTCGACCATGTTGTCCGCCCGCGCAAGTCACACGACGAAATTGGCCACGTCGACGGCGCCTCCGGAATCGCACCGAGAGCGCCCTTTCTGACGGAAAGTGTCGACCGGCCTCGGCGAGTAGCGGCCAGCTTAGGAGCGCAACGCGGGCAAGCCGGCATTCAGTTTGGCGCGAAGTCGTCGCACTCCTCGCGTCGCCTTAGTCCGAGTGCGATCTTCCCTTCCGATGCCTGATTTGCCCGGTTTCCAAGTCTTCACCTCAGCCCAGCTCGGTCCGCTCCGCGACCACTTCGTGCAGCGGCTGCGCGACGAACCGCTCCCACCGCGGGAACCCGAAACGATCGTCGTGCAAAGCCAAGGCATGCGCCGTTGGCTCACTCTGCAACTCGCCGATGCACTCGGCTGCGCGGGTTCGCTCGAACTCCCGTTCCCAGCCCACTTCAGCCACGACATCGCGAATCGCGTCGCAGGCCGTCGCCGGGTAGAGCACGGGAACGATCCGTTCTCGCGCGACGCGCTCACGTGGCGGCTTGACACGCTGCTGCGCGCTCTACCTCCACAGGAACCCGCCTGCGAACGCCTTCGCGACTACCTGAGCGCGAGTGATGATCGCATGCGCTTGGGGTTGGCCGCGCGCATTGCCGCCAGGTTCGACGAATACCAACTCTATCGACCCGACGTGCTGCTGGCCTGGGAAGACGGTCGCGATACCGCCGATTCGCCTCACACGCAGTGGCAGGCATCTCTGTGGCGCACGCTCTGCGCCGGCGGCGCCCACGCCGCAGATCACCTGCCACGCCGCTTCCGGCGCGTGCTCGACGCGCTGGGGAGCGGCAATCCGGCCGGACTTCCGACACGTGTTACGGTGTTCGGCGTCAACTCACTACCACCGCTCTTCCTGGACCTCCTGGCGAGCCTCGCTCGGCATCTACCAGTGCGCGTGTATGCGGCGGTGCTCGACGAAGACTCCGTTCACCCGATTGCCGGGGCATTCGGCGCGCAGTCACGGGAACTCCTCCACCTGCTGCGCGAGCGCGGCGCCTCGATCACTCGCATCGAATCGACTGCGCCTTCCCGCGCCGGACTCCTGGCAACGTTGCAGGAGGAGCTTGCGTCCGCCAACCCCGGCGTCGCGCCGCTGGCCATATCTATAGAAGATCCGACGCTCCGGATTCACGACGCCCACGGCCAGGTACGGCAACTCGAGGTGGTGCGTGACCAGCTTCTCGACGCGCTCGCGGCCGATCACACGCTTCGCCCGCACGATCTGCTCCTCCTCGTCCCGGACGCCGCCGAGTGGGCACCGATGGTGGAGGCGGTGTTCGGGATTTCTGCCGACGACACTCCGCAAATCCCCTTCAACATCGCCGACCGCCCGCGCCGCAGCGTTCAACCGGCGGCCGACGCATTGCTTCGCCTGCTCGCGCTCGAAGGGGGCCGCTTCGCGCGGAGCGAAGTCTTCGGATTCCTCGAGCACCCTCTCGTGCGACAGGGGGCTGGGCTTACGGACACTGAAATCGATGAGCTTCGGACGCTCACCGGCCCCGCGAACATTCGGTGGGGGTACGACGCCGAGTCGCGCCGCGCACTTGGCCTCCCGGCGTACGAAGAAGCGTCGTGGCGTACGGGGCTCGACCGTCTCCTCCTCGGTGCCGTCGCCGGGCGCGGCGACAATCCGGTGCTCGGTGTCCTACCGGACGCCGGCGACACCGCCGGCGATCCTGAAATGCTGGGTCGGCTCGCGGCGTGGGTCGATGAACTCTCCACCACGGTCACCTCATGGGGCACGAGGCGTCCGGTCGCGGAGTGGAGCGCCGCGCTCCTCGATGCCGCGCAGAGGTTTCTGCATGCCGCAGACCGGCGCGATGAGCAGACGCTGGGCGAGGTAGAAAATATGATTCGCCAGCTCGGCGCGCTCGCTGAAGTTGCCGGACATCATGGCGACGTGTCTTTCGGCGTCGTGCGCGATTGGATCGAAACGCAACTCACCGACGATGGCTTCGGAACCGGCTTCCTGATCGGCGGCATGACGGTGGCCGCGCTGAAGCCGATGCGCAGCATTCCGTTCCGCATCATCGCCGTGGTTGGACTCGACGACGAGACGTTCCCGCGCCGCGATCGCCGCGCGGCGTTCGACCTGCTGGCCCTCGAAACGCGCGAAGGAGACCGTGACCTGCGAGGCGACGACCGGCAGCTATTTCTCGATCTCCTTCTCGCGGCTCAGGATCGTCTCGTACTCTCGTACAGCGGGCGCGCGGTGCATGACAACTCCCGGCGCGCGCCCTCCGTGGTGATCGACGAGCTGCTCGGCCATCTGGATCGCCGTTCGGATGGCGCGGCAAGCAAGCAGATCATCGTCGGGCATCCGCTCCAGCCCTTCGCGCAAGCCTACTTCGCCCACAGCGACGACCCGCGGCTCTTCACTTTTTCGCGGGCCGAGGCGCGCGCCGCACTCGCGCGATCGGCCCAAGGCGACGTGGACCGTCCCTTCGTCGCGGGACCGATCGAAGCGGAAGCTGCAACAATGCGTCGAGAGCTAACGCTCAACGATCTGGCGGATCTCTGGACGAACCCCAGCAAGTACTTCTGCAAGCGGGTGCTACGCCTCTCGCTCGATGACGACCGCGATGAGATTGCCGACGAGGAGTTGTTCGCGCTCGACGCAATGACTCAGGGCCTCGTGAAGTCGCGCATGCTCGGCGCCGGGCTGGCAGGCCAGCGCGACCCCGTGCGGGAACGCCGTCGTTTCGAAGCCGAAGGACTCTTGCCGCCGGGCGAACTCGCATCGTCGTGGTATTCGATGCTCTCCGATGGCGTGGACGAAGTTCTTGCGCGCGTCCCTTCGGCGGCTCCGTCGGCTCCCGTGCTCATCGCCATCGACCATGCGGAGCGGCGACTCACTGGGCGCATCGACGGCATTCGCGGGAACGTGCGTGTGGTTGCGCGTGCGGGAAACATTCGCCCGAAGCATCGGATCTGGGCCTGGGTGCAGCATGTGGCAATGTGCGCAGCGCGTGAAGCGGGAATCGCGGGGCTCCCGGACACGACGCTGCTCATGGGGAAGAACGAGAAGCAAGACCTGTCAATTGGCGCGGTGCCGAACGCGACGGCGGTTCTGGCAGGCCTCATCGGCGAGCTGGCGGGAGGGCGATGCGCGCCACTCCCATTCTTCCCGCAGGCAGGATGGGCCTGGTTCGAGGCGGTGCGCCCCGCGACGGGCAAGAGGCCAAAGAAGGGAGCTACCCCGAAGGACCCCGTCGCCCTCGCCAAGGCCGCGTACGCCAAATTGCCGAGCGACTGGGACTCGTTCGGAGGCGATGGCGAGGACGCCTACGTGGCGCTGTGCTTCCGCGGCAGCGATCCGATGGGAAGTCGTTGGCGGGAGTTCGAACGCCTCGCGTCGTTGCTGTTCAGCGCATGGCCTCAACCAGCGGCGGGCGCATGAGCGAGCGAACCATTATGCCGTTCGATGCGCTGACCGTGCCATTGACGCCGGGTGTCACCCTCGTCGAGGCGAGCGCTGGAACTGGAAAGACCTTTGCCATTACGCGGCTCGTGCTTCGGTTGCTGCTTGAACGCAAGGTCGAAGGCCTGTCGCAGATCCTCGTCGTGACCTTCACCGAGAAGGCGACGCAGGAACTGGTCACGCGCATTCGCGCCGTGCTTCGGGAAGCGGATCGGATATGGAGTGATGTGGTCCCTGCGCGGACCGACGACAACGATGACCTGTTCAAGCTGCGAGAGCAGTTCGGTACCGGCGGTGGCGCGATCATCCGAACTGCGCTGGGCGCGCTCGACGATCTCGCCGTGTCCACCATACACGGTTTCTGCCATCGCATACTGGCGGAGAGCGCACTCGAGAGCCGCATCCCCTTCAAGACGACATTCCTCGAAGACGACACCGAGCCTTTCCAGCGCGCGGCCAACGACTGGGCGCGAACGCGCTTGATCGGTGACTCCGACGCTGCGCAACTGGTTGTGGCGGGCGCGTCGGCGCCGGCCGAGTGGGTCAGCAAACTGGTGCGCCCCTATCGGCGGCACCCTGGAACGAGGTTGGATTTCGACAACCAGAATCCGAGCCAACGTCTCCTCGCGGACTTCGTGACGACGGTCGACCGCACCTTCGAGGCCGAGAAGACACGGCGCCATCTGCTCGGGTTCGACGACCTGCTCCGCAAGCTGTGCGACGTGCTGACCAACGAGGGCTCCGATGGCCCACTCGCTACGCGCATTCGCGGCAAGTTCGGTGCAGCGCTGATCGACGAGTTCCAGGACACCGACCCCACACAGTACCCGATCTTCTCCACCGCGTTTGCCGGGCGCCCGCTCTTTCTGATCGGTGATCCGAAGCAGTCGATCTACGCATTTCGTGGCGCCGACGTTCACGCTTATCTGCACGCCGCGGCGGAGGCCGAACGCCGCTATACGCTCTTACTGAACTATCGGAGCACGCCCGCCTACGTCAAGGCGGTCGAGACGCTCTTCCTGCGGGCTGCCGATCCCTTTGTAATGAGCGCGGACCAGATCGGTTTCCCAGCAGTCGCCGCGGCCAAGGAGCACGAGCCTCCGGAAGTGCTTCGAACGGACGGTGGTGTGCCACTCGAATGGTGGTGGGTGGACGGCTCACTCGGAAAGACGGGCAAGTCGGTGTCCAAGGAGGATGCGACGGGTCTCATGGCGCGCGATGTCGCCAATGAGATCGTGCGCCTCCACGACGCGGGGTTGCCGTGCAGCGGGATGGCCGTGCTGCTTCGCACGAACAAGGAAGCGTTGCTCATGAAGCACGCGCTCGACCGCGCGCGCATTCCTGCGGTGATTGGCGGCGATACGGATGTTCTCGGCTCTGATGAAGGGGATGAACTCGTCCGCCTCGCATCGGCGGTTGCGTCGCCACAGGACGCGTGGGCCGTGCGCGCGGCGATGGCCACACGCCTCTGGGGAAGCGATGCTGCGGAGATCGCTCAACTGCAAGAGGAAGGCGGCGCGCGCGCGTGGAGTGCAGTTGTCGACAACTTCGTGCGGGCGCAGGAGCAATGGTGGCAACGCGGAGTCGCGGTGTCTCTCGGCCAACTACTAGCCGAACGGAGGTCGGCAGAGCGGCTGCTCTCGCTTCCTGATGGCGAGCGCAGGCTCACGAACGTGCGGCACGTGCTGGAACTCTTTCAAGAGGCGTGGTCGGAGGACGGGATCGCACCGGAGGGATTTGCGGCCTGGGTGGCGCGCGAGCGAACGGTGCCGAATACTCCGGAACGGCGGGAGCTTCGCCTGGAACGCGATGCCGAGGCCGTGCAACTCCTGACGATCCACAAGTGCAAGGGCTTGCAGTTCGACGTGGTGTTCTGCCCGACGCTATGGCAGTCGTTCGGTGCGCGGAAGGGGCCGTTGGGCGTTGACTTCGCGCTGGCGCCGGACGGCGAGAAACTGGTCCTCGATCTTGGCTCGCCGAAGCTCGCGGAACGACTGCAAGCAAGCGAGCGCGAGGACCATGCCGAGAGCGTGCGACTTGCCTACGTGGCGCTCACGCGCGCGGTGCATCGCTGCTACGTCGCGTGGGGCGAGATTGGCAAAGACGATTCGGCGTCCGACTCCGCCCTCGGCTACCTGCTGCGGTCGGATGGCGATGAAGACAAGCGCGCGGTGCTCAAGTCGTTGGTCGCGAGTTCCGGCGGGCGGATGCGCATCCGCGATGTGGAGAAGGACGGCACGCGTCTCGTCTCGCGCGATGTGGCCACGGTCACGGCACCCCCGCAAGCACGCGCGCTCGTTCTCGCGCCACGCCAGCTCGACACGTGGCGCATCAGCAGCTTTACGGGGCTCACCGCCGGTGCGTATTCGGACGAGGCGCGGGACGACGAGGATCCCATCATGATCCCGGACTCGCTCGCACGGTGGGCCGACGCGCCGGGGTTCCGCGGGTTTCCCGGAGGAGCAGGGCCCGGCGTGGCGCTGCATGCGCTGCTGGAAGAGCTCGACTTCCAGCGGGTCAATGACGCCGGCGTTCCGATCGTCGTGCGCCGCACGCTCGCCGCGCATGCGCTGCTCGGAGTGGGGGAGGTCGCGGAGCGTCGAGTGAATGATGTGACGGCGATGCTCCGTCGGCTCGTTTCCGCACAGATTCCGGGAACGGGCTTCGCCCTCGATCGCGTGCCGCTCGACGCCGGAATGCGGGAGTGGCGATTCGACCTCTCGGTGGACCGGTTCTCCGTGCAGCGTTTCGCGGACGCACTGGCTGCGTTCGGTTCTCCCCATGCTCGCGCGTACGCGCCCTTGCTCGGCACTCTCGACGATTCAGCGTTCGCCGGTTATCTGAGCGGATTCCTGGATCTCGCGTTCGAGCATCAAGGCCAGTGGTGGGTCATCGACTGGAAGTCCAACTGGCTCGGCGCCGAGGATGAGGACTACGCGCCAGCGGCGCTCGACGCGGCCATGCGCGAAGCGCACTACACCTTCCAATACCACCTCTATCTCGTGGCGTTGCACCGCCACCTCCGTGCTCGCCAGCGAGACTACGACCCGGCACGCCATTGGGGAGGGATCGCGTATGCGTTCCTGCGTGGCGTAACGGGGCACGGTGCGTATGGATGGTTTCGCGACCAGCCTACGCCCGCGTTGCTCGATGCGCTCGACGCGGCAATCGGGGGCGCGACGTGAGCAATCTTCGAGGGCTGCTTCGGGCGTTGAGCGAGACGCTCATGCTCGATCCAATAGACGTGCAGATCGCCGGCGTGCTCACACGTCGTACGAATGAAACGGGCGACAAGGCCATTGCACTGGCACTCGGTGCTGCGCTCACGAGTCGCGCCGTTCGCGAGGGACACAGCGCGATCACGATCGCGCAGCTTTCCGAGCAGACGGGCGAGATGCGCACGCAACTCGGGGACGCGGCGCTCCCCGTTTCGTTTGACGACGAGGGCTCCTGGTGGGTGCGCATGCTCGGTTCGAGCACCGATGCGGTTGGCGGCACGACGGGGCTCACGCCCCTCGTGCTCGACGACGGCATGCTGCAGTTTCGCCGGTACTACGACGCCGAGTTTCGCATCGCTGAGCACGTCCGCCGCGCGGTGCAGGTGGGAGGGGAAGGCAATCCACCAGCGTTTTCCATCATCACGGGCGGCCCGGGAACAGGAAAGACCACCATGGTTGCGCGCATGTTGACCGAGATGGTCGCGCGCGAACCAGAGCTGCGGGTCGCACTCGCGGCTCCAACAGGGAAGGCGGCCGCGCGCGTGTCGGAAACGATGCGGCAGCGGCTCGGCACCCTCGCCGCAGACGACGCGACGCGCGCCCACGTACCCGCGGTGGCTCAGACGCTGCACCGCCTCCTGGGCTACCGGCCGTGGAACGACAGGTTCGAACGCAACCAGGACAATCCGCTTGGCGAAGACATCGTGATCGTCGACGAAGCGAGCATGGTGGACGTCTTGATGATGGACGCGCTGCTCCGAGCGCTCAAGCCTGGCGCGCGGCTGGTACTGGTGGGCGACCACAACCAGCTCGCAAGCGTCGATGCCGGCGACGTGCTTGGGGCACTCTGCCGCGCAGCGCACGCGGCGGGTCCCGGCGCGCCGCTGTATGACTGCGTAACGTGGCTGACCAAGAGCTGGCGGTTCGAGGAGCACCCGGCCATCGGTGCGCTGGCCAACGCGATTCTCGCCGGCGATCCGGAAGCCGTGATGAAGGTCTGCGCAAACCGATCGCAGTCCGACGTTCAACTGAATCCACCGCCGCCCGACACCGACACACTGCTTGCCTCTCTCCGGTCACATCTCGAAGAATGCCTGGGCGCAGACTCGCCCGGGGCGCTGCTTGGCGCACTGGAGCGATTCCGCCTGCTCGCGCCGGAGCGTGAGGGGCGGCTCGGTGTTGAAGGGATCAACATCGCCATCGAGCGCTGGCTGGCGCGCCGAGGGCATCCGGTGCACGAGCGGTGGTATCATGGCCGTCCGGTACTGGTGACGGCGAACGACTATTCCACGGGGATCTTCAACGGGGGATCTTGGCGTCGTATGGCGCGAGGGCACCAGCGTCATGGTTCACTTTCCGGCTGACGGCGGCGATACGCGTGCGGTAGCGCCCGCGAAGCTGCCCCTCGTGGCGACCGCTTGGGCGATGACGGTGCACAAGTCGCAGGGGTCGGAGTTCGACGAAGTGCTGGTGGTGCTGCCTGAGCATGAGAGCAGAGTGCTGGGCCGCGAGCTGCTCTATACGGCGGTCACGAGGGCTCGGCAAGCGGTCACCATCTTCGCGTCCGATGCGGCGATGCGGCAGGTAGTGACGCGTCCGGTGGAGAGGACGAGCGGGCTAGTGGCGCGGCTGGGGGACGAGGACGGGGTGCGTGTCAGGGCAACTGCCTTGGCACCATCGGCGAGTTCATGATCCGAGAGGAAAACCGAATCGTCGGGAGCAGCTCCATCACCTGCACGGTCCCGTCCTCCCCACCGTATGCGTTGGGCTTGAGCCATTCCAGCTCATCTGCCAGGTCTGCCTTGGACAGATCGCGATACCAGCAGTTGCCGACTTGGCCGGTTCCGCGAGAGAACTGATACCCGCGGTCCTTGAGCGTGTCCTTCGAGTCGAATAGCGACTTGGTCGCCCAGAGTCGAACCCTCGGCTGGCGTGCATTCTCCAGGAGCGCAGCGAGCACTGGCCGGCCGTCGGAGGGCAGCCGCGTCGCGAGCAGCTCGACCAGCACTTCGCAGTCTTCCGCGGCGTCGTGCGCTTGGTAGAACTTCCCGCAGAATCGCTCCACCAGCCATTCGAGCTTCTGGCTGGTCAGGCCCTGAGCCTCCCACGGCACGTCCTTCCACGAGCACCCCCAGTTCTTCTCCGCGAAAAGTGGAAGTCGCTTTTCGAGAAACGGGCGGTCGAACGCGGCGTTGTGCGCGACGACGAGTACGGCGGGATCGGCGAGCGCGTTCACGGCAGCGTCGTCGATGCGCTGGCCGACGAGGTCGGCGTCTGTCAGTCCCGTGAGGCGCGTGATCTTGGGATCTAGAGGCCGGCCAGGATCTTCCCGCCAGGTCTGACAGAGCCCGGCGAATACGATAACTCCATCGGGCGTGTACTCGAACGGGCAGATCGCGAGCTGAATGACTGCGTCGCGGTCCGAGTTGAGCCCGGTGGTTTCCGCGTCGACGAGGACTGCGCGCCGCGTTTCTGCGGAGGAATCCGTGGGCCAGTCGCGGCGCGGATGGAAACGCTCGTAGACCCGGAATTCTCCGGAATCGCGCAGGCGTTGTGCGAAGGAGCGAAGGTCGAAAATAGTTTCGGACATGGTACGCTCCATTAGACACTCATCTCTACGTGAAGGTGCTCGCCTCACCGCTTCAATCCATGCATGTCTATCAGCTCCGTCCGGCTCTTCGAGCTGCCGAAACCGCTCGGCCTGCTGCCGCTAATCTCCCGCGGGCGATTGGAGTACCAGCCATAATAGCTACTTCATTGCGCTGCAGCGCTCCACTACGACCGCGAGACGTCTGATCTCATCTCCCCGCGGGGTGGCGCTAACGCGTGCTCAGCGATTCGCCCGACAAACTCAGTCAACGCCAATTCGAAATCGCGCGACACATCGCTATAACCGGTCCTCGCGTGGGTTAGCTCATGCAGCATGGTCCCCGCGAATTCTTTCACGCTCCGGAGTTGTGGTCTATGAACGATGATAGTCCCAATAGCCTCCTCCCAAAGACCGTCGGTGGCGCCGCCTGAGGAAAGCGAAGGATGAATCGTCTCGGGATTGCCGGAGACTCGCAAATGTGAGAGAATGGGAGCGTGACAAAGCAGAGGCGGTTTTCTCCTCGGGTTCGGGAGCAGGCAGTCCGGCTAGTCCGGGAGCATCAGGGCGACTACGCGACACACTGGCAGGTTAGGATTCTAGATTTGCCGCGGCCGTGAAGGCGGAAGCGCGTACTCCTCAATTACTGCTGTTGGCAGTGGTGATCGTGTTCGGTTGCATACGGGCAAGCCCGCCACCGCCAGCGACCGTCGTGCTTCCCAGCGACGCGAACGCGCTCGACTCCATGTATCGAACCCACGACTATTTCGCTCTGCGCGAGCGCTTGTCGAATACAGAGACGAACCTAGCTAGTACTGGCTTCTATCTCGCCGCCGTTCAGCAGGCCTTCAACGACCCGCTCCGTTCGAACAGCACGATCGTTCGTGCGCTTCAGGCTATGGGAGTGTCGGACTCGCTCCGGTTCGAGCTGAGACGAATGCAACTCAGCAACGATTTGCGACTCTACGAGTATGATCGCGCAGACAGTGTGGCTGCCGTGCTCTTAGCAGCCCCACCCCCATCCGCCGACTCGGCTACGCTTGCGGACATCCGCAACACCGATCAACTCTTGCGAGCACTGCGCGACGTACCGCCGCAAGTCGCCACGATCACGGGATCGTCGATCCTGCACGCCGATGGCGCCGGCCATGTCCTCGTTCAAATCGGAGATTCGCTTCGTCACTACGGATTTGATACCGGCGCCAATCTCTCCGTGCTGATGCGCTCGGAAGCCGAGGCGCTCGGCTTGCAGATCCGACCGGTCGGGTTGACCGTGGGAAGCTCGACGGATGTGAGTGTGACGGCGGACATCGCCGTTGCAAACCAGCTGACTATCGGGCACGTAGCCTATCGGAACGTCGTGTTCCTGGTCATGCCCGATCGCATGCTCACTTTCAAGGACGGGTTCCAGATTCGGGGCTTGATCGGTTTCCCCGTAATCGAGGCAATGGGTGAGATCCATTTTAGACGGGACGGGTCGATGGAGATTCCTGCGCACGCTTCAGCTCGTGGCATGCACAACCTCGCACTGGAGGAGTTACGGCCACTTATTCAGGTCAGTTACGGCGGCGAAGAACTTGCCTGCTTGTTGGACACGGGCAGTGGACAAACAGAGTTCCTGGCACCGTACTACGTACAACATCGCACGAGTTTCAACGCTAGAGGGGAACCCGACTCCGTGAAGACTGGCGGCGCGGGCGGAGTTCGCACGTTGCCTGTCTATCGATTGCAGCGTGTCAATCTGGAAATTGGCGACACGACTGTCGTGCTTCACGATGTTCCTGTCTACACCACCTTCCTACATCCACCGAAGGACGAGCAGTCCTGTGCAATCGGACTCGACGTGCTGCACTCACTCAGCGAATATGTGCTCAACTTTCACTCGATGACACTGACGTTGCACTAGAAGATGGTCGCGCATATCTGTGTCGTCCTGGCCGCAACATGCCGGCCCGATTATCTAGGAATTGAGCATGCGCTATACGATTGAGGTCGCGCTAGCGCCCACACTCTTCTGCGTTTGTGCGTTCTCGGCCGCAGTCGTTATCCAACTATTGTTGCCGCCTTTATTGTCCCACCGCCGACTACCGGCTTTGCCTTTCCCAGCGGTTGTTGGCGAGTTTATTGATTCGGCGAGACATGACGACTCTAGAGTTACCTAAGGAAATGCGTGTTCGGAGTTGGACACTTTTTTGTCCGGCTACACCGGTACCGTGCCCGTCCAGTCAGACGCTATTAATGAAGCCTGTAACGCCGATCAGTCCGAGCCCGTGCCCTTGATCACTCCTTTCAGCAGCCGTCAATCATGAGCCGTACGCTTCGCGTCGCCGATAGCGCTGGGGTGACCGGATTCGCACGGCAACTCGATGATCGTGCGCTCTGGCTCTTCCAGCAGCGACCCATGTTGCAACGATAGCAGCCGCGTTGCAACTCGCATATCGAGCGAAGCAGCTCGTCGCGGGCTGGCGGAGTGGT
>Ga0207933_1000424_pt1 | contig 42202 bp, 48 predicted proteins | sample NGESurdeep092012_4_FD_184488 | JGI IMG/M metagenome (GOLD analysis project Ga0207933, IMG submission 184488) | Arctic peat soil microbial communities from Barrow, Alaska - NGEE Surface sample F53-3 deep-092012 (SPAdes) | ecosystem: Environmental > Terrestrial > Soil > Wetlands > Peat ... | reverse complement strand
GTCGAACTCGAAGCTGATCAGGTACAACGCGTATAAACCAATAAAATAGTATATGGCAAAACTTGTAACAAAAATTATCAAACTGCAGATTGAGGCTGGCAAAGCTACTCCTGCTCCACCAGTGGGTACCGCTCTGGGCCCAGCGGGTGTCAACATCGGGGAGTTCGTCAACCAGTTCAACAACCTTACCCGACCACTCGCCGGCTCAATCTTGCCGGTCCTTATGAAGGTCTACTCAGACCGCACCTTCGACTTCATCGTCAAGAAGCCACCGGCATCTCGACTTATCCTCAAGGCACTCGGCCGCGAGAAGGGCTCCGACAAGGCACAAAACAAAGTCGCAAAGTTGACCAAGGCTCAGGTAGAAGCGATTGCGACTGAGAAGATGGAAGATCTCAACGCAACGGACATGAAGCAGGCAATGAAGATTATTGCTGGCACTGCTCGATCGATGGGCATCGACTCAGATATCTAATTCTTCCTAACATACAAAAGAAAAAAGACGGCGTCCCAGTTGGGGCGCCGTCTTTGTTATTGGTGTGATTATACTATTTCAGCGAGTGCACGGTTGGTGAATTTGCGGTCATGTGTCACCTCCTGCTTCACTTTAATGAAGGGTGGAAGCGAGAACTTCTCATTCACATCAGTGAGCTCAATCTCCAGAAGCCACAACGTTTCTCCATTAGTTAGGGGAATACTGTCGAGCTCGAAGTACTGACTTTCATGAACAAAGCATATCCGAGTCTTTTTTAGAATACGTGTTTGTTGATGCTGAAATTGCATGCTCCATTCGTATTCTTGTGCGCTGATGAGACGTTCAATTTCCGAACGGGCACCGGGGGCGACATCGCGTTTTTCCGTGCGGTAGTACGTATAGGCACCATGCTGCCCACGTTGACGGACGCGTAGTGTCACATTCTCCTCGCTCCTCAGATATACTTGCGTGATATCGATATGCTGAGCATCAGGAGGTAGTAGTGAGAGATCGATAGATTCGCATTCAAACTTCTTCTCGATCTCAAGCGGTACAGGTATTCCAAGTGCGGAACATAGCTGTGCATCAAGTCGAGCGAGTTTCCCGGTGAAGTCGGTCGAATTGTCGATTATGCGCAGATGCGGGCTTCCTGTCCACGCCGCTTGCGTACGAGTGTCGAGCTCTCGTGCCTGTTCCGCTGTTTCAAGGCGGACAGTATTGTTTTCGTTCGTGTAGAACTGCTCTGCACCTTTCGCAGCTGTCACTAGATGAAAGACGCCATCATAGTGTTTGTCGCGTGCTTCAACTTCCGACATAATACCGCTGGCTTTTAATGCTTCCAGATAGATGTCTTTTGGTACATATGCGGCGGAGTCGGCAAATCCTCGGTCGCAAATCAAGATAGGCGTTGTCCCTTTAGGGACGTTTTGGGCGCAGTGCATGAAGCTCTTTTCAAGGCCATGCATTGCGGTAATGACCGATGTCTGAAAGACAAGTGGACTAAAGATGCTCGGCAACGCACCCCCTTTCAGTAAAAGGGTAGCAGTTTCGGGAACGATGATCGGATAAAATCCTCGCTCTGAGAGTTTCTCTTGAATATATGCGAGCGATGTTGTCTTTCCGGCACATGGACCACCAGTGATACAGAACTTCTTGACGTGAATCATGACTATTCTCCCTTTATTCAATGATCTTACTGGCGAGACTATAGCACACAGGGTTTGTTAGTTGCTATGCAAATGGAAAGAGAGATTAATTAGCGTCATTCAATAAAGAATGAGGCTAATTAATCTCTCGGAAATCGACTCTAAGTCGATGTTTGGGAACAAGGTGACCTAAGTCACGACTGCTATACCCACCATACGCCTCCCACAAAAAGAGTCAACCACGAGCAAAGGGGATAAGTTTTGCTACAATGCGCCTCATGGAAATCCGTCGACAAATCGAAGATGCAATCACCCATACCTTGGCGGAGCTTGGCATCACGGCTACGGTACCTGTTGTTCTTGAATATCCTGCTGACATAACCCACGGAGACTATTCGACCAATGTTGCGCTCGTCTATGCAAAGGTCACCCAAAAGAACCCTAAACTCTTAGCTGAAGAAATCGTCACTCATCTTGGGTCTATCGATGGAGTCGCAAAGATAGAGATAGCCGGTCCAGGCTTTATAAACTTTACTCTCGCACCACAGGCAGTTGCCACTTCGCTCGAACAAGCACGAGCAACTGATATGTGGGGAGCAAATACAACATTAAAAGGCGAGCAGATTTTAATGGAATATACGAGTCCGAATCTTTTCAAACCATTGCATATCGGCAATTTGGTGGGAAATATTCTTGGAGAATCAATTGCGCGATTGATGCAATTTTCTGGCGGTACGGTAATGCGCCTCAATTATCCTTCCGATATTGGACCCACTGTTGCCAAGGGAGTCTGGGGGCTCATACAGACCAAAGGTAGCCCAAAGGATATTAAGGCACTCGGAGAGGCATACCGCACGGGCAACGATGGCTATGAAAATTCTCCTGCAGCAAAAACTGAAATTGATGCGATTAATAAAAAGTTATACGAAGAGTCTGACCCGATATTGAACGAGCTTCGCAGATTAGGTATAGAAACATCTCGCGCCCACCTCGATGCACTTTGTGCAAAGCTCGGTACAAATTTTGATACTGAAATATTTGAAAGTGAGGCGGGGCCTGTTGGGCAAAAGATTGTAATGGAACACATGGCGGATGGGATTTTTGAAAAGAGTGATGGCGCTGTTGTGTTTTCTGGTGAGCAGTCGGGATTACACACCCGAGTCTTTATAAACTCAGCGGGGCTGCCAACGTATGAGGCAAAGGATCTGGGTAACTTTTTTCTCAAACAGCAAAAATATCCACAGTGGACAGAGTCGTTTGTGGTCACCGGCGTTGAACAACAGGAATACTTTAAGGTCATTATTGCTGCAATAAAGAAAGTTTTTCCAACAGCTGAAGGTAAGCGAATTGAACATATTCCAACAGGATTCCTAACGCTTACAACAGGTAAAATGTCATCCCGTAAGGGGAATGTGCTGACGGGAGAATCACTCATTGCTGATCTCGAAGAAAGTGCAAAAGAACGAGCTGCCGAAAGCCGCGCAGAAAATCACGACAAGCTCGCAGAGCAAATCGCTGTCGCTGCAATCAAGTATCAAATTCTCAAACAGGGTTCCGGCAAAAACATCATCTTCGATCGCGAGAAGGCACTTTCGATGGAAGGTGATTCAGGACCATATCTGCAATACACCTATGCGCGTACCTGTGCCATTAGTATCAAGGCAAAAGAGAGTGGAGTTGTCGCAGAGATAAACGCTGATGCCGCGCCCAATGATGTCACGCGACTACTCGTGCGATTTCCAGAAATCGTCGCACATGCCTCAGAGGTACTCGAGCCGCATCTCGTCACACAATATTTACTCCTTCTCGCCGCAGCGTTCAATAGTTGGTACGCACAAGAACAAATACTCGACGGCACTCCAGAGGCAGCACACAAAGTTGCCGTCGTTGAAGCTCTCTCGCGAACACTCAAAAACGGCCTGTGGATACTGGGTATCCCTGCGCCTGAGCAAATATGATTTCAAAAGTCTGTGCGTTAGCAGAGCTTTTGAAATCACGTCGGTCTTTCCTCTCCTAGGGAAAAACCGACGTAAACTAATCGCACTGCAGAGGACCGACCTCTGTAGTTATCCACAGCAGATGCAGAGGTCGGTCCTCTGCAGTTTAGGTCAATACAAGGTTTATTGAATTGAAGTGGGTGGTACACTGATGCCTCAGACTCGTTTTCACTCAAATATCATTCAACAAGTATGACTCAAGCAGAAGCAATTGAAATAATGAAGACAGGAGTCAACGTCTTTCTTACCGGCGAGCCGGGTAGTGGCAAGACTCACACTATTAATGCGTATATTCGCTGGCTCAATGCCCGCGGGGTAGATGTCGCGGTGACGGCTTCAACCGGCATCGCTGCAACGCACGTCGGCGGTATGACCATTCATTCGTGGAGTGGTATTGGCGTGAAGCGCGAAGTATCGGATTGGGATATCGATATGATTATGAGTAAGGAAAAGACCGCGCGTCGCATACTCGATGCAAAAGTTTTGATAATCGACGAAATATCCATGCTCGATGGCGTGACACTTGAGAGTGTTGATAGAGTATTGCGCACCTTGCGTCGTGCACCGATGACTGAAGGGGAGCCTTTCGGCGGACTGCAGGTCATATTCGTTGGCGACTTTTTTCAGCTTCCGCCGATTTCCAAAGGCAACGAGCGAGTGTCTTTTGCATTTGAAAGTGATGCATGGCGCAAAGCCAATCCCGTCGCCTGCTACTTGAGCGAGCAACATCGTCAGGAAGACGGAGAATTTCTTAATGTCTTGAGTGCGATGCGTCACGGGACACTCACTCCAAGTCACCGTCAAACGCTTGAAAAAAGAATTGGTCAGAAGCCGAAGGGTTCCTTTGCTACCAAACTCTACACACACAACGCAGATGTCGACCGCATCAATGCCGATGCGCTCGAGGGGATTGATAGTCCGACGCGCGTATATCAAATGACCTCACGCGGTGCCCAGACACTCGTCGAGGCGCTCAAGCGCAACTGTCTCTCACCTGAGACGCTCACGCTCAAAGTTGGAGCGTCGGTCATGTTTACTCGCAACAACTTTGATGAAGGGTATGTCAACGGCACTTTGGGAGACGTCATGAATTTTTCTCCCTTAGGAAATCCAATCGTGAAGCTTCGCTCTGGTGTGACTCTTACCGTCGAGCCCGCAGAGTGGGCGATACAGGACGGCAACAAAATCTTGGCGAAGATTACTCAAGTACCGCTTCGACTCGCGTGGGCTATCACGGTCCACAAGAGTCAGGGTATGAGCCTTGATGCGGCAATTATCGACCTCGGTTCAGCATTTGAATTTGGACAAGGATATGTGGCAATTTCTCGTGTGCGCACACTGGCGGGACTGTACCTGGAAGCGTTCAACGAGCGTGCGCTCCAAATGCACCCCGCAATCGTCGCACAAGACAGATACTTCCGCGCGTATTCCGATGCGGCACGCAAGAAATTCGCCTCACTTCCCGATGCAGACAAAGATCATATGCAACGGAATTTCTTGAAGGCCATAGGAGCACACGAGCCCACTATGCGCGCACCGGAGGAGCCAAAGGGTAAAGAAAAAGTCTCGAGTGGAAATACCAAGCTCGACGAGATGCGGGAGAAATATCCCAACATGGGCAAACCCTGGAGCAAAGACGATGACGCACTTCTCATTGCGATGTTTAACGAAGAAAAGCCCAATAAAGATATTGCCAAACACTTTGCTCGTAAGCCTTCTGCCATTACCGCACGCCTCGGGCACCTCGGCCTCATCGAAAATACCTGGAAGCCATACAAGAAGAAGGAGACAGAGTAATCTCGCCGTAAGGCCACTTTTTTGATACGATAGCTCAATGAGTGCTCCTGAAGACAATCAAAAGACTGAGGTTGCCAAGCGCGAGGAAGCAATCCTCGCTTTTTGGAATGAGAACAAGATTTTCCAAAAGTCGCTCGAGAAAGATTCAATCAAAGGGGACTATGTTTTCTATGATGGACCACCCTTCGCGACGGGTCTCCCACACTATGGTCATATTGTTGCCTCTGTCATCAAGGATGTCGTTCCGCGCTACAAGACGATGCGCGGCTACCACGTGCCTCGCGTGTGGGGCTGGGATTGTCACGGATTGCCAATAGAAAACATCGTCGAGAAAGAGCTCGGATTTAAACACAAGAAAGATATTAAGGAGTATGGTATTGCGAAGTTCAACGAACGTTGTCGCGAACAAGTGATGACGTATGCAGCAGACTGGGAAAAGATCATTCCCCGTATTGGTCGCTGGGCAGACATGCAAAACGCATATCGTACGATGGACAAGAACTTCATGGAGTCGGTGTGGTGGGTCTTCAAACAACTCTTCGACAAAGGCTTGGTCTACGAAGATTATCGTTCGATGCACATTTGTCCGCGTTGCGAGACGACACTCTCTCAACAAGAAGTGAGTGAGGGATATAAGGATGTCAAAGATATTTCGGTGACGGTGAAGTTTAAAATGATTGATGCTGAGCGTAATGGATATCCTGCGAACACCTACTTTTTAGCGTGGACGACGACGCCATGGACACTGCCCGGAAACGTCGCGCTAGCTGTCGGAAAACTAATTAAGTACGCCGTTGTCGAAAAGGACGGAGAAAATTTTATTATGGCTCGCGACCGCGTTCCCGAAGGCACACACGTTGTCAACGAAGTCAGTGGCCAAGCACTTGTCGGGATTAAGTACGAACCCCTATTTGACTATTACGCTAAAGACCAAACTCTCAAGAATCGCGAGAACGGCTGGAAGGTTTATCATGCGGACTTTGTCACTGCCGATAGTGGTACCGGTATCGCACATGAAGCACCGGCATTTGGTGCTGATGACTGGGAACTATTGAAGCAGGTGAATTTGCCATTCGTCCAACATGTGAACTTCGACGGCACTATGAAGCCAGAAGTCACTGCCTTTGCCGGCATGGAAGTAAAGCCTCGCTCAGATGACGACAAAGTGCGACTCGGGACCGACATCGCGGTCCTCAAATATCTCCAAGATCACAACCTCTTCTTTTCCAAAGAAAACATCACACACTCATACCCGCACTGCTGGCGATGTGATACACCGCTTCTCAATTACGCGACTTCATCGTGGTTTGTTTCTGTCACCAAGATTAAAGACAACCTGCTTGAAAACGCAAAAGGAATTAATTGGTCACCAGAGCACATCAAGGAGGGGCGTTTTGGTAAATGGCTCGAGGGTGCGCGAGATTGGTCCATTAGTCGTCAGCGATTTTGGGCGAGTGTCATTCCGATTTGGGTTTGTACTGAGTGTAAAAAGCAGCGAGTATTCGGGAGTGCAAGTGAGCTTGAAGAAGCGAGTGGTAAGAAGGTAGATGATTTGCATAAGCATATCGTCGATGAAATCACCGTGCCGTGTGAGTGCGGGGGAGCGATGGTGCGCATTCCCGATGTGCTTGATACGTGGTTTGACTCGGGCTCTATGCCATACGGTGAGCGTCACTACCCATTTGAAAACAAAGAGAAATTTGACGCAGTATTTCCCGCACAATTCATTGCCGAAGGCCTCGATCAGACACGCGCGTGGTTTTATTACTTGCATGTACTCGCCGGCGCAATCTTTGGCAAAAGCGCTTTCCAAAATGTCATCGTCAACGGCATTGTGCTTGCAGAAGACGGTAAGAAAATGTCGAAACGTTTACAAAATTACCCCGACCCAATGGAAGTCGTCGACAAATACGGCGCTGATGCATTACGCTACTACCTACTCTCGTCTCCGGTGATGCAGGCGGAGAACCTTGGATTTTCTGAGAAAGGTGTCGATGAGATTGTGAAGAAAAACATTGGACGACTCCAAAACGTTCTCGCGTTCTACCAGCTCTATGCCGATGGCACGCCACGTGATTGGAAGAGTACTAATGTGCTCGATCGCTGGATTCTTTCGCGTGTCGATCAGCTTGTCGCTGAATCCACACAAGGGTTTGAAAACTATCAACTCGACGTCGCAACACGTCCTATTGCCGGATTTATTGATGATCTCTCAGTGTGGTATCTGCGCCGCTCACGCGATCGCTTCAAGGAAGATGGCGCTGACAAAACTGCCGCACTCGCGACTATGCGATATGTACTCCACACGCTCTCGCGTGTGATGGCGCCTTCGATGCCGTTTTTTGCTGAGTACCTATTCCAAGCAATTCGCGAGAGCGAAGACGAAGAGAGTGTACATTTGGCTATGTGGCCAGAGGCGGGAGTAGAAGTGCAGCTTGAGATTTCAATCATCGATGCAATGTCGGAAGCGCGAAATATTGTGACCCTTGCTCTCGAGAAGCGTGATGCCGCCGGCATCAAGGTGCGCCAGCCGCTCGGGACGACTCAAATTCCTACCGTTGGGTTTGCGACTCTTCCCGAGGTAGAAGCATTTCTCTCAATCATCGCGGAGGAAATCAACGTCAAAGGAGTCCAGATTCTCTCATCGCTCGCCTCTGGTACTGTCGAGCTCGACCTTACCATTACTCCTGAGCTTAAAGAAGAAGGATTTGTGCGTGACCTCGTGCGTGCAGTGCAGGGCGCGCGCAAGGATGCAGGCCTCAATCCTCAAGACACTATTACACTTACCATCGCGACCTCCCAAGATGCCTCTGCAATAATTCTCAAGTACGTTGAGGAACTTAAGCAAACGCTAAAGGCGCAAGACATTTCATTTGCCGATGTTGAAGGCGGTATGCAAAAGCTCGGCGACTACCAAGTAGGAATTGCCGTGAATAAGGTGTAATCATGTACCAAAAATACCAAACAGACGCGATTGTGCTCGCTGCTCGCGAGACCGGGGAGGCCGATAAGACCTTTGCGCTCTACACGCGCGACTTCGGCCTCGTGCGTGCACGTGCCACTTCTGTTCGCTCTGAGAAGTCGAAGATGCGCTCGGCACTTCAGCTATGCAGTCGCGCCAACGTAGCCCTTGTCCGAGGAAAGAGCGGCTGGCGATTAGCCGGAGCCTCTGTTTTGACTTCGAGTGTTGGTAAAGACACGTCGGGCATCTCGGCGTTTGCTCGTATCAGTGAGCTCGTGGTGAGACTCGTCGCAGGCGAAGAGCACAACGAGTACCTCTTCGAGGCGCTCTCCCAAGCACATGAGGCGCTCATGCGTGAGCGTATTGAGGCGGTTGCAACTATTGAAATAGTTGCCGTCGCGCGCGTACTCTACTCGCTCGGGTATCTCTCGGCTGAGGCCTTGGAGACAGCGCTTTTCACCCACACGGCATACGGAGAGCCGCATCTTCTCGAGGCAGAGCAGATGAAAGACAAGCTTCTTCTTTCCATCAACAAAGCAATTGCCGAGACGCATCTCTAGGTGTAACCTCTTTTCATGTTAGAAATTACCCAACTCAAGACAGCGACACAATCAGCACTCGATGAATTGCTTGCATTAGGCCGTGAACTTCATGCAGACAATCGTACGATGAATCTCTCTTCGTTAGAAGAACTTCTTGCCGATGAGTCGGCTATCATGATGGTTGTCAAAGACGGTGAGCGCATCGTTGGTATGGCAACGCTCTACATCATTCCAAAGATTGGCAAAAAGAACGGGCTCCTTGAGGATGTCATTATCTCAGCTGAGTATCGTGGGCAAGGACTCGGAGAACGCCTTGTACGTGAAGTGCTCACCATTGCCAAGGCACAGGGTCTCGCTTCCATTACACTCACCTCCAATCCAGTACGTGTCGCTGCACACAAACTCTACGAGAAAGTTGGCTTTGTAAAGAAAGACTCCGAAGTTTTGCGCATTAGTTTGTAATGTGAGTTGGTAAAATTTGTATGTCACGCGTCAAGATAAGTGAATACCGGGCAAAAAAGATTCTTCTCGGGGATTTGTACGAAGGGGTTACGCTTCGCTCTGGAGATAAAACAAGCATACCAAAGACCGGTCGATGGGTCGCGAAAGTTGATCAGGGAGTAAAGAAGCGCTTCAAACTTGGCCTCTTGGCAGTCGACATCGCCCCAAGTGCGGTTGCCTCCACCATCAAAGAACTAGAAAAGAAAGGTTTCTCGCAGTTTCTGCTCGAACCGTATATGCCGCACGAGAGTAGTGAAGAACGCTACCTCTCACTCGAGCGCGTACGCGAAGGTGTGCGTGTCATCTATGCCCGCGATGGGGGAGTTGATATCGAGTCCCACCCGGAGGCAGTTGAGACCTTTGTCATACGGACTCGCACTGATGTGCGTACTATCGCAGATACTATTGACGTACCCGAGAAGTTCCTCACGACACTCTACGGGGCGTTTGAGAAATACTTTTTTGCATTTGCTGAAATAAACCCACTCGTGGTGCGTGACGGCCTGGCAATTCCGCTTGATGCGGCGGTGCTCGTCGATAGTGCAGGGGCGTTCTTTGTAAATAATACATGGACTGAAAATGACATCCCTGTCGCTCGCGCACGACATGTAGTGGAGGAGCGCATCGAAGCACTGGCCAAGACCACTCCTGCGTCACTCAAGCTCTCGGTACTCAATCCCCATGGCTCGCTCTTCTTCCTACTCTCTGGTGGTGGCGGATCAATCGTCATCGCTGATGAGGCACAGCTTGAGGGTGCGGGCAAAGAAATTGCCAACTATGGTGAATACAGCGGCGGACCATCTCGTGAAGAGGTGTATCTCTATACACGCGAAATCCTCTCACTTCTTTTGGCTTCAAAAGCAAATAAAAAGGCGCTCGTCATTGCCGGCGGTGTCGCCAATTTCACCGACGTTGCGAAGACCTTTGCCGGCATTATCGATGCACTCAAGGAAGTCTCAGCAAAGCTGCGAGCAGATGGAGTGCGTGTATTCATTCGCCGCGGTGGACCCAATGAGAGGGCGGGGCTCGCACTCATGAAATCGTTTCTCGAAGAAGAAAAATTGCTCGGCGCCATCCATGGTTCTGAGGCGCCGATTACACGTGCTGTCGAAGAGGCAATTCAATTCACTCGCATATGAAAAACATTCTTGAATCAATACGAAAGGGGAGTAACGGCATTATTGTCTCTGGAATGCATCCGGGCATCATTCAATCCATGCTCGACTTTGACTATCTGTCAGGGAAAAAAGATTCAAGTATTCTCGCCATTGTGACAGGCAATCGCAAATCTCAAAAATTCTTCTTCGGGTCTGGGGAGGTATTAATTCCGTGCTTCTTGTCATTTAATACAGTGCCGCGTGCGATTATCACAGAGGTCTCATGGCTTCTCAATGTGCAGTCAGGTCGTCGCGTGTATGAGTCGACTGAATCATTCTTTTCGCTGGTACCCAACGCGCTGGGTGCTGTAATTTTTGCCGAGAATGTGCCAGAAATTCACGCGACACAACTCATTGAGCGATTTGGCAAAACTAAAATCATCGCAGGACCAGCCAGTGTCGGTATCCTCGTGCCAGGAGTACTGAAACTTGGTGCAATTGGCGGCATCGGTCCGGCACAACTCTCCCAAGGCAAGCTCATGACACCAGGGTCTGTCGCCGTGGTATCCACCTCTGGCGGCATGACCAACGAGCTCATCACTGCAGTCGTCGCTGCCGGCAAGCGCATCTCGTTTTCACTCGCCATTGGCGGTGATCGTTTTCCCGTTTCATCACTCTCTGACGTGCTCATGCTCGCAGAAGCGGATACGCAAACAAAAGCCATTGTCTACTTCGGAGAGCTTGGCGGAGTTGATGAATATGAAATCGTATCGCTCCTGAATTCAGGCAAACTCACCAAGCCTGTCTTGGCCTATATTGCGGGCGTTATCGACGAGGCGTTTGATACTCATATGCAGTTTGGTCATGCCAAAGCACTCGTTGCTCGAGCGGACGAAAGTGCACGTGCCAAACGCACAGCGTTGCGCGCGGCAGGAGCAATTGCACCGGAGACCTTCACACAATTCCTCTCGGAGATGAAAGCGCTTCCATCGGGAGCCATTTCTGATACTGTAGTTGCTATGGGTGACATCGAAAACCGCACCAAAAGTATTCTCTCAACACGGCAAATCGTTGACCTCGAAAACGTGCCCGCTTTTGTCAAAGGAGGGAAGCTCCTCAAGCAAAAAGAAAATGCCTTTGCCATCGCAGCACTCCAGGCACTCCTCGGACGAGAAGTTTCCCCAATTACCGCTGCCTTTGTCGAAAATATATTCGAACTCCTTATTGATCACGGCGGCAATGTCTCTGGCGCGGTCAACACGATGGTCACCGCGCGTGCCGGGCGCGACATGGCGACCTCGCTCTCGACGGGGCTCCTCACCATTGGTCCACGATTTGGTGGAGCGGTAAACGAAGCCGCACGCACGTGGTATGAAGGTGTGCTCTCAGGTCAAACTCCCTCTACCTTTGTAAAAGAAAAGAATGCCGCAGGGGTACTCCTTGCCGGCATTGGACACCGCAAATATCGCGTCGGGATTCCTGATCCGCGCGTTGAAGCGCTTTCTGAATTTACCGCGCTTCTTAAGAAGCACCCACACTATGATTTTGCCCGAGCAGTTGAAGCGATTACGGTCGCCAAAAGTGGAAGCCTCATTCTCAACGTGGATGGAATTATGGCGGCGCTCCTGCTCGATATTCTCGCTGAGTGCGAAGGTATGACTCAGGCAGAACTACAGGAAATCATCGACGTGGAATTCTTTAATGCACTTTTTATCATCCCGCGCACCGTAGGCTTCATTGCTCACTTTATCGAGCAAAAGCGGAACGACGAAGGGTTGTTTCGACTTCCTGACGAGCTTCTCTTTGTACAAAAGTCAGAGATGTCTCAGACAGCAACTCCAGCTCGAAAAGTAAAAAAGACAGTACCTAGAAAGTGATATAGTAGTGTAATGCCTCCGCATTCGGACCCTTCACATGAAGATGAGAAGATTGAGCGCTTGCGTCGAGCAATGTATTCGCGCTCGCTTTCTCCACGCCTCGGTGGGCGAGAGCGACACACACTTGGAAGTACCAATGACACCGTAGGGAATGATTGGACGCGCGAGGAGGGTCATCTCGAAGCAGTGCAAGTCGCACCACGCACAATTACGCTCATCCGCAAGGCACTCTGGTGGGTCTTGGTTGCTGCGATTATCTTTTTCATTAGTGCTGTAGGATTCTTTATTTACTACTTCACCTTCGGCGGCGGTGGAGTAGGAGCTTCCAATATTGATATTGTGGTTTCGGGCCCCCCTACTATAGCTGGCGGGGAAGTGACAGAACTTCAAATCTCCATTACCAACCGCAACAGTGTTCCACTCGACCTCTCCACGCTCACGGTCAATTACCCACCAGGCACGCGCTCGCCGACAGACTTCATCACTCCACAGGTGACCTACCCAATATATCTCGGCACTATTGCACCGGGGGAAACCAAAAAGGGTGTTGTAAAGGCAGTATTCTCAGGTACTGCAGGGTCGCAATCGGACATCAAGGCAGTGCTTGATTATCACAAGGATGGATCGAACGCGATTTTTAAATCTGCATCAGACTATGCGTTTACCTTTAGTTCCTCTCCACTTTCAGTTGTTGTCGATGGCGCATCACAAATGGTCTCGGGTCAGCCTGTCATCCTCACGGTAACCGTGACGTCCAATTCAACTGAACCGATTCGCGATGTACTTTTGAGTGCGACGTATCCGTTTGGTTTCCAGTACACATCATCTGCTCCAGCGACCATCAGCGACGGGTTGTGGTCTGTTGGAACGCTCGCACCCGGCCAAGCGCAAAAGATAACAATTCAAGGAGTACTCACAGGAGACACGGGCGATAGTCGTACGTTTAATTTCACAACGGGTACACGCACAATTGCCACATCGACGGTAATCGACGTGCCTCTAGCATCGAGCCAATTCCCGGTCGCGATTGCGCAACCGTTCCTCGGACTCTCGGTCTTTGTCAATAATTCTTCCTCGACTCCCTCGGTCGTTACTCCCGGTGAACATGTGACGGTTATGGTGACCTACCAAAACAATCTTTCCACCGCGATTACTGGTGCGGTCATCGTCGCAAAGCTCTCTGGATTTGAAATTGATGGCAGTACCGTGGCATCTCCCGATGGATTTTATCGTTCCACCGATGATACGGTGCTCTGGAATCAGACTACCGATAGCAGCCTTGCAAACCTTGCGCCAGGGGCATCTGGCCAGCTCATCTTTAGCTTCCAGGTACCGACCGCCGATGTACTCAAAAATACCGCAAGTCCATCTATTGGTCTTTCTATCAATGCGGCAGGTACGCGTGTCTCAGAAAGCGGCGTATCGCAAAATCTGCAATCAGCGGCCACGAGCAAAATTGCCATCGCAAGTAACGTGCAACTCACCGCAAATGGTCTCTACTATGCAAGCCCCTACGGATCAGTCGGACCATTGCCGCCGAGCGCGGGAACCGAGACGACCTACGCGATGGTACTCACGCTTACCAACACCACCAATCAAATTGATAACGGAGTTGTAACGGCAACGCTGCCTCCCTATGTGCGCACCACCGGCAAGCAGAGTCCAAGCTACGAACATCTCACCTTCAATCAATCCACCGGTCAGGTGACATGGAACGTCGGCACGGTCGCACCTGGCGTGGGTACTGCCGGGACTCAGCCGCGACAAGTCGCCTTTGAGGTCGGATTCACTCCGTCGACGAGTCAGATTGGGCAGACGCCAGTATTGCTCAAAGACGTCCAGCTCAGTGGCACGGATGATGCAACGCAGCTGCCGGTCACGCTTACATCTCCTGATGTGACGACCAATCTCGTGGGGGATACTGGATTCAATTCCATCAACGCGACAGTCGTCGCCTCGACTCCCGCCAAATAGTGAAAAACCAGTACTTTCTGGTACACTCCACTGATATATATGGCTGAAGACAACTTGATGGAAAAGATAGTCTCACTCTGTAAGCGCCGCGGATTTATTTATCCAGGCTCTGATATCTATGGTGGACTTGCCGGCACATTCGACTATGGTCCGCTCGGCGTGGAACTCAAAAATAATGTGAAGCAACTGTGGTGGAAGACATTCGTCCAAGAGCGCGACGACATGTGCGGAGTAGATGCAGCAATTCTCATGAATCCGCGCGTGTGGGAGGCCTCGGGACATGTCGGAGGATTTTCTGATCCGCTCGTTGAATGTAAGAAGTGCAAACGACGTTTCCGTGCAGATCATGTAGGCGAGACTTGTCCTGAATGCGGCGGTACTTTTGGAGAAGTGCGTCAGTTCAATATGATGTTCAAGACGCAAATCGGTGCGACTGAAGATGCTTCGTCTGTCTCGTACCTTCGTCCCGAGACTGCCGGCGGTATCTTCGTCAATTTCAAAAATGTGATTGATAGTTTCCATCCCAAGCTTCCTTTTGGTATGGCACAAATCGGCAAGGCATTTCGCAACGAAATAGCTCCGCGCGATTTTGTATTTCGTTCACGCGAATTCGAGCAGATGGAAATAGAATATTTTGTAAAGCCTACTGAATGGGAAGGAGCGTTTGAAGAGTGGCGTCTCGCAATGCACGCATGGAATGACGCAATCGGGCTGCGTAGCGGTGGCGTGTATGAGCTCGAGGTAGCCGACGGCGACCGTGCGCATTACAGCAAGCGCACGATAGACTTTGAGTTTGATTTTCCTTTTGGACGCAAGGAGCTTTATGGACTCGCATATCGCGGAGACTTCGACCTCTCGGCGCATGCTTCCGGTTCTGGCCAAGAGCTCTCGATGATTGTTGATGATCAGACGGGGGAGAAGGTGGTGCCACATGTTATCGAGCCATCATTTGGAGTGGACCGTACGGTACTCGCCATACTTGCTAGCGCTTATACCGAAGACGAGCTTGGTGGAGAGACACGGACCTACCTCAAGTTCAACAAGACGATGGCTCCTATTAAAGCGGCAGTCTTTCCGCTTCTCAAGAACAAGCCCGAGCTCGTCGCCAAAGCGCGCGAAGTGTATTTGATGCTCAAGAAACAGGTTCCGCAAATCATGTGGGACGACAACGGCAACATCGGTAAGCGCTATCGTCGCCAAGACGAAATCGGCACACCGCTGTGCATCACCATCGACTTCGACACTCTTGGCGAAAAGCCAGAGCTCAAAGACACAGTCACTCTCCGTAATCGTGACACGGGGGAGCAGGAACGTGTCGCTATTCCGGACCTACTCTCGAGGATTTAAGGCGTAGCCAGGAGACTGGTCCATAGAGTGAATCGTGATACCATAACCGCATGGAAGACCAACAGAACGACCGTCATTTCAATATCTCAATAACTGCCGGGACGGTCATGAAGACCATTCTGCTCCTCCTGCTCGTGGGTTTCGTTTATGAACTCCAAGGACTCGTGCTCGATGTCTTGACCGCCATCGTCCTTTCCTCGGCGATAGAGCCAGGAGTGAAGGCACTGCGCCGATACAAGATACCGCGCATTCCGAGTGTCATTCTCATCTATCTGGCACTCTTCGGCATGTTCTTTGGTATATTCTTTTTCTTCCTCCCACTTCTCATCGGCGACATCATGACCTTCATCGGTTCGGTCCCGGACTACCTTACCTCACTCAGTAAAATCGGCTCGTTTGATCAATACACACAGGTCTTGGGACTACCCTCACTCTCGAGTATCTCGGGAGATAGCATCATCAAATCAGTGCAGGCATCGCTCAACATCGGCGCCTTCGGTAATGCCTTCACTGCCGTGACGCATATCTTCGGCGGAATATTCTCATTTGTTATTATCGTTGTGTTTTCATTTTACTTTGCCGTCCTTGAGACGGGAGTCGAGGACTTCTTGCGCATCATCGTTCCGCGCAGCCATCAAGAATACGTACTCGGCCTCTGGGGACGCTCTCAAAAGAAGATTGGTCTGTGGATGCAGGGACAATTACTCCTTGCGTGCATCATGGGCGTACTCGCATTTCTCGGCCTCACGGTCTTGGGCGTACCACATGCGCTTGTACTTGCGGTCATTGCGGCGTGTTTTGAAATCATTCCGGTCTTCGGCCCGACGCTTTCAGCCGTGCCGGCAGTTGCGATTGCCTTTGGCTCGGGCGGGGTCACGCTCGGTATTGCCGTCATCTTGCTCTACGTCATCGCGCAGCAATTTGAAAACCACCTCATCTATCCGCTTGTGGTGACACGTGTCGTCGGCGTGCCGCCACTGCTCGTTATCCTCGCGCTTCTCGTCGGAGCGCAGTTTGCAGGATTCCTTGGCATTATTCTCTCGGTGCCAATAGCTGCCACTATTCAAGAATTTGTCCGCGACATCGAGCACGATAGAATTCCCTCAAGACGTAAGTCGGCATAGATGTAACCTATGAGTGAGAAGAAACCGTTTTACCTGACGACGCCGATATTTTATCCCAATGCAAAGTTGCATATGGGCCATGCATACACCACGACACTTTCTGACTGCATTGTGCGCTTCCATCGAGAACTGTTGGGCGAGCAAACATACTTCCTTACAGGCTCGGATGAAAATACCCAAAAGATGGTTGATGCAGCAAAGAAAGCAGGGAAGGAGCCACTCGACTTTCTTGCTGAGATTGTCGGCAAGTTTGCAGGACTCTTTCGAGAGCTCAACATTTCATATGATCAATTCATCCGCACAACCGATACCAAGCAGCATTGGCCGGGAGCGCAGTATCTATGGACGAAGCTTGTGGAAGCCGGGGATATATATAAGAAATCATACGAAGGACTCTATTGTGTCGGACACGAAGCGTTTATCACCGAGAAAGATCTTGTTGATGGAAAATGCCCCGATCACGGCATCGAGCCACAATTTCTCAAGGAGGAAAATTATTTCTTCAAACTTTCGCGATACACCGAAGAAATCAAACGCCGTATTGAAACTGATGAGTTACAGATTGTTCCAGTGTCTCGTAAGGCAGAAATTCTCTCACTTCTAAACGAGGGACTTCAAGATGTCAGCTTCTCGCGACCTCGACGCGCTGAATGGCCAGTAGGGCTCGGTATTCCAGTGCCTGGCGACGACTCGCAGGTGATGTATGTCTGGTGCGATGCGCTCGTCAATTACATTACCGCACTCGGCTATGGAAATACCGACACGAAGCTCTACGAAACGTTTTGGCCTGCCAATGTGCATATTATTGGCAAAGATATTTTGCGATTCCATGCAGCAATATGGCCAGGCATGCTCCTCTCGGCTGGAGTGCCGTTGCCGAAGTCCATTCTCGCTCATGGATTCATTACCTCGGGAGGAAAAAAGATGTCGAAGTCACTCGGCAATGTCATCGACCCGGAAGAATTGCTTGCCGAGTATGGTACTGATGCCGTGCGCTATTTCTTGCTTCGCCACGTGTCGCCATCGGAAGACGGCGACATCACCCGTGAGGCATTCAAAGACGCGTACAACTCTGGACTCGCAAACGGTCTGGGTAATCTTTCATCGCGCATTATGCAACTTGCGCAGACTCATTTGGAAAAGGGAACTGAACCGAAATTAGACGCACTTCCTGTCGCGTATACGGAAGCATTCGAATCGTTCGATGTGAAGCGTGCGGCGGATATTGTGTGGGACGAGATTCAATATCTCGACCGCAAGATTACCGAGACCGCACCTTTTAAGTTAGTAAAGACCGATCTTGAAACAGGGAAGGCTGCAATTTTCCAGCTCACGCAAGATCTCTATAGTGTTGCGCATCTCCTCACGCCGTTCCTCCCGGAGACCGCCCAAAAGATCAAAACCGCGGTCATCGAAAACAAAAAGCCTGAGAATCTATTCGTCCGTAAGGATTAATCTTCATTCTTTTTTGCATGACAAAATACATCGGCATTGATTTTGGCATAAAGCGCGTCGGTATCGCAGCCTCAGACGCTGCCGGTACGATCGCATTCCCGCGCAATGTGCTCTCCAACGATGCGACACTCATTGCACGCATTGAAGAAATCATTCGTGTAGAAAAAGCCGAATCGATTGTCGTGGGGGATACAAATTCTCACAGTGGAGCCAAGAATCCCGTGAGTGCGCAGGCGGATGCATTCGTAGAGAAACTCGCGACAGCAACAGGTCTTCCCATCGAGCGTAGTTGGGAAGTGTGGAGCACCATGGAGGTAAGCAAACTCGCAACGAAAGGCCACGAGCACGACGATGCCTCCGCTGCGGCCTTTATCCTCCAGCGATTTTTGGATATGAAGGAGCAGGCTCCACGTGAAGATGAGACAGAAGACGACACAGAAGATGAATTGGAAGCGTAGTTCATTGATGCGGGTTTTTGTTTTGTTTGGAAATTGCAACGCTTTCTCGATGGCGTAGAATAGATATATGAATGACATAACACCAGAACAAACTCCAGCCGAGGTTCCTGCAAAGGTTATTGAGACCCCTCAAATTTCATACGACGATTTTGCAAAGCTCGACATACGCATCGGCACTATCATGGCTGTAGAACGCGTCCCCGAGACCGACAAACTCCTCAAGTGCACGATTGATTTTGGCGAATTGGGCACACGTACCATCGTCTCGGGTATAGCGCAGTGGAAAACTCCGGAAGATTTAATCGGCAAGCAAGTGCCGTACATTGTGAATCTCGCTCCGAAGATGATTCGTGGTGTTGAGAGTCAGGGGATGTTGCTTGCGGGCACCGATGAGCAGGGATTAGTGCTCATTCATCCCGAACATGCGACGACTCCTGGTGTCCGATTACATTAATTTTTTCACGCACACAGATGAGGATATCTTGCGACGGTCGCTGCATACTCCGGTGATATACTGAAGAGTATGGAAGCGACAGTTTCTAGCGAGTTTGATGTGCACCAGAGTCACGAAGCGGGCAATATTTTCACCCGTGCATTTCCTACGCCGCAATTTTTATTGCCTCCTTCAGCGGGAGTAGACGTCTCCGACACTTCTATCAAGTGGCTTGCACTGCGATCTGATCCCGACGGCTACCGTATTCGCTCATATGGCGACCAAAAACTTCCCGAAGGAGTCGTGGTGCGTGGTCTTATACAGAATATGGACGGACTCATACATGCTCTCGGTGAGCTCAAGGGTCGCCTCGGCGGAATTACATCCGTACACGCCGCACTTCCTGAAGAGGCGGCGTATGTCTTCAGTATGCACGTACCGCACGGCACCTCACACGAACAAACCCTGCGCATGATTGAGTTTGAGTTTGAGGGACGCGTGCCCATTCCCGTCTCGGCTGCTGTATATGATTTTGATGTTATCGAGGAGCGCGATGCCGATGGTAATCAAGAGATTGCAGTTACCGTATTTCCTCGAGATCTCTCGGAGAGTTATGCAGAAGCATTTACCCGTGCTGGATTTATTCTCGTCTCGCTCGAGCTCGAAGCGAGCTCTATCGGACGTGCAGTGACATCAGGCAAAAAAGGGGAGCCGGTGACGCTTGTGGTGGATTTTGGGCGTGCACGCACTGGCTTTGCAGTCTTGAAGCGCGGCATTCCGATTTTCACCTCAACGGTTGAAATCGGCGGCGACTCAATAACGCACGCAGTCGAAAAAGCACTCACCCTTGAGGGGCATGATGTGGAAGTATTCAAAAACGAGCAGGGACTCTTGGCGGCAACAGGCTCACAAGCCAAGGGGCTCGAGGCGATTATCGGTACTGCCTCCGCTCTCGCCGGTGAAATACTCCGACACTATAATTATTGGGATACGCGCCGCAACGAACACGGTGAGCGTATGACGCCGGTCGGCAGCGTGGTCTTGGTAGGTGGAAGCTCCAACCTCAAAGGTCTTGCTGATTATATTTCAGGTCGTGTGCAGGCACCGGTACTTCTGGGTGATGTATGGCAGCGCATTTTTTCGTTTGATCATTACATTCCGCCTATCGACACGCGTGCATCGCTTGAGTATGCAACTGCAGCCGGGCTCGCACTTCGAGGACTCTGATTCATGTAACTTATTTGTATGGCAAATCTCATCCCAGAAAATATACGCGGTGAAATGCGTGGCCACTCGCAGGCACGTTTCGTCCTTTCGACTGCCGTCCTCGCACTCATCGTCGCTCTCGTCGCTGCCCTTCTTTTGGTGCCGAGCTATGTGATACTCTCCGTGCATGGTTCGATGCACCCTGGTGCAGTGGCGACACTCTCTCAGGCAGATAGAACAGCAGATCAAGCTGCTGTGACTCATACCAATAACGCCATCGCGATACTCCTCCCGCTTATTCATGCGAGCTCAACTGCTGTCGGGATACTACAGCAGGCGGTGTCTTTGCACCCCGCTGGTGTGCGTATTGATGGCATTTCATACACCAGTGGCACTCCCGCGTCGCTCATGATCGTGGGCTCTGCTGATAGCCCTAGTCTCGTGAGTGCGTATCGTACCGCGCTGGCAGCGAATCCGATTTTTGATTCGGTCACCGTGCCAGTGGGAGCACTCGTTGGCACTGACGGCGGTCGTTTTAGCATTACAATATCGGGCACCTTTTGATTGTGTATGAAAAAAACCTCTCTCTATATCGCGTACATTGTACTCATCCTCGCAATCCTCTCATGGGTGGGAGTTGGCTACCTCGCCTCACTCATTGCACAAACATCTACTGATCGCGTTAATCAGCAGCAAGACACTGTGCGTCAATCGAATCAGGATGTGCAAGCCCAAGCGATGCACGCGCTCGTAAAGGATACTGCCAGTTCACGCGCACAACTCGACACGCTCCTCAATGTCGACCCCGCATCAATCTCAGGCATCATTAACGCAGCAGGGAAGTCGGCCGATGCCTCCATTCGCATCAGTGATGCACTTTCAGATGGAGCGCTCATCGGAGATGGAACCACCCCATCAAACTCATTTGGCTTTGTGGTCTCAGCACAAGGCACATATGCATCCGTGGTGCGCGTCGCGCAGCTTTTGGAGATTCTCCCCGTGCCGTCCTCTATAGATGGGATTACCTTTACTCGTATGCAAGATACATCAGGGTCCCCGATAAGTGCCACACCATGGCAGGTAGTGATTCGTGTCAAAGTTCTTACCAACCCAACCCAATAATATATGAAATCTGATCGCGTTAATCTTTCACATATCGGGAGTATCATCCGCAATCGCTCCGAGCCCGAATATGCCCGAGCCTTTGCGGATATCTACTGGAGGGCGTTACTCTTCGTTGCCGTCGTGGCAATCGGTGGTGCATGCGTCTTTGGTGTTTTTCAATTCTTCGATGCGCTCGCCGCAGTGAGTCCGGACATAGCCAGTCACCCGAGTAGTCTCTCTGCGACCAAGACCATCGATCGCGCAAAAATGCAGGAAATACTGGATGATTTCTCCAAACGCGTTTCAGGAGTGCAGGATCTGCAGGTGCTGCCGCTCTCATCTCTCGTCGACCCATCCAAGTAATGCGTATAGGCAGAATATTGCATTTTTTTGTGCGGTAGTGCATACTCTCTGTCACGTTCTATGACAGATTCAACAGCAGCAAAAAAGCCTCGTGCAGCCAAGAAAGTTGCAACAGAAGGAGCTCATCGCCTCCGCATTCGCGTGCGTGCTTATGAGCATGGTGTGTTGGATACCTCCGTCAAACAAATAATCGATACCGCAGCACGTCACAGTGCGACTGTCGTGGGCCCTGTACCACTTCCAATTGATATCAAGAAGTACACTGTCAACCGTTCAGCCTTCATCGATAAGGATTCTCGCGAGCAGTTTGAGATCCGTATCCATAAGCGCATGATCGACATTCTCAATCCATCTGCGAAGGTCATCGAGGCGCTCACAAACATCGACCTTCCATCAGGTGTCTCCATCGACGTTAAGATGATGTAACAAATGATTTGCGGCCAAGCCGCGAATCTGGTGATTCGCCTTCTGGGTGAAATTTTTTAAATCCAGCAGGATTTAGTAAAAATCACATCCGATTTCAGCAGAAATCGGACGCAAATTCAACCTCAGCCTCTCTCGACTAATCCACCATCACGGTGGATTTTTAGTTATAGTCCAAAAAAATCCTATATAATGGATGCATATGTACACCGCCTCAAAATCTCGTATTGTGAGCTTTTTAGTCCTCGCAGTGTTGATTCTGTTCGCATTCATCCCAGCGATTATTCATGCACAAACCACACCTCCTGTAGACATCAGCACCTCCATCCGCGCGGCAATTCTCAAAGATCCGCATGCATCCACTCTGACCGCCGCACAGATAGATGCTATGGTCTCAGCGCTCAGTGCTCAAGCAGAGGCTCGTGGTGTCACCCCGCAAGACTTCACCTATCATCCAGGAGTGCCTGATCCGACTGCCATTCCAGTACAGACCGATCCCTGTGCCAATGTTTCAGCGCCGCTCTGTAATCTCGGCAAAGTCTTCGGTATCAATAGCGATGATTTGAGTATCTCTTTTGGTCTTTGGCTCACCTCAGGACTTCTCGCGTATGTTATTTGGAAGGTGCGCAAGAACCCACACCTCAATCCTCAGTCATCTCCCATTGCAGCAGTAGGAAATATGCCCAATACGGGTTCGTCTGTATAGATTTGCATTTTATTTCATCAGAGCGTATACTCCTCCCACGTTAAGAAAAGGTCTTAACGCCCCTATGTCCGCATATGGACCACTAGCACAAGACTCGAAAGGGCCCCGCTAGTGCGGGATTTTTCTTTTCTACACTTCAATACTATGAAATCCGACAAATTTATATTGGGCACCAAAGGTAAGATGACACAGGTCTTCGATGAGAAGGGTGTGGTCTCTCCGGGCACCATCATTACTGCCGGTCCAATGACCGTGACTCAGGTCAAATCTACCGAGAAAGACGGATACAACGCCGTTCAGGTTGGATACCACGCAACCAAGGATCACCGCGTCAACAAGCCACAGCTCGGACACGCTAAGGGTAAGGCATTCCGTTATTTCCGCGAGATGCGCACCAATGATGGTGCTGCAATGCCAGAGGTCGCTTCAGCAATGGACGTGTCTTCATTTGCTGTGGGTGACGTCGTCACGGTCTCAGCCACATCAAAAGGTAAGGGCTTCCAGGGTGTCGTGAAGCGCCATGGTTTCCACGGCGGTCCACGCAGTCACGGCCAAAAGAACAAAGAACGCTCCCCAGGCTCACTTTCAGGCGGCGGTCGCTCCGGCGGCAAGGTTGCAAAGAATATGCGCATGGGTGGACGCATGGGCAACGACCGCATTACCGTCAAGAATCTCCGTGTCTTGCAAATCGACGCAGCGACCAATACACTCCTCATCTCAGGTGCAGTTCCAGGTCGCCCAGGAACACTTGTCGAAATCCGTGCTCAGTCCACCACCAAATAATTTTTATGGAAACAACTATTTACAACGCACAAGGAAAGAAAGCAGGATCACTCACACTTCCTGAAAACATCTTCGGTGTTGAGTGGAACGATGCGCTCATGCACCAGGTTGTCACTTCGATGATGGACAACGCCCGTACTCCTGTCGCACACGTCAAAGATCGCGGCGCAGTCTCCGGTGGCGGTAAGAAGCCATGGAAGCAAAAGGGAACTGGTCGTGCTCGTCACGGCTCAATCCGCTCTCCTATTTGGCGCGGTGGCGGTGTCACTCATGGTCCAAGTAAGGACAAGGACTACTCTCGCGAAATCCCAAAGAAGATGCGCCTCAAGGCACTCTGCATGGCACTGTCTCGCAAGTTTAAGGATGGTCAGGTCCTCTTCGTCGATACGTTCGGTCTCGAGACTCCAAAGACAGCAACAGCAAGCAAACTGATGGGCGTGTTTGCAGGTGTCAGTGGCTTCGAGAAGCTTTCATATCGCAAGAATGCAGCTCTTATCGCACTTTCAGATCCAAAGACTGCAACTATCAAGAGCTTCAGTAACATCGGCAATGTTGAGACCAAGCCAGTGCGTGATCTCAATCCCGTAGCTATCCTCAAGTACCGCTACCTCATCATCGAAAACCCAGAGGCAGCAATCGCTATCGTTGCTACTCGTACTGCAAAGAAAGACATGACAAAGACCGAAAAGCCAAAGAAGATTTTGCGCGCTCGTGCTGCTCTCAAGGCAGAGAAGGCAAAAATGCCTAAGGCTCCAAAGACTGTAAAGACTCCAAAGGTCAAGAAGGCTAAGGCAGTAGTAGCTGAAGCTAAATCTGAATAACTATATGGCACTCTTCAACAAGAAAACAGCAAAAGCGGCAGTAGCTCCGACGACCGACAACAACTCAGGGACTCGCTCGAGCACCGCACACATTTTGCGTCACGCTCGCATCACCGAGAAGGCAACGATGCACTCAATGGAGAGTGTGTACGTCTTCGAAGTTGCACCGCGCGCCACCAAGCGCGAAATCATCATGGCGGTCCGTGACATTTACAACGTTACTCCTCGCATGGTGCGCGTCGCTCCAATTCAAACGAAAACCACTCGCAACATGCGCACGGGAATTACGGGCACCAAGCGCGGCGGCAAGAAGGCATACGTATACCTCAAGAAAGGGGAGACAATAATCATTTCTTAATCATTATTTATGGCTCTTAAAATCTACAAACCACGAACTCCAGGAACGCGCGGAATGACGACGCTTAACTACCGCGCACTCCTCTCCGGCGACAAGCCAACGAAGGCGCTCATGAAGGGTGCTCGCTCATACGGTGGCCGCAACAGTTTCGGTCGCATCACCGTGCGTCACCAAGGTGGCGGACACAAGCGCAATCATCGCGATGTGGACTTCGTCTTCAACAAACACGACATTCCTGCGAAGGTCACAACCATCGAATACGATCCATTCCGTTCTGGATTCATCGGTCTTGCGGTCTACAAGGATGGAGAGAAGCGCTATGTGCTCTTGCCTAAGAGCGTGAAGGTAGGGGACTCGTTCTTGGTCTCTGAGACTGCTCCTATCAAGGTTGCCAATCGTCTTCCCTTGAGCAAAATGCCTGTTGGTACATTCGTCTACAACATCGAGCTCAAGCCAGGTAACGGCGGCAAGATTAGTCGCTCTGCAGGTAACTTCGCAGAAGTTGTCGCACAAGACGCTGGCTACACTCACATCAAAATGCCATCGACTGAAGTACGTCGCATCATCGGTACTGCATGGGCATCCGTGGGCGAAGTAAGTAACGATGAGCATCGCTTGGTTAATTACGGAAAGGCTGGCCGCATGCGCTGGAAGGGAGTTCGCCCAACGGTGCGCGGTACTGCCATGAACCCAGTTGACCATCCACACGGCGGCGGCGAAGGCAAGCAAGGTCGCGGTTTGCGCCGTGCAAAGACCATGTGGGGTAAGCCTTCAGGTAAGGGTCAGAAGACTCGCCGACCAAAGAAGTACTCCAACATCTTTATCGTCACTCGCCGCAAAGTAGGCAAGAGAAAATAACAGCGAAAATAAAAAACGAAAGACCTCGCATTGCGAGGTCTTTCGTTTTAAGAATAGGCTATAATTCTCCCATGGAGGGATTCAAAGACAATCATCGAAATCGTGAACGTTTGCATCGGAAAGGCACGCTGCTACAAAAGGCACTCCTCGCCGCCGGTGTGCTCTTGGCACAACCAGGTGATGATACTCATGCACATGTTGATTCGCCCGCAAGCATACAGTCGTCTGAACAATCAAATCTCACGAGGGGATCAAGTACACAAGAGCGTTCTATTGATACCGTAGTATCTTCGACAACTAACATCGAGAAACAACATGAAGAGATAACTCCAGAATCAATGAATGAACTCTCACGTATCGCTATGTACGATACGATTAAGCAAGGTGACACACAGCACAATTTGCCAATACTGTATGATTTTCTTACAAAAAAAGATTCCAAGGGCACAATACCGCAGGATATTTTGAATCAAGTTCCCGAGCGCACATTTGTTGAGGCGGCACTCCTGGCGTTTGAAGATCCTGCGGAGGATTCCCATATTGATATTCAAAGTGGACTTCTCTATGCAGACCAGAGTCTGAGGCATGTGAGTGATATTCCCTTTGATGCAGTCAAACGCTTGGTAATACATCAGTCATCTGCATCAGATATCAAAAAGATGAGATTTGCTGAGACTGCCTCTACCGAGGTGCCGACGGGGGATCTCATTCGTATACTCATGCTGGAGCTCAATCGTCGATACCCAGGGCTTAACCCCGTAGAATTAGGGCAATCGGTGGCGTATGTTGCGCGCAACCTCTCGTTCGAGGGCAAACAATATGTGCCTTCGACTCACGAAATCCAATCTGAGGTGGATTCTATTCTCTCGCAGCGAGAGCGATATGCAGAAACACCTCTGTTTGAACGAAACGTTGTCGTCATTTCTCATGATGAAATATGGAAAACCGAATCAGGCAGGCTTACACCTCGCTTCGGCACCGACGCTCTGATACAGGCAATAGGGAAGATTCAAGAAACAGGACATCGCAAAAATCTAACGGAGAAAAGCACAATCGAACACATTAGTCCCTTTTCGTATAACTCTAATCCGAATTCATACAAAGTGTCTCAGACACTCCTCGATAAGGCCCGCTTCAATGCGCTTGCAGCACTTTCTGATGGCGAAAATCCGACGACTTTTTTCTTTGATGGACATGGTAGTGGTGAGGCATTTTACCTTTCAAGGGGTCAGGTTGATGCATCAGGCACTATTGTAGATGAGGCGAGTACCAAAATCACCGTTGCCGATATGGCAGATGCCCTCGAAGCTCGATGGACGATTCAACACATGATGCATCCCAAGGACACACAGCTCAATGCCACCTTTATATTCTCCGCCTGCTTTATGCAAGATTATATCCGCGCTCTTGCAGATGAACTCAAACGACGAAACGTCCCACTTCCTGAGAGTATGATTGTAGCTTCGGAGAAGGGGCAATACTCGTTTTCATATGTGCAAAATCCACTCGGTTCGAAATTTATACAAATGATACTAACGCATCCCACGGTCGGCGGCGTTGTTTCTCACAAACAAGATCACAACGACGCATCGTCGCCAGGAATCTTCGTCCCACGCAAAGATAATCCCCATACACTGCAACAAATAGGCGGAATGGTACTTCCACAGGGGACTACCGATGTGGCATAGGGAATAGGCTTATTCGAGCTGATTACTCACTACATACAGAGAATAAGCCCTCATAAGAGGATATCCACATATGAATGTTTGACAAAATGTAGAATAAGTATATAATACTAAGCAGTGCAGGACATATCCATAACCAATTGGGGTTTTTTGGATTTCTGCTTGGAGATAACATGACAAAGCTATTGATTGCGTCCCTTCTTGTGGCTGCTGGTCTCAGCAACATGGGAACTTCTGTCATCGCTCAGACTCTCAGAGCGACTCAGCGCGCCTGCTACGTGACAACCGGCGCTGATAACCGAAGCCATCAAGAGTTTATTGCCGGGATACCAGGACACGACATGCTGGACGGAAAGTTCTCAGTCTCCGGCGGTGGCTGGGTTGTTTTTAACAAACACGGCACCCCAGATAACTACAGACACCTGTTCGGTGGAGCACGGTGGAGCAAGACTCGCACCTGCTGATTTGCAGGTATCAACACAGGCGCCATTTCTCGGCGCCTGTTTTATTTTATTTATCCCCAATAATTTCCTAAGCCATTTTCTTAGGTGTTACAATTTCATTTAATGGAACCACTTGATTCTTCGTTGTCGTCATATCAAAAACCCCACCACTTTCTCACCCTACTCGCCTGGGTAGTCGTTATCGCCATAGGAGCCACTGCATATCTGTATCACGCAGGATATTTCACATACAAATCACCGCCAGCAAGCAACTCTTCATACAATAGTGTCGCGGGTTCAGATGGCTATATTCTCGTCAATCTCGCCATGAGTACCGAGCCGCCAACACTCTACCTATACGATATTGCAAATAAATCGCTCACCCCCTCAACTATCCAAAGCTTTACACCAACAGCATCAACAGACGGGCGATATATCGTAGGAGTCACATCTACAGGCGTGTCCAACAAAACTACTCAAGCAATTTATGAATACGACACTACTCGCGGATCTATGCAGAAATTTGCATCCAAGATAGCAGCAACGCCATATTTTCCTCGTCTCTCACCTGATACAACAAGTATCGTATTTGATACACCATCCTCTGTAGGTACCAGCTCAATTCAATTTCTCTACAAACCAAGTTTCTGGAATATTTTCCTCGTCTCACGAGGGGGCATTCCGCGAGTCATCACTCACGGTACCTATCCACAGTGGTCGCCAGACGGCAAGAGCATTCTCTATGTCAGTGATGACGGTCTTCGTCAGTTTACTATTGCATCATCCACTGATACGCTCGTCTTTAAGTTTCAGGGAGGTACGGTGAATTATACGATGTCTCTCGATGTCTCAAAGGACGGTGCGCATCTCACCTGGACTGACCCCGCTGATCAGCAACTCATGGTCGCAAGTATTACTTCATGGAATCCATTCATGGCACATGTCGACAAAATCGTCCCTACGGTGGCGGTGTCTCCACTCTTTTCTCCCGATGGTAGACGGATTATTTTTGAGAAAGAGGGGAATACCAGTACTGCGGCAGGACTACATATGAGTCTCTTTATGCTCGATACCGCAACCTACACCATTACCAACATCGGCCCTCTCTCAGAGAGTGTCTCATCAACACCTATTCTGAGTGACTGGGTTGAGCATTTGTAACTATAAAAATAACCGTATGAATACAAAAATTCACTACTCTCTAACACATAAGGTACTTGTACTGTGCTTTATGATCCTTGCGGTATGTGCACTTACTGCAATTCCTCTGAAGTATGTTCACGCTGGCGGCGGTGGCGGTGGCGGCGGTGGCGGTGGCGGCGGCGGGGGAGGTGGGGGAGGGGGAGATGATGATAATGGCGGAGGTGGTGGCGGTGGCTGGGGCGGTGGCGGTGGCGGAGATGACGATGATAACAGTAGCACCAATGCAGGTTGTAACTCTAGTTGTGCAACGTTTTCTGACTCAACTACATATACGGCAAACGGCCAGACATACACAGAGAGTTACGGCTACAGCCCGACCTTTGGAAACTATGACACTGTGACATGCAATACTTGTGGCAGTAATTCTAGTAATGGAGGAGGTGGATATAGTCCTCCAAATGGTGGTGGTGGCTGTGGCTTTGATTGTGGAACAACTGAACCAAACCCTGGGGGAGGCTGTGGTGGCTTCTCCGACTGTACTTCTAACGGTGGTGGCGGTGGTGGTGGCGGTGGAGATTCTACTAACGGTGGTGGTGGTTTCGGAAGCGGTGGTCGTTGTATACCGCGGCCACAATGTGCAAGTAACGGCGACAGCGTCAACAGTTGCAATCCAAGCCAAGTATATCTACATGCCTCAAGTTGTCAGTGGGGGATCGATTGTGTGAGCGCAAGGTGCTACGCCCCACCAGCTCCCAGTGTAACGAACTTCTCCGTCCACCCCACCCTCGTCTCTTCGGGGGAGACCACCAATATCTCATGGAGTGTTAACAGTGTAGGAAGCTGTACCGTGACCGGCACCAACGGAGACAGCTGGACTACTGCCTCAGACACAGAAGTATCCAAACCAATCCTCGGGCAGACTATCTTTACGCTTTCCTGCACCGTTATTCCTGGTGCTGAGAACGCTAACGGTTCTCCTGCCACGTGGACAGACCAGGCCCGAACGGTCAATGTGGTGCCTAAGTTCCAAGAGAAGTAAGATACACTCGCTCTCTGTAAATCGAAAAATCCCGGGCTTACACTCGGGATTTTTAGTCTTGTTCACAGGCCAGTAGAGAGCAATAACAGTTCAAGTTCCTCATTGCTCATTTTTGAAGCATCATGCGGTGCTCCAAAATTAATAGTCATCTGGTTGCCGCGTTGTAGGTGCTTTATGCAATCGGGCACGCTCAATGGTTTGTCGATATTGAAGGTAACGAATATCGGTAGAATGCGCGTGTTTGTCTGTTGTGCCAAAAAGAGCGCACCACCCTCCGTTTTCCGAATGCGTCGTCCGTTGTATTCAACGAACTCCGTACCCTTGAGCGTCCGCCCACCTTCCGGATTCAGCATCATCGACGAGCCTTTTTTGAGCAGACGACATGCTGCTCGTAAGCAGCTCCCCCGTGATGCCGCGTTATCTCTATCGACCGGAATACATCGCCAGTAGTGCTGTCTCGACAATAGTTCCGCTGCGGAAATGGTCCACGGAATCCGATTCGGCCGACCTATCAGATAGAGCGGCGAAAAAAATCCGGGGATAACAAAGAGCTCGAGCAGAGAGGGATGATTGCAAACAATCACAAGCCGCTCTGTAGAAATGGCTCGAAGCGCTCTATAGAGGCCCGTAACTCGAACGTGTCCACGCAGAACAAAGCTTCCAGTCATGAGACCGAGCCCAAGAAATATGAAGAAACGCCCAATGGACGTCTTCATGTTAGAAAATGCTGACGTATCCATCGTAATGTCTCCTTCCTGATGACACTCTATAAGCTCTCGTTGGAGTAAGCAAGGGGATTGCTTCGGTTGGACTATAATGTATTGATGATCGACTTCCTGAGAAATAGGGGAATGAAATGGATGCGTACGAGACGCGGATTCCTCGTAGTGCTTATCGTAGGAGGAATCATCGGCGGTGCGTCGCTCGCACATCTGCTCCCGTGGCCTTTTGTATTTGTCAGCACACTGGCACTCTATTCGCTGATCTATTCCACTACATATTCACCGAGATTCATGTTCCTCGCGGGGTGGCTGGGCGGGTTTGCCTTCATGGGCACGACTATTTACTGGTGGTTCAATTCATATCCGCTCGATTGGGCTGGCGTCACCGATCCCACGCAAGGACTGGTAATAACGGCAATCACGTGGTTCGTCATCGCAGCGAGCACCTCAGTCTTTATTGGTGCCTGGTGCGTTGTTGCTCATCTGTGTATTCGCCGAACGTGGACCGACATACTCTTTGTCCCTGCGGTATGGGTGTTGTTTGAATGGGTGCGCATGTGGGGATTCAATTTCATCACCTGGGGGTCAGGATCAGTTCCGGTGCCGTACTTTTCCTTTGGCATGCTGGGGCTTGGACTCGCGCGAAGCAATGCGCTGCTCCATCTCGCGAGCTTTGGTGGCGTGTACATGATGAGCTTCGTTGCAGCTCTTATCAGCTTTCTTGTCTGGGTATCAATCACGAGACGTTTTGATATCGTAGGTCAACGAACGTCACACGTGCTCATTGTCCTGAGCCTACTCTTCTATGTGTCACTGGCGATTATCCCGTTGCATCACGCCGGCACAACGCTCAATGTCGCAACGCTCTCAATGGATGTGCCAGCCACTCTCACGGTATCGCCTGCCCAAAATGCATCAAACATTGCAGTCATTAAAGCAAAGCTTGCAGCGCTCGCAACAGAGCAGCCGCTTCCGGATGTCATTGTCGTCCCGGAGGACATGCGCTTTTTACAGACGCTCAATAATGACGGGGAAGATCCCCAGCGCTATCTGCAATCACTCTTTGGTACTCACGAAGTACTCTTGATCGATAGCGGAAGGGTAGATACGTTTGCAGGGGTATATTCACGCGTCTCATTCTTCTCGTCACTCTCCGGAGAAATAGCGACACGCGACAAATACATCGTTATACCGTTTGGCGAATACATTCCATCGGTTATGCGGTGGGGATTGGAGGTTGCCGGCATGCAGGATGAACTGAAGAGTGATGAGGCAAATCGCGACTATCTTCCCGGCGGCGAGCCGTTGCCGGTGATGTATCATGGCGCAGCACTCATAGCACTCGTGTGCTCTGAGATGCTCTCTCCTAGTCTGTACTATGAGACGAGCCTCGGAAGTGTGAATTCGATCTTTATTAATTTGACCTCGCTTTCGGATTTCCACCACGGAAGCAATCCATTTCTTGAGCTTCGCGACATGGTGATTATCCAGTCGACGTGGGGGAACGCACCCTACTTTCAATCGAGCAATGGAGTGCCTATGGTGCGGATAGAGGGATAGGCTTTATTGAGGAAATACGGCATATTATGCGCGATGTGAAATCATTGACATAATGCCAATATGAGTATATAATACCGATAGCTGAGGGTACGTATGCATATCATTGGGATGTGTTATCGATATTCTCGCATGGAGAATACCATGAGAAAGTCAATTGTGAGTATATATGTCGTGATCGCGACGACGTTGAGCGGTATTACAATTGCTCAGGCAGGAATGCCGAATGTACAATGCCACTATTCAAATCCGACTCCGGAATCCAAGCAAAAGATTTTTGCCTTGCAAATCGAGCAAATTCATCACCGGAAACATGGCCAGCCTCTGGTTTGCCCAAAACTCACAACTGACAAGAAAGGTATTCAACACGTCAGTTGAAATGCAGTGAACGTGCCCACTAAGGTACCCCCGAAGAATAGCTTCGGTGGGTACTTTTTTTATCCACAAACAGATAAGCTCTCGACGCACATCGTCGAGCCCCATGCTACTATTTTATACATGAATCCACTCGATTCCTCTACTGAAGAACAGATGCCAAGTGTACGGAAACCGCATTATTTTCTCACGCTACTTGCTTGGGTTCTCGTTACCGCACTTGTTATAAGTGCATATCTATATCACGCAGGATATTTCATCTATAAGCCCAGCACTTCTCCCATTCCTAGTGGCATTAGTACGAGTACTACTGGAGGTTTCTTGTTTCTCAATTTGGCTGCCCAGAATGGACCGCTGAGGTTGTACATGTATGACATTGCACACAAGTCCCTCGCGCTTTCAAATATACAGAGCTTCACACCGAGCGCATCGATGAATGGACGATTTTTTGTTGGAATTGACTCTGGTACCAATGCAAACTCTGCCAGTATTGCCCAATACGATTCAACGCAGGCAACTATGAGTCTTTTTGCCGACGGTATTGCTGGATTCCCGCGATTGCCTCAGGTTTCTCCCGATGATACCTCTGTCATCTTTAATACTCTCCGCTCTGGGACGGCGTCGAGCAGCTTCCCGGTACCCTCATCGTGGGATATTTCGCTCGTGTCAAAAGGAGGAATTGCGCATCCCATTGTCCGCGGTCTCTATCCACATTGGTCTCCCGATGGCTCTAGTATGCTCTATGTGAGCGATGACGGACTTCACACATATACATTCAAGGGCAATACCGATACAGTGGTCTACAAAATGCAACCAGGAATTACCACAGTAAGTATGACACTCGATGTATCCAAAGACGGCACTCGTCTGGTGTGGACAAATCCGCTCCAGAACGAGCTTATGATTGGACACATCATTTCGTGGAGTCCCTTTTCGGCACGAGTGGAGAAAATTATACCAATCAGTGCTTTTTCCCCAATACTCTCACCTGATGGTTCTCAGGTTGTCTTCCAGCAAACTGAGGTGAGCACCACAACTCATCTTCTTGTGTCCGCACACCTCATGCTTCTCGATATCAATACAGAAGATCTTTCAAACTTGATGGACCTTAACTCCTACGATCAATCTCGTCTCTTTATTTCTGACTGGGTAACACATTTGTAAATATATTTATGAAACAAAGTTTAAATCCATTCTCGCTCAGTATCACTGCGATACTATTCGTTCTTCTGTTCTCGATGAGCGCTACATTCGTGAATGCTGGTGGAGGTGGTGGAGGTGGAGGAGGTGGTGGAGGCGGCGGCGGAGATGATGGTGGTGGAGGAAGTTTTACAGATAGCTTTTCTTATAGCGATCAGGGGCATTATTACACGGATACTTACGGGGTGAGTCCCAATGGTGCCTGGTCTCAAACGACATGTAATGATTGCGGTAGCCATGGAGGAAGCGGCGGTGGAGGAGGTGGAGAAGGCGGATCCCCTAGTAACGGTGGCTGCACCAGTTTTAGTGGTTGTGATGGTGGCGGCGGCGGTGGACCCACTACTAATGGTGGTTGTGGAGGTTTTACTAGTGATTGTGGCGTTGGAATAACTGAAAATAGCGGTGGAGGTGGTTTCGGAAGTGGTGGTGGTTGTATACCGCGTCCCCAGTGCGCAAGCAATGGCGACAGCGTCAACAGTTGCAATACAGACATAGTGTATCTACACGCCTCCAGCTGTCAGTATGGCATCAACTGTGCAAGCGCTACCTGCAAGGCTCCTCCCGCACCAGACGTAAGCAACTTCTCTGTCCACCCAACACTCGTCTCCTCAGGTAGTCCCACTACAGTCTCGTGGTCAGTCAGTAATGTAGCTGGCTGCATGGTCATCGGCACCAATGGTGATTCTTGGAACACCGCATCCGACACACAGCGCTCCAAACCAATCCTCGGACAGACTATCTTTACCCTTTCTTGTAGTGTTATTACAGGTGCCGAGAATGCCGACGGCAGCGCTGCGACATGGACAGACGAGACCCGTACAGTCAATGTGGTACCTAAGTTCCAGGAGAAGTAGGGGATGGAGGCCTACGGTTTGACTTCTTCAACGTTTTCCTATACATTGTGCCTACCCGCAGGTAGCGGGTTTTCAATTGCAGACAAAAAACAACCATGGCACGATCAATAAAAAAAGGTCCCTTTGTGGACGAAAAACTCATGAAAAAGGTCACGACTCGCAAGGCGGGTGGTGAATCTATTAAGACATGGGCACGTCGCTCCCAGATTGCTCCTGAATTCGTCGGGTACACCTTCCTCGTCCACACGGGCAACAAATTTGATGAAGTAATAGTAAACGAAGACATGGTGGGACACCGTTTGGGTGAATTCGCTCCTACCACTCGTTTCATCCGCCACGGCGGTAAGATGCAGAAGGAGATTGAAATGGCTGCAAAGGCTGCTGAAATCGCTACCGCACAAGCCGCAAAGTCCACCTCCGCTACTGCAGCTGCCAAGAAATAATTTTGTATGAAAGCAACTCTTACCAACTATCATCAGCCACCTCGCAAGGTCCGCCTCGTCGCTGATCTCATTCGCGGTAAGTCAGTTCCTGCGGCACGCGTCGCACTCTCTTTCCTTGATAAAAAGTCTGCTCCTGCATTTGTGAAGTTGCTCGACTCAGCTATCGCCAACGCTCGCTTTGCAGATGCTAATCTCGATACCGATCTTCTTTTTGTCCAAAAGCTTACCGTTGATAAGGGTATGACCCTCAAGCGTGTCCGTCCTTTCAAGCAGGGTCGTGCAGGACGTTTGCACAAAATAATGAGCACAGTGAAGCTTGAGCTTGGCAATCGTGCAGGTGGTTCAAAGGCAAAGAAGTCTTCCGAGCCAGTACTTGTTGAGACGAAGTCCGTTGAGGCTGACGCAACACCAAAGATCGTGAAGAAGGCAGCTAAGCCTCGTGCAAAAAAGACAACCACTAAATAATTTTATGACACACACAGTACATCCATACGCACATCGCCTCGGCATCATCCGTGACTGGAAGTCACGTTGGTTTGCTAAGACCCCAGCTGAGTATCGCCAGCAGGTGATGGTTGATGCCACCATTCGTCGTTTCCTCAAGAAGCGATTGCGCGGTATGTACGTCACCTCGCTCGAGATTGAGCGCAACGAAAAGAACGTTCGCGTCATCATCAAGACTGCACGCCCAGGCCTCGTCATTGGCCGCGGTGGGGAAGGCTCCGTCAAACTCGCCAAAGAAATCGAGAAGGTAGCCTTCAAGGTCCCAAAGGCCAAGCGTATGCCAGTGCGTCTCGACATCGAAGAAGTACGTTCCCCTGAGAGTCATGCGCCAGTTGTCGCATACATGGTTGCCGAAGGCCTCGAAAAGCGCCAGACGTTTCGCCGCGTATTGAAGCAGACGGTAGAGAAGGTCATGGCCAACCGCGACGTGCTCGGTGTGCGTATCGCGCTCGGCGGTCGCCTCGGTGGTGCTGAAATGAGTCGTAACGAAGAGATCAAGCGTGGTCGCGTACCATTGCAGACACTTCGCGCAGACATCGACTTCATCCGCGAGGTTGCCTACATGCCATACGGTGTTATCGGTATCAAGGTATGGATTTATCGCGGTGACATCTTCGAGAAGCCAGAGACGGCACCTCGCACTGAGGCTCGCACTGTCCGTGCCAACTCCTAATATTTTCTGTAAATAATAAATTTGTATGTTAGCTCCAAAGAAAACTAAATATCGCAAGTGGCAGTCTGGCCGCCAAAGCCCTGCTCGTCTTGCCAAGCCCGACACGCGCGGTCTCACGGTTGCCTTCGGCACCTTTGGCCTTAAGGCTATGGGCCAAGCTCGTCTCACGAGCAATCAAATCGAGTCTGCCCGTCGTGTGCTCTCGCGCGCAGCAGGGAAGACCGCCAAGATTTGGATTCGTGTATTTCCAGACAGACCAGTTACCAACAAAGCTGCCGGAGTGCGCATGGGTAGTGGAAAGGGCGATGTCGTCGGCTACGTCATGGAGGTCCGCGCAGGTCGCGTACTCTTTGAAGTAGATGGTGCAACAGAGGCAGTCGCTCGCGAGGCACTTCGCAAGGCAGGTACCAAGCTCCCAATGAAGATTCGCGTTGTCGCTCGTGCATAATAATTATATGGCAAACGAAATTCACACAAAATCAATCGAACATATCCGCAAGGATGTTGTCGACACACAAGAGAAACTCCGCACCATTCGTTTTGGCGGTGCAGGAAGTCGCTCACGCAATGTGCGTGAAGGCCGCAATCTCCGCCGAGACGTAGCGCGATCACTTACCGAACTCCGCGCACGCGAAATCAAGGAAAATCAGGAAAAGATTGCATTAAACGTCAAAAAAGCGTAGTATATCGCGACTCCAATCACTATTTGTATGACTCAAGAAAAAACAACTGCAACCACAACTGAAAACATGACTTCTAAAACCTTCTCAGGGGTTGTCGTGAAGTCTGCGATGAAAGACACCGTGACTGTTGCGGTGGAGCGCTACGTGCAGCACCCAAAGTACAAGAAGTACATGAAGCTCACCAAGAAGTTCCTCGTCCACAACCCAGGCAACACCGTCGCTGTAGGTGACAAGGTAACTATCGAGGAGACTCGTCCTATTTCCAAGCGCAAGCATTTCATCATCGCAGGAACTCCTGCCGTGACTGCCGACAACAAATAATATGATTCAAGATCGTACACTCGTAAAGATTGCAGATAACTCCGGCGGCATCGTCGGACGTATCTTCAAGGTGCTCGGCTCGAGTAAGAAGCGCTATGCGGAGCTCGGTGATGAGGTTGTCCTTTCAATTCAAACAGCTCAGCCTCGCAAGTCGGTCAAGAAGAAGGATATTCATCGTGCTGTCGTCGTGCGCCAGAAGAAGGCATATCGCCGCACTGATGGTTCCTACGTGCGCTTCGATGAGAACGCAGTTGTACTCGTAGAAAAGGATAAGAAAGAGCCAAAGGCCAATCGTGTCTTCGGTCCGATTCCTCGTGAGGTTATCGAGCGCGGTTACCAGAAAATCGGCTCACTTGCGCCAGAAATCGTGTAACCACACTCAAAATATATTTGTATGAAATTAAAAAAAGGAGACAATGTCATCGTTATTGCAGGAAAGTCTAAGGGAAAGACTGGTGCAATTGTACGCGTCATGCCGAAGGAAAATGCAGTCCTTATTGATGGACTCAATATGGTCAAGCGTCACCGACGTGCGACGAGCGCCTCACGCGCAGGACAAATCGTCGAGAAGATTATGCCAATACACGCGTCCAACGTCATGCTCGTCGATCCAAAGACCGACAAGGGAACGCGCATCCGTATCGAGCGCAAGGACGGTGCACGTACGCGAGTTGCGGTCAAAAGTGGTCAGACATTGAAATAAGAAGATATATTTGTATGAATAAACCTACGAAAAAGATTGAACAGCAAAAGAAAACATTTGAAGCGCTCAAGGGTCAATTTGGCTACACCAACGTCATGCAGGCTCCAAAGCTCGTGAAGCTTGTGGTCTCCATCGGAGTCGGCTCCGTCAAAGACAAGAAGCGCACCGATCTCATCCATGACCGTCTCGTCAAAATCACGGGTCAAGCTCCTGCTACTCGCGGAAGCAAGAAGTCCATCGCAGCATTCAAGATGCGCACCGGGGATCTCGCCGGCTACCAAATAACCCTTCGAGGAGTTCGTATGCAGGCATTCTTCGACAAGCTCATACACATTGTGCTTCCTCGCGTGAAGGACTTTCGTGGCATCAAGCCTTCGGCTATCGATGAGATGGGCAACATCACCATCGGTATCAAGGAGCATACGGTCTTCCCAGAAACAGCAGACGAAGACGCAAAGGATGTGTTTGGCTTTGCAGTGACCGTCGCGACAACCGCCAAGAACAAAGCAGAGGCAGATGCATTCCTCCGCTACCTTGGTGTCCCACTTCGCGAAGACAAATAAATTCAAATCAAACATACAAAAGGCCCCGACAAGGGGTCTTTTGCACGGTATACTAGTGCCTATCTATGAAATACTTCGACGCGCATACCCATACCAACTTTGTCGCCTACGATGAGGACCGCGACGTGGTCATAGAACGCGCGGGAGCGCTCGAGGTGGGAATGAATGTGGTAGGAACCCAAATTGACACCTCTCGCTCGGCTGTGGCGCTCGCAGAGCAATATGAGGGCGTATGGGCGACCATTGGGCTTCATCCGGTCCACACGGCCAAATCATTTCACGATACCAAAGAGTTGGGAGAAGGCGGTAAGGAATTCACCTCCCGTGGTGAGGTCTTCGATGCGGCGATGTACCAAGAGCTGGGCTCGAGCCCGAAGGTGATAGCAATTGGCGAATGTGGACTCGACTACTACCGGCTCGACCCACAGACCAAAAAGATTCAGCAAGATGCATTCATACAACAAATCGAATTGGCCAACGACCTCGGGAAGCCGCTGATGCTCCACATACGCAATGGAGCAGATGCGAGCGAAAACGCCTATCGTGACGCTATCGAAATCCTGAAAAGCCATGCGAAAGTCCAGGGTGACGTACATTTCTTTGCGGGGGATTATGAAATTGCACGGCAATTTTTGGATATCGGATTTACACTCTCGTTTACTGGAGTCGTGACATTCACGCATGATTATGACGAAGTGGTACGCAATACGCCGCTCGATATGATTCTCTCTGAGACCGACGCGCCCTACATTACACCGGTGCCATACCGCGGGAAGCGCAATGAGCCAGCGTATGTCGTTGAGGTCGTGCGAGCGCTTGCCGGTATCAAAAACGAAGGGGAAGAGACCGTTCGCGCCCAGCTGATGGAGAATGCAAAGCGTGTTTTCGCCCTATAATACGGCTCTGTAAGTCCACTTATTGCTCCGGACACTCGCTTGCAGGGCGCGTTCGCCTGTGCTACAGTCATGGCCTACAGACGTATGACAGATGCAACCAACACTGAAATAAATCAAAACGACTCAATCGAGGCGGGTTTGCGCATTTACGAGGTCGGCTATCACATTGTTCCTACCGTTAAGGAAGAGAATATTGAGAGTGTTGTCGCTTCGATTCGCGCACACATCGAAAAGGCAGCTGGCACATTTGTAAGTGAAGGTGCCCCTGTCCTTACCAAGCTCGCATACGGCATGACTGCACGCGAAGGGGACCGCAACGTTGAATACGACCGCGGATACTTTGGTTGGATTAAGTTTGAGGCACCTGTCGCAATCACTGAGACTCTCGATGAGACCCTCAAAGCTGATACCAACATCCTCCGACACATCATCTTTCGTACCGTACGCGAAGAGACTCGTGCACGCATGAAGATCCCAACATTGCGCGAAGTTCGCCGCACCGAAGTTGCCAAGCCAATCCTCCGCCAGGTTGAGGACACATCAATCCCTGTTTCTGAAGTTGACCTCGACAAAGCGCTCGAAATCCTCACTACAGAATAACCACTATGTACATCAACAAGGTGATACTTTTCGGTAACCTCACGCGAGATCCTGAGCTCCGCGCTCTGCCTTCCGGTATGAATGTCGCAAGCTTCGGCATCGCGACCAATCGCGTTTTCAAGGATAAGAATGGTGCTAAGCAGGAGCAGGCAGATTTCCACAACATCGTTGTCTTCGGCCGCCAGGCTGATACGGTGAGCCAGTATCTCAAGAAGGGGAGCTCAGCATTTGTCGAAGGACGTATGCAGACGAGCAGTTGGGACGACAAAAAGACCGGAGAGAAGAAATACCGCACTGAGGTCGTTGCAGAGTACGTACAGTTTGGACCCAAGGGATCTAATTCGGGATCTAGCTCAGGCTCTGGCGCACCATCTTCATACGCAGGCGGCAGTGAGATGCCTCAAGAGGATATGGGCTCAGGTAGTGCAGCAGCTGGTCCTGGCATTGAATATCCAAAGGAGGATATCAATCCGGATGACATTCCATTTTAATAACATTAGTAGCTTTAACGATTCCTATGGTAAACATTCTTACACAAAATGACATTCAGCACGTCGACTACAAAGATGTCGACCTCTTGAAGCAGTTCATCAACCCACACGGTCGCATGGTCTCTCGCAAGCGCGGAGGCCTCACTGCCAAGCAGCAGCGTGTCGTAGAAGCTGCGGTCAAGCGCGCACGCTTCATGGGACTTCTCGCATACGTGCAAAAATAAAGACGAGTATACAAACAAAAAGCGACCCCATTACGGGGTCGCTTTTTGTTTTGGGGCGGAGTCGCTCGCATCCCGTCACAATATATTTGAAGGGGTCTTTGCAGTGCGACTGGCGCGAAACAGAGTGAATTTCTAGCAAGAAATTCACGACCCCTGAGAATGTGTTGTGACGGGATGCGGTCGTTATTGTTTAGACGCGCTCGACGTAGAGTCCTGTCTCTGTATTGATGCGAATGACATCGCCCGTCTCGATAAACATTGGTGCAGTGAATGTCGCTCCCGTTTCCACTGTGACGACCTTATCTCCACCCTGTGCGGTATTGCCGCGATTATTTGGTGGTGCCTCGGTGACCTTGAGTTCAACCTTGATAGGAATCTTGACCTGAATAGGCTCTTCTTCAAACCAGCGCATGTCGACATCGACATTACTGATGAGATATTTGCCAGCGTCTCCCATGAGGTCATCGCTCAAGGTGAAGCGCTTGGAAGGATTGTTTGTTTCGTGGAAGAACCACTCGCCGTTGCGGTGATAGATGAAGCGCGCTGTGCGTGTCTCGACTTCGGCCTCTTCGGCCTTGTCGGAAACGTGGAAGGTGTGTTCCATCATTGAGCCACTGCGCAAGTTGCGCATCTTGACTTGGTTGACGGGCTTGCGCTGCTGTTTGCGGAATACCCATGCAGAAAGCACTTCGTAGGGGTCGCCGTCCATGATGATAATGCGCTTCGGGAGCACGTCGTTGTATGCAAGCATCGCCATAAGAGCCCATTGTAGCCATATTTATGGCTTTGTCCACTAGGCCTGATTTTATATTCACATAAAAAAAGAGCCGGTCGCATTGCTGCGACCGGCCATACCTCAGAGAGGTCGTTGGCAAAGAACTGCGACATCGCCATCTTTCGGATTGAGTCCGAGCCGATTTGGAATGTTTGCCCCACGGTTTTTTATTCGTCCGGAGAGCACATCATTTTCCTGCTGATGTATGAGATCAGATGCGTCCATAGATAGCAGCGTATTTTTCAATACATTGCCATACTCTTCTGCGAGCTTCGACTGAATCGCATCATTAGGATTGCCATTACTGGCGAGGGTAAGTGCGTTTTGACTCCAGTCAGTCGAGTTTGTATCAAGGCTGAAATCAGTGAGTGTCAACGTGCAGGTAAGGCTCATGTCGTCACTTGTAGACGCATTCACCATGAAGCTTGTCGACTGGAACTTTGCAAGGCTTTTGACTGTGTCAGTGAATGGATTTCCTAGGAAGGGACTTACCTTTCCGTTC
>Ga0207933_1000423_pt1 | contig 42245 bp, 36 predicted proteins | sample NGESurdeep092012_4_FD_184488 | JGI IMG/M metagenome (GOLD analysis project Ga0207933, IMG submission 184488) | Arctic peat soil microbial communities from Barrow, Alaska - NGEE Surface sample F53-3 deep-092012 (SPAdes) | ecosystem: Environmental > Terrestrial > Soil > Wetlands > Peat ... | reverse complement strand
ACTAGCTGCACCTGGGGCTACTACTAATCAGCTTGCTCTAGCGGCTGGAGTTAACTTAACTCAACCATCAGGTATCTACACCACTACGTTGCAGCTAATATGCACCGGTACCTATTAAGCCAAAATTATATTTGGTCCAAAACAAGTTGCATATGCGTAAGCATTAAAGTATAAACTATAGGTAGACTAAGGAGACAAAAAGTGGGTTTCGGCTTATTAAAAAGACGCATTATTCCCGGATATGTAGCTTTTGTGATGCTGCTAGTTTTAATGGTTCCTGAACTCTTCTATGTTGGGCGCGTCCATGCTCTAGTTGACGGACAAGTCTCGTCACGTTCGATACAAATGGGAGATGACACCACTAACACTAGCGGCGGTACAACTTCTTACCTAGTTACTTTCACGCCTCATACAACACAGACTATCTATGGTATTATTGTCGATTTTTGTAGCACCGACCCAATTCCCGGCGATGTTTGCACGCTACCAACTGGCTTTAGTGTAACTTCGGCAGCCACCCCAATTAGTGGTGTTACTGGTAGCTGGACTGGCGCAGCGCCTAACTCTGGGCGAACCTTCGAGTATACTTATGCCACCGGTACTTCATTATCGTCTTCGACCCCTGTGTCATTCTCGATTAATGCTGTGACTAACCCGACTTCAGTCGGTACATTTTATGCTCGCATATTTACTTTCAATGCTAATAGTGGGGCTGGCAGTGCCTCTACGTGGCTAACAACAGCTAACGGCAGCGATAATACCACTGACTACGATTACGGTGGCATTGCTCTATCGACGGCCCAAACGATCGTGATTACCTCCAAGGTTCAGGAACAGATTACTTTCTGTGTTTACGTTACGGCCTGCGGCACCCAAGCCTCGATTAATCTAGGTGATGCTCATGACGTACTATCTACTTCTGCTCCTTCAGTCGACAACTCCAGTACCTATAGTATTGTGACTAATGCTTCGCACGGGGCAGTGGTCTATTTAAAGGGTGCTACCCTGACATCTGGGTCAAATACCATTCCAGCCGCCGGCTCAACACCGTTTCTGTATGGGACCCCCTCGACTAACATAGATTTCTTTGGAGTTTGTAATTTCAATACCTCCGGAGAAGTACCAACTGTCGCCACTGACTATATCGGGACTTCTAATGGCGGTGCCTGTTCTGGGACCGTATCTGACACTGGCGGCACGGCTGTTTTAACCTCCCTGGGTACACCCTATGCCACTTTTGGCTTCAATTCTACCAATACAACATCAACTTATGGTGACCTAATGGCTACCCTAGCGTCCGCTGGAGCAAGCGTTAACCAAGTTGTATTTGCTGCAGGAGTTAACTTAACCCAACCATCTGGTATTTATTCAACCACCCTGCAACTTGTGGCTACCGGCACTTATTAACAGTGGCGTTTAGAGCATAGATAAACTTGCAATTATTGCCGCGTAGGTATACATTTCTACTTAGGACCAAAAAACAAAAAAACAAAAAAATTGATGAAAATTTCTTTTAAACGTTTCACTCCGGCTTACGTGGTGTTCACGATGCTACTTACGTTAACTGCTCCGATATTTCTAATAACAGGAGGGAAAGTAGCTGCCAGCGCCGGTCAGGTTCAATTTCGTTCAATCCAGCTTAGTGATGACACGACTAACACCAGTGGTTCGACTGCTAACTATAACGTCCAGTTTAATATCGCAACTACTGGGGCGGTTCAGGCCGTGGTTGTCGATTTTTGTAATACCGACCCTATTCCCGGGGATGCCTGTGTCGCGCCCACTGGCTTTAGCCTTACGGGCGCAAGCTACACTGCCGGCACAAACACTGCGGGTTACTCAACTACTGTCGCAAACTCCGGGCGAACCTTTGATCTGTCTAATGCTTCAGCCACAAGTCTATCTTCTGGGGCGACAATATCATTTGCTATAACAGGAGTTACCAACCCAACGGTAGTCGGTACATTTTATGCACGAATATTTACCTTTGCTCTAACCACCGATGCAACGACCTGGATATCTTCGGCGAGTGATGGCAGCACCACAACTGGCTATGTCGATTATGGTGGCGTAGCTATTGCCATCGCTCAAACAATTGTGGTTACTGCAAAGGTTCAAGAACAGTTGACTTTCTGTGTTTACATCACGACTTGTGGCACCCAAGCAATTATTAATCTAGGTGATGCTCACGATGTTCTATCTACCTCGGCACCTTTTATTGATAACACTTCCACATACTTCCTGAGCACTAACGCTTCGCACGGAGCAGTGGTCTATCTTAAAGGAACAACACTGACATCCGGGTCAAATACCATCCCAGCTGCTGGTTCAACACCATTTCTGTATGGAACTCCTTCGACTAACGTAGACTTCTTCGGAGTTTGCAGCTACAACTCGTCTGGTGCCGTACCAACTGTCGCCACTGACTATTTAGGAACTTCTAACGGCGGTAGTTGTGCTACTACGGTTACCGATACCGGTGGTACAGCTGTTCTAACCTCCTTGGGTACACCCTATGCTACTTTTGGTTTCAATTCTACCAATACAACATCAACTTATGGTGATTTATTGGCTACACTAGCTGCACCTGGGGCTACTACTAATCAGCTTGCTCTAGCGGCTGGAGTTAACTTAACTCAACCATCAGGTATCTACACCACTACGTTGCAGCTAATCGCAACAGGGACCTACTAAGGATTTTCTAAAATATCATGATCAGAAAATATCGGTTGGCAGCTTATGTTTTTACTGTATCGGCATTTTTAGTTATTAGCCTATCCAACCTGGCCTCAGCAGACAATAGTTCGGAAATCCAATACCGATTCGATCAGATGTCCGATTCAACTGCTTCGGCCGTTACTATTCATGACGTTGGCTTCACTCTAGCTAGTAGTAGCAGCCCCCTTGGTTCAATAGAGTTTCAATATTGTTCAAACGACCCATTACCGGCTGACCCTTGTACTCCACCAACCGGTTTTTCGGTAAGTGGCGCTAGTCTAACTAGTCAATCCGGCAACACCGGTTTCAGTATTTCATCATTATCTTCCGCTAATGACCTAATCCTAACAAGTAGCACGGTAATTAACTCACCAAGCCTAGCTCCTAATCTTTATATACTGTCCAATGTCGTAAATCCTTCTGATGTCGGTACATTTTATATTCGTATCTATACCTACTCGTCACTTGATGCCAGTGGCACAGCTACTGAGACTGGCGGTGTGGCACTGTCTACTGCTTTGGGATTAACTATCAGTAGTTATGTCCCTCCCTTCCTGGAATTTTGCGCCGGAGTGGTGATCTACAACAATGACTGTTCGACCATCGATAACTATGTTGTCAATATGGGTAATTTTACAACTAATCAAGCGGCAGTAGCTACTGCGCAGTTTCTAGCCGCAACTAATGCCGCTAGCGGCTACAACGTAAGTATAATCGGCTCAACTCTAACCTCAGGCAATAACACCATTACAGCATTATCCTCACCAACGCCATCAATAGTCGGTCAGGACCAATTTGGATTTAATCTACGCGCCAACAATCTTCCTAGTGTTGGCAGCGATCCTGCTGGTCAAATAAATCCTCTAGTTCCGGCCCCGGTTATCAACGGCGATTATGACACCATTAATAGATATACGTTCAACAACAATACTTCCATTGTGTCAGTCTCAAGACCCTCGTTGCCAGTAACTTATACGGCAAGCTATATAACCAATATAAACTCCAATCAACCAGTTGGAGTTTATACCACAACTCTCACTTATATTTGCTTGGCTAACTTCTAGAGTATGTGTTATTATTGATTTGAATTAAGAGGTGTATTTACAGATGAGAGCAAAAATTAGTGTCGTAGTATTCTCGATTATCGCTAGCCTGACATTATTTATAGCACCTTATGCAGCAGCAGCGCCTCAAGCCACTGGCTATACCATATCGCCGGTCGAAACAGAGATTACTGTCAATAAAGGGACCTCCCAGACTATCGAACTGTCGGTTCAAAATCCTGCCAATACAGCAGTAGTGATAAAGGCTGTTGTCAACGACTTTATTGCCAGTAGTAACGAGTCGGGTAACCCCGAACTAATCCTTAACAGCAACACGCCAGTCCCGGCTAATGATTTTAAATCACTTGTTTCCCCGATTGGTAATATAACTTTAGCACCACTTGCCAAAGTTTATTTTCCAGTAACCATAACTGTGCCGATAAGCGCTAATTCTGGTGGTTATTACGGTGCAGTTCGTTTTCTACCGGAAAGCATTAATCAAACCGGTAACGTTGGTTTAACTGCTAGTGCCGGCTCAATATTCCTAATTACTGTTCCGGGTAATCTGACCGAGAGACTCAGCCTAACGCAACTATCAGCAGCCGATAAAAACGGTAATCCTACTAGTTTTATAACATCTGGTGGGGTATCAGTCCTTACTCGCCTTGATAATACCGGCAACATCCAACTTCAGCCTTTCGGCAATATTCTTATAAAGAATATGTTTGGGCACATAGTTAAGTCATATCAGTTTAATAATTCAATCCCTCGGGCCAATATATTACCTGGCAGTATCCGTAAGTTTATTAATCCACTTAGCGGTGCTAGTTGGTTTGGAAAATACACTGTTGTCGAGACAGTGGCTTACCAACAGGGAACTGGTAACTATATAACTTCCAACGCAAGCTTTTACTACTTCCCAGTCTGGTTCTTGGCTCTAGTCGTTGTGATTATAATCTTACTGGTCGTCGGTATTTACTGGTTAGGCTATCGTCGACGAGCTTCGTCTCCGAAACGAAAATAGACATTCTTTTTCTATAACGCTTGCGCTATTATTAGATAGACCAAGGCGTCTATGAAGATATTCCAAACAAACAATAAGCTACCTTTCTACCTACTCCCACTCTTGATCATTGGCTGCTTGATGCTTGTAGTGGCTAAGCCGTCCTTCGTTCAGGCACTTACTAACCCCCAAAACGGTGCTGTCGGGCTAGAGGGGACAATCAGTGGGCCTCCACCCTCGCAAGCTGCCAGCATTACAACGCCAGGCGCTGGGCAGTCTTTCAGCACAATTCCGATTACTGTCGCGGGCTTCTGCCCAAACGGTTTATTAATAAAAGTTTTTGATAATAATATCTTTGCTGGCTCTTCGGAGTGTAGCAACGGCAGTTATCAGCTAAAAATTGGTTTGTTCGATGGTGCCAACAGCCTGATTAGTCGAGATTATGATGCCCTCAACCAACAAGGACCAGACTCTAACAATGTCGTAGTTAATTATACTAGCGCCCAATTCGCTAGTTTCGGGACGCAGCTCACCATCTCTAGTAGCTATTCCCAGCTTGGGTCTGACCCGGGTGTCCAGCTAGCTTGGCCGATTACTATTAACGGCGGAACCAGCCCATACGCCCTGAGCATCGATTGGGGCGATGGCTCTCCGTCGGTACTCAAGAGTGTAGCAATTGCTGGCGGCCTGTCACTAACCCATACTTACCAGTTAGCTGGTACCTACACAGTTACAGTCCAAGCCACCGATAAGAACGGTCAACCGGCCTTTCTTCAAGTAGTCAGTGTCATTACTGGACCCGTCCAACGCCTAGCTAGTAGTAGCAATAGTTCCTCAAATACCAAAACCGTTGTAACGACTATATCTTTCTGGGCTAAGGGCGCAATGATTAGCCTTCTAATATTAATTATTATTGCTTTCTGGGTAGGTAGACGATATGAGCTTAATGCCATAAGGCGCAAGATCGAAAAGAGCGAGAAAGCTGGCCTGTAACGTGGACGCCGACTCCATAATTTGCTAATATAGTCAGACTATGTCAAAAAAAGTTTTTGTTGGTATGTCCGGTGGGGTCGATAGCTCGGTAACAGCTGCCGTATTAAAAGATCAAGGCTATGACGTTACCGGTGTCTATATGAAGAACTGGACAAAGGACTTACCTGGACTAATCTGCCCCTGGAAACAAGACTATCAGGACGCTAAACGAGTAGCCGTTCAACTCGGTATTCCGTTTAAAGTATATGATTTTCAAAAAGACTATCGCCGGAAAGTTGTTGATTACATGCTGAGTGAGTACCAAATGGGACGAACCCCTAACCCGGATATAATGTGTAATCAGGAAATTAAGTTTAAGTTATTTTTAGATACTGCCCTGAGTGATGGCGCTGATTTCATTGCCACCGGCCATTACGCTAGAATCGATAGCGATAAACTATTTGTGGCTAGAAACAAAGAAAAAGATCAAAGCTATTTTCTATACCGTGTCGGGTCTAAAGCTCTAAGTCATACGCTAATGCCAATTGGTGAATTTGCTTCAAAGGCTGAAGTTCGAAAGCTAGCAAGCAAATATCATCTTGTAACTGCCGAAAAAAAGGACAGTCAGGGCATTTGTTTTGTTGGTAAAGTTGGAATTAAAGATTTTTTACTATTTGAACTTGGCCCACAAGTCACCGGGAAGATTATCGACCAAAACGGTTCGGTGGTCGGCGAACACGACGGCGCTATCTTCTACACCATTGGGCAACGTCATGGTTTGGATATCGGCGGCGGTCTACCTTACTATGTCACCAGTAAGAATATTAAGAAGAATGAAATCTATGTGACCACTGACCTTCAGGATCAGGCTCTCTGGAATAAGCGAGTTAGTTTGGGCGACGTCTACTGGATTAGCGGTTCATCACCGAAAACTACTGACAAACTTCAGATACGTTTAAGGTATCGATTACCACTTGTCGGAGTTTCTCAGCTAACCCAGGATGCTGAAGGTCACTGGCAGTTAAGGTTAAGCGAAGAAATTCGGGCAATTACTCCCGGACAATCAGCGGTAATTTATAACGGACAGCAAGTACTCGGCGGTGGAATCGTTATTTAAGCTTAAGAATATCCAAAATAGTGGCATAATTAGCTGGCTGCTTTATACTTAGTAAGGAGTTAAAACATCCTTCGAAAAAATGGCAGCACCGACAAAACCACGAGTCCGAAAAATATCACTTGGTAATACCGCATTCTTGTTGGTGTCGACTGCTTTTTTTGGGCAATTACTAGGACTGGTTCGCACAAAACTGGTTAACGCCAACTTCCCGGCAGTTGGTCCGGGCAGTACTGATTCTTACTTTGCTGCTTTTAATATCCCAGACTTTTTCTTCTTTACCCTTGCTGCGGGGGCCCTTGGCGTAGCCTTTATGCCAGTGTTAGCCGACAGACTTAACCGTGGTGATAAAAAAGGTATGTGGGAACTTTCCACTAGCCTACTAAACTTACTAGTAATAATAATGGCTGGCATATCGCTGATTATATTTATCTTTGCCCAGCCTCTAGTGCACTATGTCATTTCGCCTAATCTGACGCCTCAACAACTTCATAATACAGTAACAATAATGCGCTTTTTGGCACTTAACCCTCTGTTATTCACGATATCTGGGGTATTAACTGCTACTCAACAAACTATGGGACGTTTTTTCTTTTATGCGGTGTCGCCGCTGGTCTATAATGCCACGATTATTGCCAGTATCTATATCTTTAAACATAACATTGGGCTAGTTGGCTTAGGTGTCGGAGCGCTCGTCGGGGCTTTCTTACAGCTTGGAGTTGTAGCACTCGGTCTATTCAATAGTGGTTTTTATTGGTCACCAAAAATCCTTTGGCGCAACTCAGAATTTAAGACAATTTTGCGGCAACTGCCGCCACGCTCACTTGATCAAGGAATTGATCAGGTCGAGAGTATTGTCCAGACGCATTTTGCTAGGCGATTAGGTACCGGTTATATTAGCTACTACAATAATGCCAATACGCTTTCAACGGCTCCAATTCTTTTGCTGGGTACAGCGATTTCTACGGCTGCTTTTCCACATATGAATAACCGACTTTCCCAGGGTAGGCCTGATCTCTTCCGTAAAGAATTCTTGAAGATATTACGAGGCATGATTTGGATAGCGGCGCCAGTCTCAATAGTTAGCTATTTTATTAGAGGTTATCTTGCTCGGTTAATTTTTAGCCAAAACTCACCACAAATTGCTATAATTTTTGGCTTCTTAACTCTAGCAATATTTGCAACTATCCTCTACACCTTAATCTCCAGATGGTTTTATTCTCAGAAGGACACCATTACTCCGCTGTTGGTATCGGTGTTTGCGGTGGTGCTGGACATTACTTTAGTTTCGATACTGGCTAGACCATCAACTTACGGTATGAGTGGGCTAGCTATCACCCAATCGATTGTGGCCATGAGTGAAGTGGCAATCTTAAGCGTGATTATGGTAAGTCGCGACCGTAGGTTATTTGACTTTGAATTTTTTCGTAGCATAGGTAGGATAGTCTCGGTAACCGGTTTCTCGGCGGCCGCTGGCTTTTTAATGATTCAATTCTTGCCTCTTGGTATAAACGACCGGGGAATTGTTACCTTGGGCGGTAAGCTCTTGTTAATTTGTGGAGTCGTTGTCGTAGTCCATGTGACTATGTCAGCTCTGTTTGGTTTAGATGAAGCTAAAGCTATATTTAGGCGTTTGCGTAAGATAATCCTTCAGCCGGTTAAAGAGCAATTTTAAACTATTTAGCGCCAGCGCTGTTATAATCCCTAGACTATGAATCAAGACCATATCCGTAATTTCTGTATAATTGCCCATATTGATCACGGCAAATCAACTCTAGCTGATCGTATGCTGGAGATGACTGGCACAGTAGCTAAGCGCTTAATGAAAGCGCAGCTACTAGACAAGATGGATTTAGAGCGGGAAAAGGGTATTACTATTAAACTGGCTCCGGTACGGATGCGTTACCGGGACTATGAGCTTAACCTAATTGACACCCCTGGACATGTTGACTTTAGCTATGAAGTTTCCCGCAGCCTGGAAGCCTGCGAGGGAGCAATCCTGGTTGTTGATGCGACTCAAGGTATTCAGGCTCAAACTCTAGCCAATGTTTATCTGGCTATTGGCGCGAATCTTAAAATAATTCCGGTTTTAAATAAGATTGATTTACCGGCTGCGAATGTTGAAAAAGTTAGTGCTGAAATTGTTGGGTTGTTAGGGTGTAGTAAGGACGAAATTCTTCATATTAGCGCTAAGACAGGTGAGGGCGTTGATCGTTTGCTTGAAGAAATCATCAAACAAATCCCTTCCCCCCGTGGCGATACCGCTAAACCCACCCGGGCGCTAATCTTTGATAGCTATTATGACGACTACCGCGGGGTAGTTCTCTACGCCAGAGTCGTTGATGGTCAGATAAAAAAAGGTGCTAGTATTCACATGATCTCCGCCGATAGTAATGGTCTGGCCCTGGAGGTTGGTAGTTTAACTCCAGAAATGTCTCCAAAAGATCAATTAACTTCCGGAGAAATCGGTTACATAGTGACTAACCTAAAAACCACTCGTGAAGCTAAGGTTGGCGACACCGTAACGCTAACAATTATGCCAGCTACTGAGGCCCTGCCAGGCTATAAAAACGTTCAGCCGTTTGTTTATGCTGGCTTTTTCCCGGACAGTAACGATAACTATCTAACTCTGAAAGAAGCTATTGACAGGCTAAGCCTGAGTGATTCAGCCCTCCAATTTACCCCTGAGAATTCGCCGGTCTTAGGTTACGGCTTCCGCGTCGGTTTCTTGGGTTTACTGCATATGGATATCGTTAGGGAACGCTTGGAACGTGAATACGACCTGGAACTTATTATTACTAATCCCTCGACTGACTACCACATACTTTTGACTACTGGTGAGGAGCTAATTATTAAATCGGCCTCAGACCTACCCGACGTAAGTAAAATAGTCGAAATCAAAGAACCTTGGATAAAAGGTGAACTGGTTTGTCCGAAAGACTACGTTGGGGCAGTAATTCAGCTGGTAGCCACCAAAAGGGGTCTTCAGAAAAACCTTAGTTTCGTTGACGCCGAACTAGCTATTATAGATTTTGAAGCACCCCTGGCTAACTTGTTAACTGATTTTTATGATCAACTCAAAAGCCTAACATCAGGTTATGGCTCGTTTAACTACGAACTGGCAGATTACCGCGTTGAAGATCTCGTTCGCCTAGATTTTTATGTGGCTGGTGACCGCATTGATGCTCTGAGTGTCATGGTTCACCGTAGTGAATCGATTAGGTTGGGCAAAGAGATTGTTGAAAAACTCAAAGAAGTTATCCCTAAGCAAAACTTCCAAGTCAGCTTGCAGGCCGGTATCGGCGGTAAATTTATCGCCCGTGAGGATATTAGTGCATACCGTAAGGACGTTACCACCGGACTATATGGTGGAGACGTTTCTCGTAAGAAAAAAGTTTTGGCCAAACAGAAGAAAGGCAAACAGCGCTTAAAAAGGTTTGGACGAGTTGACATACCCGCTGATGCTTTTACAGTCATGCTAAAGCGCGATTAACTCTGTTACAATTAAATGTAAATGAATGCCCAACAAATCCGAACAGCCTATTTAAAATTCTTTGCGGAGCGTGGCCACAGCGCAATACCGAGAGCTTTACTGGTACCCCAAAACGACCCAACAACACTTTTTACTGGTAGTGGTATGCAGCCGCTAATCAGTTACTTGTTGGGCGAAGACCATCCTGCCGGTCAGCGATTAGTTGATAGCCAGCCTTGCCTAAGGGCTCAAGATATTGAAGAAGTTGGCGATAATAGGCACACTACTTTTTTTGAAATGCTCGGGAACTGGAGTCTGGGGTCTTACTTCAAAGCCGAACAATTGCCTTGGTTTTTTGAATTTTTAACTGAGATAGTTGGCTTAGACCCTACTAAACTCTATATTACTTGTTTTATAGGTGAAGCGGATTACGATATCGCCAAGGATTCTGAAAGTGCTCAGATTTGGGAAAAATTATTCTCTGATAAAAAAGTTGACGCTAAACAAGTGGAAATTGGCAGCGAAGAAAATGGCTACAAAACGGGCATGCAAGGTGGCAGGATTTTCTACTACGATGCTAGCAAGAATTGGTGGTGTCGGGCTGGAAAAATTAATTTGATGCCTAAAGGTGAGCCAGGCGGGCCTGATAGTGAAGTATTCTACCGTTTCTATGAGCGTGACCATAACACCGAAGAGAAATTAAGATATGGTGACTTCTGTCATCCTAACTGTGACTGTGGTCAGTTTTTAGAAATAGGAAACAGTGTCTTTATGGAGTATCTAAAAACCGATGAGGGTTTTTCTAAATTGCCCAAGCAAAATGTCGACTTTGGTGGTGGTTTAGAGCGTATCGCTGCCGCCGCTCTTGGCGATGGTGATGTTTTTAAGGTCAGTCTCTTGTGGCCAGTAATAACTAAGTTACAGGATTTGAGTTCCAAGAACTATGACAATTACACCCAGAGCATGAGAGTAATAGCTGACCATCTACGGGCCGCTACATTCTTAGCGGTCGACGGTATCGTACCTAGCAACAAAGAACAGGGCTACGTCATGCGCCGTTTAATGAGGCGAGCTATTCGTTTTGCATTTGAGCTTGGTATTGAGCAGAATCTTAGTAGTGAGGTTGTGCCAATTATTACGACTCTTTATCAGGACTCCTACCCCGAGATTAATGATTCCAAAGAAAGAATTATTGAAGTCCTAGTTAGAGAAGAAAAGATATTTCGCCAGACTCTTCGTAAAGGCCTTCAAGTCTTTAGCGCCACACTAAAAAATGGCAACAATGTCAGCGGTCAAGATCTTTTTAGGCTTTATGACACATATGGTTTCCCGATGGAGCTATCCAAAGAAGAGGCCTATAAACATGATGTGAAGATTGACGATAATGCTGATAGTGAGTTTGAGCGTTTAATGGCTGAGCAGCGCGATCGATCTAGGACAGCGACTAAGGGCGAATTTAAAGGTGGTCTAGGCGGCCAAACCCTACAGCATAAAAAATACCACACCGCTACACACCTGATGTATCAAGCTCTGCGCCAAATACTTGGTGACCACGTTATCCAGCACGGCTGTAATATCAATGAAGAGCGTCTCCGGTTCGATTTTTCTAATCCCGATAAAATGACTACCGAACAAATTAAGCAAGTCGAAGATATAGTTAATCAGCAAATAGCGCGAGATCTCAAGGTTAGCTTTGAAGAGCATCCGACTAAGGAGGCGATTAATGATTTGCACGTTCTAGGAGCATTCGGTGATAGATACGGTGATGTTGTTAAAGTTTATAGAATGCAAGCCGATAACGATGATCAGCCCTTTAGTTTTGAAATATGTGGTGGCCCCCACGTTGAACACACCGGACAACTGGCCGAGGACGGCAAGAAATTTAAAATTATAAAAGAAGAATCTAGCTCTGCTGGAATCCGCCGGATTAAGGCTGTTCTTCAGTAAACCTTAACCCGCCATCGTGGTATAATCGGAGAAGATTATGCTTGATAAATTTAAAAGCTTAACAAAGGACGTTGCTGGCAAAGCATCCAGTGGTATATCTGGTGGTATAAAGAGTGTCCGTTCTAAACGAAAATCTTCTGACGAAGACTATCTTGTAGCTTTGGATGTTGGTACTGAGTATGTTAAAACACTTATCGGTCGGGTTGTTGGTAATGGCGTCGAAATTATCGGAGTCGGACGAGCCCACCAGAGCCTTAGTGACATGCAGGCTGGGGCAATTGCCGATATCGCCAGTGTTGTTGATAACTGTGATAAAGCCTTAGCCCAGGCTGAAGAGCAGGCAGGAGTCTCAGCTCGCAGTGCCGTTATTGGGATTGCCGGTGAACTAGTTAAAGGAACAACCAAAGCCGTAAAGTTTACTCGAAAAGATCCCACTAAACCGATGGATCTAGCCGAAGTAGAACAGATTATTAAACTCGTACAAGAACGCGCTGAGTCCATAGCTAAAGAGTCTCTAGCTCTAGAACTGGGCGGTAAAGATGTCGAGGTCCGATTAGTTAATAGCGCCCTAGTTAGTATTGATATAGATGGTTACAAGGTAACCAATCCGGTTGGTTTTCAGGGTAAAGAAGTCTTAGTCCAACTCTATACTGCCTTCGCGCCACTTATCCATATTGGAGCGTTGGAACGCACCGCTCAAGAACTTGACTTAGACTTACTGGCAGTTGCTGCTGAGCCATTTGCCGTAGCTCGCAGTGTGATTGGTGATGACCCTAACGCTACAATGAGCGCTATTCTTATGGACGTCGGTGGTGGCACAACTGACATTGCCTTAATTGATGAAGGTGGGGTACAGGGGACTAAGATGTTTGGCATAGGCGGACGAGCTTATACCAGGGCAATTGAGAGAGAAATGGGTACCAGTTTTTCAGCATCTGAAGACTTAAAGATAGGTCTTAGCAATAAGACCCTACCAGCTAACAAGGTACCAATTGTTGAAGCGGCATTACATAAAACGCTGGATGTCTGGGCTAGTGGCGTTGAGTTGGCTTTAAGTGAATTCACTTCTGTCGACAATCTTCCACACCGCGTTCTGCTGTGTGGTGGTGGTTCATCGCTTCAAATGTTGATGGACGAACTACATACCTCAACTTGGTATCGACAATTACCGTTCACTAAAAGACCTCAAGTTGATTATATTAATCCTAAAGAAGTGGTTGGTATAATCGATACCACTGGTGATGCTAATGACCATACCTTTATTACTGCCATGGGTCTACTAAGGGTAGGGCTGGATACCATGCTGCAAGCTAACTCCACGCCAACAAATTCGGTTCGAGAGAAACTTGATAGGATGTTACGAGTATGAAAAACGGCAAAGACACTATCTATATTGATGTCGATGATGAGATTACCTCGATCATCGATAAAGTTCAGCACGCCCAAGAAGGTCTTGTTGCCCTAGTTTTACCAAAACGGGCTGCCATGCTTCAAAGTAGTATCAACATGAAGTTACTGAAGCGTGCTGCCGAGAAATCGAAAAAGAATTTGGTGCTTATTACTGCTGAGGCTGGGCTGATGCCTCTAGCGAGTGCTATAGGACTTTTTGTGTCTAAAGACTTACAATCTAAGCCGGCAATTCCCAAAGCTGCTATCCCGACTACTGCGGTTGATGAGTTAATAAAAGCCGACAATAGAGAAGCTGCTAAGGCTGACTTTGATCCAAAAACCGCGGCTGGAATAGCTATAGGTGAATTAGCGGCTGATGACTTGGTAGCAGGCGATAAACTACCAGTCAAACCCCAACTGTCCCCATTAGCGTACAAGCGGGCTACAGACGAAGAAGAACCAGTCCTGCTTGATAATAGCGAAAAGCCAGAAGATAATGCTGTTGCCCCCGGTAAGAAAACCAAAGACGCTAAAGACAAGAAACTTAAAGTCCCGAATTTTGAAAGATTTAGGACTTGGCTAATCATTATTGTCGCTCTTATTATTCTGCTGATAGTCGGTTTTATTATTGCCAACAAAGTCTTACCAAAAGCAGTTGTTACTATTTCAACCAAGACTAGTTCGGTGAATAGCAACTTAGCTTTGACACTCAGCCCAACGGCGACAGCACTTAATACTTCTCAGCTTATAGTTCCGGCTAATGACCAACAGTCCCAGCAAACTGCCTCCAAACAAGTCGCTACAACTGGTCAAAAAAATGAAGGTACACCTGCTACAGGGTCGGTTGTTATGACTATAACAACCGATTGCGCAACAGTAACCAATAATAATATTAAGATTAATGCTGGAGTCGGCATCACCAGTAGTACCGGTCAGGTGTTTATTACCCAAAACCCTGCTAATAACTGGAGTCATGGGTCAAATTGTACATTTTCTAGCAATAAAGTGTCTGTTACCGCTCAAGCTCCCGGTCAGCTTGGTAACAATCTACCAAGTTCTGGAAGTAGTTTTACCGTACCGCTAAGTTCTGTAACATATACTCAAGGATCGGTGACCAACGTCTCGGCAGCAGCTAACAATAATTTTACAGACGGTACTAATAAGATCGTTCAGGTTGTTAGCCAAGCTGACATCACAAGTGCCACTGGGGCAATTACAATGCCCCCCAGCGCAACGATTAACTCGACACTGACCAACGCTTTAAAAGCAGCTGGATATGATCCGATTGGAGCGACGTACAACGCTGGAACACCTAACATAACTCAAACTGCCAATGTCGGTGATCCAGCCACAACAGTCACAGTAACAGAAGCCATAACCTACTCAATGTTTGGGGCTAAAGATATTTACTTAAATACTCTAATAACAGACAGCGTTAATCAGCAAATAGATACATCTAAACAGGCGATTCAAAACACTGGCTTAAGCCAGGCCGCCTTCAGCGGAGTTGCTCAAACTCCAACCCAAGCAACATTGACGATGCAAACTACTTCAACAATCGGGCCACATCTTAATATTGCTAAGCTTAAAGCTCAAATAGCTGGCCTCAAAAAAGGTGATCTGGAAACTACCCTCGAACAAAATCCCGGTGTGACGGGGGTAACAGTAAAATATAGTCCATTCTGGGTTTCGGCTACACCGAAGAACGTTAATAAAATAACCATCAATCTAAAAAAGGCCACATGACATTGGCCGGGACGCTTAACGGGTCGGTGATGGCTCTAGATGTTGGTAGCCGGCGTATTGGTGTCGCCCTAGCTCATCCAACTGCCCGCTTAGCTCAACCTCTACTTACTTTGGATCGAAGTGATAAAACCTTAGAAGATATCCAAAAACTGATTGATGAGCATAGTGTTGGTAGCATCGCTGTTGGTCTACCTCGTAGCCTTGATGGCAATATAACTCAACAAACCCGCGATACAATTGTTTTTATCAATCAATTAAGAGCATTTACAAGTGTGCCAGTATTTGAACAGGATGAGGCTCTTACTTCACGCCAAGCCGAGGCTGAATTAATCGATAGGGCTAAGCCCTATACTAAAGCTGATGTTGACTCTTTAGCAGCTACATACATTTTGCAAGATTTCTTAGGGAGTCAAAACCATGAGTAATTACAGGTATAACGGTCGAAGTCGCCAGCAAAGAATCAGGGTGTTTTTTAGTGTTATCGCCGTAATCATTCTGGTGCTTATAATGGCGGCCATAGTTGTTCGTCAGATTTATAACAATAATATCCAACCCTTAAACCATAGCCAGACAACTCAGATAGTTACTGTTAGTAACGGCATGTCGTCACAACAAATCGCTAGCTTACTAAAAAAAGATAATATAATTCGCAGTGATTGGGCCTTTGAATGGTACTTGGATAGTAAAAACTTAAGGAGCTCTCTACAAGCTGGTACATACTCATTATCTTCTAGTCAGAGTGTTGCTCAAATAGTTAATCTTCTGACAGAAGGCAAGGTCACCACCCATTTAGTTACGATTTTACCCGATCGACGGCTGGATCAAATTCGTTCTGATTTAATTAATGCCGGTTTCTCACCATCATCAGTCGATCAGGCTCTTCAGCCGGCGCAGTACGTTTCTCTACCTGTCTTGGCTTTTAAGCCAACCAGCGCTAATCTTGAAGGTCTTCTATACCCGGACTCCTTCCAAAAAGACTCTAATACTAGCCCTGAACAAATCATCCAAGAATCTTTGACCGAAACGGGGCAGCACTTAACCCCATCTCTTCAAGCTACCTTTGCTAACGAAGGACTAAGCACCTACCAAGCTGTTATTCTGGCATCGATCGTTCAACAAGAAGTCATTGGTAGTTCCGATCAAGCTCAAGCGGCCCAAGTCTTCCTGAGTCGCTTAAAGTCAGGCATGACTCTAGGCAGTGACCAAACGGCTTTTTACGGCTCTATTGTTGCCGGCCAAACACCGAACGTTAATTATGACAGCCCCTACAATACCCTTATCCATACCGGTTTACCGCCAACGCCAATCAGTAATGTTAACGCCCAGTCATTAAACTCTGTAGCCCACCCAGCCAACACTAATTGGTTATATTTTGTTACCGGAGATAATGGGACGACATACTTCGAGCAAACCGCTGCCCAGCATCAGTCAGACATCAATCAATACTGTCACGTAAAGTGCGGCCAAACAGGCCAATAATTAGTGCATGTCAATCTGTAACGAACTTGAATTCATGATTAAATATTGATAAAATCATTGCTGAGGCGATATGCAATAAGGATATCGCTTTTTCGAATCGGTATTTTTAGTAAAATACCAGGGAGAATCTATTAGTACATCGCAAGTATCCGCTCAAAAACAAGCAGTAGTAAACCGATCGAAAAATTCTGTAGATCAACTACTTAGTCTAGTCCATAGTTCGACAAAGTTAAGTCGACGATTGGTTCGCTATACCCTCATAGGCATCAATCTTTTGGTTCTTGGCGCCGTCCTATCGTTTTTCCTAACCTATAATAAAGGGAGTACAACCAGTAGCTTTGTTGGCTTAAGTGCGGTTAGCAATACACTCAGTACCACCAGTAGCCCACTTGATCAACTATCGGCAGCCGATATAGCTGTCGAGGTGGCTGATATGACAAACATTCCTGAAGCGACAGCTATCCAGAACCAAGCTGAAACTGTCAATGCTCAGCTAGCTATTACCCCAGCCGAAAACCTTGTTACAGCTAAACCGCAAATAGTCGCAACGGCCTTAAAGACCCGACAAGATATTCAGCAATATACTGTTCAGTCTGGTGATACTTTGGCGAGTGTGGCTGCTAAGTTTAACATTACCTCCAACAGTATTCTGTGGTCTAACAACTTAACTTCGACAAATCTTCTGGTTGGAGCCAAGATTACCATTCCGCCGATAACTGGTATCGTCTATACAGTCAAAAAAGGCGATACAGCCCAAACTTTAGCGACAACTTATAACTCTAGCGCTGATCAAATTACCGCCTTCAATGACGCCGAGATTTCTGGACTAACCACTGGCGAACAAATAGTCATTCCTTCTGGTCAACAGCCAGTAATACACTCTGCCGGTTACGGGATATATGGTGGGCTAGCCAGCTATGGCCCAAACGGTTATGACTATGGGTATTGTACTTGGTACGTTGCCTCGCAAATTACTGTACCGAACAATTGGGGTAATGCCAGTTCGTGGGCTTATTACGCCGCTTTGGACGGCTATACGGTGAGCCCTTTACCGACTGTTGGGTCGATAGCTCAAACGCCTTATGCTGCCGGTGGACAAGGACATGTCGCTATTGTCACAGCTGTCTCAGCGGATGGATTGAATATCGAGTATAAAGACATGAACAATTATGGTGATGGCGGTGGTTATGGCCGAGTTGGTTATAGTGGCTGGGAGTCAGCTAGACTTTTCCTAAATTATATTACACACTAATCATCCCAAACCTGATATCCTAGTAGTATGTTTATAGATAATGCCCGAGTGAGCGTGCATGCTGGTGATGGCGGTAATGGCCGATCTAGTTTTCGTCATGAAAAATTCATTGATCGAGGCGGCCCTGATGGTGGTGATGGTGGTGATGGTGGTCACGTAGTTTTTGTCGCTAGTTTGAGCGAAAACACCTTAGCTAACTTTCGCTTCCAGAGAGAGCTATTTGCCGAACCCGGTGCTGCTGGAGGAATGAACAATCGACACGGTAAAAGAGGCAAAGAACTGCGTATTCGAGTACCGGTTGGTACGGCAATATTTAACGAGGCCGGTGATTTACTAGCTGATTTGGTAATTGATAATATGGAAGCCATAATTGCCCAGGGCGGTAAGGGTGGCTTTGGGAATGCCCACTTCGTAAGCTCTGTTCGACAAGCTCCAAGAGTTGCCGAAAAAGGTGAACCCGGTGAGACTTTAGAAGTAACCCTTGAGTTAAAGATGATAGCCGATGTCGGGTTAATTGGCTTGCCCAATGCTGGCAAATCAACACTACTAAGTGTTATTAGTAACGCTCGTCCAGAAATTGCTGACTATCCATTTACGACACTGACGCCAAACCTTGGAGTAGTTGATATCGATAAAAACGACAGTCTATTATTTGCCGATATCCCTGGTTTAATAGAAGGTGCCGCCGAAGGTAAGGGTTTAGGTGATGACTTTCTTCGCCATGTTGAGCGAACTAGTGTTTTGCTGCATTTAATTGATGTTTACGCTGACGATATTGCTAGTGCCTATTCAACAATTCAAACCGAGCTAAAAAACTATAAGATTAACCTAAGTGATCGTCCGCAGGTCGTTGTTCTTACGAAAATAGACGGCCTGGATAAAGATGTAGTTGAGATGGTAGAGGCAGAACTTCGGGCAGTTATTCCAAAATCGACGCCTATCTTTGTAATCTCTTCCAAGACTAAGTCGGGAACAAATGAACTACTACGTTACGTTTTAAAAATTGTTAATAAGCAAAAACAGCAAATAGCGGCCCAGGAGGAGATAGCTAAAGATGATATACCAATTATTCGTCTTCCGGCTGCCGCTGAGCCATGGCATATAGTTCGAGAAAAAGATAAATTTGTTATTTTAGGACGCAAGATTGAGCGCTTTGCCATGAGAACGGATTTTTCTAGTGACGATGGTACTAGGAGGCTCAGAGATATTATGAAAAAAATGGGTATTACGCATGAACTAGCCCGTCAAGGGGCCAAGACTGGATCGAAGTTGTCGATAGGCAAAAGTCGATTATATACTTTAATATATTAAAGTAGTTAAAGCGCATGAAAACAACATTTTTCTTTTATGATTTAGAGACTAGTGGCTTAAATGCCGGGTCGGCTCGAATTATGCAATTTGCCGGCCAGCGTACAGACCAAGATCTGCGCCCGATTGGTGAGCCTATCAATACGCTCATTAAACTAACGAACGATATACTGCCTGATCCTAGGGCAATCCTAATAACCGGCATTACCCCACAACAAACATTGAAGGCTGGTATCAGTGAGGCTGAATTCTTAAAAATTTTCCATAAGCAGATTAGCTTACCTGGTACCATTTTTGTTGGCTATAACACTATTCGTTTCGATGATGAATTTATGCGGTTTTTAAATTATCGAAATTTTTACGATCCGTATCAGTGGCAATGGCAGGATAGCCGCAGCCGCTGGGATTTACTAGATGTTGTTCGGATGACTAGAGCCCTAAGACCGGATGGCATAGTTTGGTCTTATGACGAACAGGGCAAAGCTGGCAATAGACTCGAGCAGTTGACCTCAGCCAATAATATCCCTCATAGTAATGCTCACGATGCTCTGGCTGATGTTAACGCTACTATTGGTGTTGCTCGGCTTATTCACGACAAACAGCCAAAACTGTTTAACTATTTACTGGAACTTCGTCAAAAAAAGAAAATTGCTGAATTAGTATTGTCTAATCAGCCTTTCGTCTATACCAGCGGTAAATATTCTGCCGATTATCAGAAAACAACCGTGGTCAAGTTACTGACGCCCCATCCTCACCGCGAAGCAGCTCTGGTCTATGACCTGCGCTATGACCCCACCCCTTACTCTAAAATGTCGGTCAAGCAACTGGTGGCGGCCTGGAGATATGACCCGGATAAGTCCAAGGCTAGATTGCCGGTTAAGACATTGCAATATAACCGCTGCCCAGCGGTTGCACCGCTTAGCGTTCTAGACCCCGCAAGTCGTGAGCGAATATCTATCGACGCCCAGCAGATTACCGAAAATGCCGAGCATCTAGCTGCGATTAGTGATTGGCCGAAGAGGATTATTGAAGCCCTAAAAGTTATGGATGACATTCAAGAACGTAAATACGCTAATCGAACTCATGACGTTGATGAATCCTTGTACGACGGCTTTTTCAAGCCAGGCGATCAAAAGTTAATGGTCAAAGTTCAAGCAGCTAGTGCTCAGGAACTAGCGAGTATCAAGCCGGTCTTTGAAGATAGCCGTCTAAATGAGCTGTTACCGCTTTACAAGGCTCGAAATTTTCCAAGTACTTTGAGTGAAATTGAGCGTGAAGCTTGGGACAGATATCGACTAGCGAAACTAACAGACGGTGAGGCTGATAGTCGATTGGCAAAATTTGAAACGGAAATTAGTATTCTAATTAAGAGCCCAAGTTTATCTAAAAAAGACCAAGAGATAGTCAATCGGTTAAAACTTTACGAGAGTAGTGTTATATCTTAAGACGGCGGTGCATTGAGAGAATGAATGACATCGTAATAATCCAGTTACGCATAAGATGAATCCGATGCATAATCCAGAAGCTAGTGACAGCCAGTAGTAGTGAACTTACAATAATCCAGCCAAAAAATGTAATTTGAATGTTTGTTCCAGGTACGAGCCCGTTAACTATAAAATCCTGCATGAGACCAGCCCCTTATGTATCTATTATATTACAGATAATTGCTAAATATGCAAGTATCTAATATAAATGTTTATGCTTACGCTGGAAACAGTTGCAATATTGTTAAGTCAGATGTCGGACACTAGAATATTTATCTGTTTTGGGTTATAATGCCAAAACTTATGGCAGAGAATATCGTTGTAAAAGGTGCTCGGGAACACAATCTTAAAGACATTAGTGTAACTATCCCTCGTAATAAGCTTGTTGTTATAACTGGTTTAAGCGGCTCAGGAAAATCGAGTCTGGCATTTGATACGATTTACGCCGAAGGCCAGAGGCGCTATGTTGAGTCACTCAGTTCCTATGCTCGGCAGTTTCTAGGGTTAATGGAAAAACCGGATGTTGATCAAATTGATGGCTTAAGTCCAGCAATTTCCATTGATCAAAAATCAACCAGCCGAAACCCACGTTCGACAGTAGCGACGGTTACTGAGATATATGATTATCTACGGCTTTTATTTGCTCGAATCGGAGAGCCGCATTGTCCGATCTGCGGACAGTCGATTAAACAGCAAACAACAGCTGACATTATTGATCAAGTTAGTAACATGACGACTGGTGCTAAGCTAATGATTCTGGCTCCAATCGTTATAGACAAAAAAGGTGCCTTTGAGCATATACCGGAACAGTATCTCAAAGTCGGTTATGCCAGGGTTCGGGTAGACAAAGTCGTTTATGCGCTCGATGAGTTTCCGGAACTTGATAAGAACTTCAAGCACACCATCGAAATAATTGTTGATCGAATTGTTAATGACGAAGATAGCCGCACTCGGCTAAGCCAGTCAGTCGAACAGAGTTTAGAAATAGCCGATCGTAAGTTAAGGGTCGTTAATGCTGACACTAACGAAGAATTCGACTTCAGCCTGCAATACGCTTGTGCAGATCACCCCCAAGTAGCTATTCCTGAACTTGAACCACGAAACTTTAGCTTTAACTCGCCACATGGGGCTTGCCCGGTTTGTACTGGTCTGGGCTCAAGATTAGAAGTTGACCCCGAGCTAGTCATACCGAATGGTCGTTTGACGATAGCAGAGGGGGCCATACGCCCCTATAACCGAATAAATGTAGACAACTGGTATATGAAAAAGCTTCAAGCAGTGGCTGATCGTTATAGCTTTAGCCTCCACGTACCAACCGCTCAAATAAAGCGTGAAGATATGGAAAGAATTATGTATGGTACAGCTAAAGAAACTTATAAAGTTGCTCTTGGTGTTGGCCGTAGTTTCGAGACTACTTATGAAGGCGTGATACCAAACCTCGAACGACGCCATAAAGAAACAGATAGTGATTTTGTTCGCCGTGATATAGAAAAGTTTATGCAGGAGAAGCCTTGTTATGCCTGCAAGGGCTTACGTTTAAAACCGGAAATTTTGGCAGTTACCGTTGGGGGGAAGTCGATAATGGATATTTGTAATTTATCGATTGATGACACTCTGGCATTGTTTCGCTCACTTAGCCTAAATGACCGGGACATGAGCATCGCTAAGTTAATTCTAAAGGAGATTGATGCTCGACTGACTTTTCTGCAGGATGTTGGTCTAAATTACCTAACTTTACTACGCGGTGCCACAACCCTTAGTGGCGGTGAAGCCCAACGAATCAGGCTGGCTACTCAAATTGGATCGGGGCTTATGGGGGTTCTCTACGTCTTGGATGAGCCAAGCATTGGTTTGCACCAACGCGACAACGCTCGGCTTATAAACACCCTCAAACACCTACGTGATTTAGGTAATAGCGTAATTGTCGTAGAGCATGACGAAGAAACAATTCGCACGGCTGATTACTTGTTAGATATCGGACCTGGTGCTGGTATACACGGCGGTTATGTTGTTGGTGAAGGAACGCCAGCCGAAGTAATGAAAGTTAAAGACAGTATAACTGCCCAGTATCTAACTGGCGGGTTAAGTATTGAGATACCTAAAATTAGGCGTCAAGGTAACGGTAAGTCTCTGGTTATTAGGGGAGCTAGGGAAAATAATCTTCAAAACATAGATGTCGAAATTCCCTTAGGCAAACTAGTAGTAGTTAGTGGAGTTTCCGGTTCAGGGAAATCCAGTTTAATAAACGATATCTTGGCTAAAGAACTACTAGCCCGCCTGCATCGAGCTAACACAGTTCCAGGTAAACACGACGACATTGAAGGAATCAGAGAACTAGATAAAGCCATCATTATAGATCAGTCGCCAATTGGTCGTACTCCACGTTCCAACCCAGCGACCTATACTGGCCTATTTACGCCGATTCGCGAACTATTTGCCAATGTACCAGAAGCCAAGCTACGCGGCTACAGCCCAGGTAGATTTAGCTTTAATGTTAAGGGTGGCCGCTGTGAAAATTGTTCAGGGGACGGAATTATTCAGATTGAGATGCACTTTTTGCCAGATGTTTATGTGCCTTGTGAAGTTTGTCATGGCAAGCGCTATAACCGTGAAGCTTTAGAGATTCATTATAAAGGCAAGACGATTAGCGACATCCTGGAACTAACTTGTGAACAGGCTTTAGAATTCTTTGCTAATATACCAAGTATTGCCCGTAAGCTTCAAACCCTAGTTGACGTTGGTCTTGGTTATATTCACCTAGGCCAACCAGCAACTCAGCTGAGCGGTGGTGAAGCCCAGCGTATTAAATTAGCAAGCGAATTAAGTCGTCGACCAACCGGCCGAACTCTGTATATTCTCGATGAACCAACTACAGGCTTGCACATGGCTGACGTTAATAAATTGCTGCACGTACTGCATGCTCTAGTCGACGCCGGAAACAGTATGGTGGTTATCGAACACAACCTAGATGTTATAAAAAACGCTGATTGGTTAATCGATATGGGACCTGATGGCGGCGCAGCCGGTGGGCAAATAGTTGCTCTTGGTACTCCCGAACAGGTCAGTAAACATAAAAATTCTTATACCGGTCAGTACTTAAAGAAATTCTTCAAGTAATTTATATGCCCCACGAAACCCAAAACTTATCTGACGGCGAACCTATTTACGACGGAATTGAATTATTTACCGACACGTTAGGAATTATTGATAGCAAGATTACTCGAAACGGTGAACGCCCAACACCTGAGCTATTAAAAGACAGAGCTTTATTAAAAGCAGAAGTCGACAGCTTATCTAATCCCGAATACCCCAACGATATTGCCGGAACGCAACATATATCGCAGATTTCTCAAAGTCTTGTCGAGCTATATAACCATGAGGGTTTGGTTAAATCGATGACTGAATTCTCGATTTTGCTATCGAAGGATAAACCGAAAAAGAACTAAGCAGACTTTCGTTTTCGTCTCTCTAACAAAGCTTTGGTGAGATGATAGGCCATTGGGCCAAAACTGACAATAACTACTAATGCTACAACTGGCAAAATATAATGGTCAATGTTCGGGATCTTACTGCCGAACCAATAACCAAGCATTGTGACAATCACCGCCCAGGCGCTATCGCCGATTGCATCAAATAAAGCAAATTTCGCCCGAGGCATTTTGCCAACGCCGGCAACAATTGGCGTAAAGGTTCTCACAATTGGTAAAAAGTGAGCTAGCAGCATAGCTTTAGGTCCATACTTTTCGAAGAATTTCTCCGAGCGGACTACGTATTTTTGTTTAAATAGTAGGCCATCTTTCTTACGGAATAATTTAGGGCCTAGGCTTCGGCCAATTTGATAACCAACATTATCACCAGCAATAGCCGCAATAGCTGCCACAATTAGTAAAGCCGCCAGATTAACTTTGCCTTGGGCGGCAAAGATACCAGCACTTAGTAGTAGGGTGTCTCCGGGGAAGAAAAAACCAACTAACATCCCACTTTCGGCGAAGATAATAATGGCGACTAATAATAAGCCGCCGCTTTGTAGCAAATCAGTTGGGTTCAGCATCTATTACTAGCTTACGCAATTTATGATAAAACGTCTAATAAATTTTCGCATCATCTGGTATAATAGTTGGAAAGCATTATTAATGTAAGGAGAAAAATGGCTGAGGATATTAGCTTAAAGCTAGAAGAACGTACCGTAGTCGGTAAACAGGTTAGACAATTACGTCGTGACGGTTTAGTACCGGCTGTAATTCATGACCACGGTAAACCCTCAGTTCATGTAATGGGTAAATACCCTGAGGTTTATAAAGTATATCGCCAAGCCGGGCGACACCATGCCATCAAGCTTAGCGTTGGCGACAAAACCTATACAGCACTTATTAAAACAACCGCCTTTGAACCCCGCAAACACCAACTTAGCCATGTAGTTTTCGGAGCAGTTGAAGCCAATGAAAAAGTTAACGCCGAGATACCGGTTAGACTTACTGACGATATTCCAGCTGAGCGAGCCAGCTTATTAGTAATTCGCCAACTTGAGGTCGTTGAGGTAGAAGCTCTACCGAAAGACTTACCTGATGAAATTATTGTTGATGCCTCATCATTAGTTGAAGTTGGTGACAAGTTGAGCGTATCAGATATCGTTATACCAACTGGCGTGGTTATTATCACTGAACCAGAACATGCTATTGCTACGGTTTATGAGCCTAGTGCCGTTCAAGCTGCTAACGATGCTCTTGCTGGAGATGCCGAAGAAACTGTGCCTGAAGATGAAGCTGTTGAAGGTGAAGCTGAGGCCGCTGCCGCCACAGATGCCGAGGCTGGCGCTGGTGACGCAGCTACTGACAAGAAATAGCCCCTAGCCTAATCGACGGGCTATAATTTGGTACAATATATTTAAGATGGAAAAGATAATCCTATTCTATAATTTTAGCCCCCTAAAAGACCCGGAGGCTACGCGGCTGTGGCAAAAAGCCTTATGTGAGAAGCTGAACCTAAAGGGTCGAATCATAGTGTCTAGCCACGGCATCAACGCCACTCTTGGTGGTGAATTGATTAATTTAAAGACTTACGTTAAAGAGCTAAAAACCCTTAAAGCTTTCGCTGCTACTCACGTTAAATGGAGCGATGGCGGTAGTCAAAATTTTCCAAAATTGTCAGTAAAAGTTAGAGATGAACTAGTTACTTTTGGCGCTGCTGATGAACTTAAAGTAGATAGCCATGGAGTCGTCGGAGGTGGTAAACATTTATCGCCAGAAGACGTACATAAATTAGTTGAGGAGCGTGGCGAGGAGGTTACTTTCTTTGATGCCCGAAGCTCTTATGAAGCCGCGGTTGGCCGTTTTAAAGGAGCAGTAATTCCTAATGTTCGGACGGCTAAGGATTTTATAGGCGAAATCGAAAAGCCTAAATACAATAAGCTTAAAGATAAACCGATAGTTACCTATTGTACTGGCGGTATACGCTGCGAAATATTATCTGCATTAATGAAGAGACGAGGTTTCAAAGAAGTCTATCAAATAGACGGTGGAATTGTTAAATACGGCGAGAAATATGCTGACGACGGACTATGGGAAGGGTCACTTTATGTTTTCGATGGTCGGATGGGAACCAAATTTTCTGACAAGGCCGTAAATATTGGTCAGTGTATTCACTGCGAGAAAGAGACTAGCAATTACGAAAACTGCGCCAATAAAGCCTGTAATGATTTAGTTTTAATTTGCGAAAACTGTTCCGCGGAAACCTATTGCCGGTCGTGTACTAAAGTCTTCGCTGAAAAATAATGAATACAAGCCTTCAGAATAAACTCAAAGGGTTACCAACTAACCCGGGGGTTTATTTCCACAAGAACGCCACCGGTCAAATAATATATATCGGTAAGGCCGCTAATTTACGCAATCGGGTTAGGCAGTATTTTCAGGCTTCCCGAAGCCGAGATTCTAAAACCCAACTGCTGGTGTCAGAAATTAACGACACCGACTGGATGGTAGTAGACAGTGAAGTTGAAGCCCTATTCCTAGAAGCTGAGATGGTTCGCAGGTATATGCCACACTACAATATTTTACTGCGTGACGATAAGAGCATGATCTATATTCGCATTGACTACGACTCGACTTATCCAACGGTTTCGTTTACTCGCCGTCCACTTGATGACCAGGCTCGTTACTTTGGGCCATTTTTTAACGCTCAAACGACTAAACAGGCTATGAAAGTTCTTCGACGGGCATTTCCTTATGCCACGAGTGGGCACGCCGGAAAACGACGGGTATCTTTAGATTATCATCTTGGTCTTGACCCGGGTCTTGAAGAAGGTAAAACCTCGATAAAGGATTATCGGACAAACCTACGCCGATTGATTGCGGTAATTGAAGGCAAGCGCAAGGATATCCAGGATAAGCTCGAAAAAGACATGCACCGACTGGCTAAGAATACTGAATTCGAACAGGCCGCTAAGATTCGGAACCAGCTGAATGTTCTAAAGAACCTGCATAACCAAATTGTCTTTAGTGACAAGGAGTTTTTAGACATCTCCAAAGACCATGCCCTCGATGAGTTAGTCAATCTACTTGGACTAAAGGCTTTCCCGAAACGCATCGAAGGCTATGATATTAGTCATATGTCGGGGAGTGACGTGGTCGCCAGTATGGTTGTCTTCACTAACGGCGTTAGTGATAAAAGCGAATATCGTAAATTCAAAACCCATAAAGACCAGAATAACGATTTTGATAATATGAACGAAACCATTAAAAGGCGATTTAGCTTAGCGAATCGTAAAGCCTGGGGAATGCCAAATTTAGTAATAATCGATGGCGGCAAGGGCCAACTAGGAGCAGCAATAAAAGCCCGAGATGATATGGAATGTTCTTCAATACCCTTTATATCGCTGGCTAAACGCGAGGAACAGATTGTACTGAGTAAGGTAAAATCAAATACAGTTCTAAACCTAGATGTTCTCCATAAGCTCGGCGGTTTTCTAACCGAAAGTGACGATTACGTGTTAATAAATATTCCTCATAGCACAAATCTTGTTAGGTTATTACAGCGTATTCGTGATGAATCACATCGCTTTGCGGTCAGTTACCACTCAGTTCTAAAGACCAAACGGCAAACCAGTAGCATGCTTGATGAAATACCCGGTATCGGGCAGTTAACACGGAAAAAATTAATAAGATCTTTTGGCTCAAAACGCGCCGTAGGCGAGGCGACTGAGCTAGATATAGCTATAGTAGTCGGCGCCTCGAGGGCTAAAAAAATCTTTGATTACCTACATACTACCGAGCAATCTTCTAAAACCTAAACCTAACTCCAGTTAATATTTGTTATACTATTTAAAACTATGAAGGTAGATTTTCCAGCCGACTTCTTTATCGGCAACAGACAAAGACTAAAAAAGCTCGTTGGCGATAACTTGCCAATTATTATTACGGCTGCTGGTCGCCTGCAAAAAGGCGTCGATAGTGATTACCCATTTCACCAGGATGCCAATTTTTGGTACCTCTGTGGCATTAATAATCCGGATATCATTTTAGTTTTAAGCGACAAGCAGGATTACTTAATATTACCAAGACGCAGTAACTATCAAGAGACCTTTGAGGGTAGTATCGACCAAAAAGCTCTGGCTAAAATATCTGGGATTGCCATAGTTTTGCCGTTTGAAGCAGGTTGGCAGCAGCTGACTAATGATTTGGAGAACTATAAACAGATTGCCACCGTTAAGCCGTTTGAGACCTATCTTGAAACTTATGGTATGTATACTAATCCAGCCCGTCAGCAACTAGTTAAGAGTCTCCGGGCTACTAATAGAAAAATTCATATTAAAGACATCGGCCTAGAACTAGCCCGACTCAGGATGGTTAAGCAGGCTAGGGAGGTTCAAGCTATTAGTTCGGCAATCAAACTAACATCGGCGGCAATCACTGCTGTTAAATCAAAGCTTGATAAGCTACCGTACGAATATTCGCTATCAGCCGCTATAACGGCGTATTTTTTAGAAAATAATGTTAATAATGCTTGGGAACCAATTGTCGCCAGTGGTCACAATGCCTGTATTCTGCACTACGACGACAATAGCAGCCGGCTTGTTCCGAAAGATCTAGTGATTATCGACATTGGCGCTGAAGTCTCTCACTATGCCGCTGATATTACTCGGACTTTAATTATTGGTAAAAAGCCAAGCGCTCGTCAACAGAGTGTCTATCAGGCGGTTTTAGAAGTTCAAGATTTTGCCATAAAATTACAAAAACCCGGTGCTTTAATTAGTGATAATGAAGAATTAATTAGAAAGTTTATGGGCAGCAAATTATTACAGCTAGGCCTGATTAAACGAATCACCGATAATGAGATTAGTCGTTTTTATCCGCATGCTACTTCGCATTTTTTAGGTCTTGAACCACATGATGCCGGCGATTATAAGCAGCCTTTGCAACCCGGAGTAGTCTTAACTGTTGAGCCGGGAATATATATCCCCCAGGAGAATATTGGCATACGGATTGAAGACGATGTTCTTATCACTAAGAGCGGTAATAAAGTTCTTAGTGCCAGCTTATCCCGGGACTTGCTATAATATGCTAATGGATAAGTTGCTAAAGAATTCTATCTTTAGATTTCTAGTTAGGTGGTTTGTGTGTAGCCTAGGACTTTGGGTAGCTGCCGCACTACTTGGTAGCCGCATTACCTATAATAATAGTTTCTGGGTAATAGTTACCGCCGGTTTAATTCTAGCCATCATAAACCTTATCATTAAACCTATTCTGGTCATTTTGTCATTACCAGCCCTACTAATCACTCTCGGACTATTCATGGTTATCATCAACGGCATAACAGTTTTTATTGCCAGTAAGCTATATACCTCACTGCATGTAACCGATTTCTGGGCAGCAATACTTGCTGGTATGGTAATCGGGCTGGTAAACTACTTAGTATCGGCAATTATGGAAGGCATTTAGAAAATGAGTATATATAACTACATAACAATCGCTGCTATGTTATTACTAACACTGTTGATTCTAGTTCAAACCCGTGGTGCCTCTTTGGGTGCTGGTCTTGGGGGTAGTGGTGAGGTTAATATGACTCGTCGCGGAACGGATAAGACTATCCACCAGATAACAATTATCGTCGCGCTTGTCTTTACGTTTTCGCTGATTATTGGAATCGTAAAATAATTCTCTAAAGCGAACATGACAGCAAAGAATCTTAGCTTGCGCGCTGGCCATATTTTTCGCCGCCGCCGCCGGCAGATAGAAGCCTTGGGCGCTCAGACCGAAAGAAATATCGACAGGCATTTCGTAAATCGTCTAGTTCGGTTATTCCAAGTTCGTCGGTTCGTTATTACCTGGGCGACCCTAATAATAATGATTACAGGCAGTGTAATTATTCAAACCGATGCTCTGAGCGGCTATTACCAAACATTGCAACCAATCTCAGGAGGGGTTTATACAGAAGGAATCCTAGGCGACTTTACTACCGCTAACCCTTTATTTGCTACAGGGCAGGTCGACAGTGCCATTTCGCGGTTAGTTTTTGCCAGCTTATTTACCTACAATCCCAGCAACCAACTAGTTGGTGATTTAGCCTCGGGCTGGACTGTCAGCCCAAACGGCAAGGTCTATACCGTAACTTTGAAGCCAAACCTTGTCTGGCAAGACGGTCAGCCATTAACCTCAAAAGACATAGCTTTTACCTACCAGACAATCCAAAACCCCAACGTTCAGTCGCCGTTGAACGCTAGCTGGCAAGGCGTAGCAGTTGCCGCCCCAAACCCTCTGATGGTAGTTTTTAATCTCTCAAATCCACTCAGTTCATTTCCTTATTCACTAACCAATGGGATTATCCCGCAGCATCTTTTGGCTAGCCTTCCGGCAGCAGAGTTCATATCTGCTAGTTTTAATACTGATCCGGTAGGTTCTGGCCCATTCTCTTGGCTGTCACTAGCGGTGCAAGGTTTGACCCCTCAGACTAGACAAGAACAGATCAATCTAACACCCTTTACTCACTATAATGGCGGTCAACCAAAGCTTAGTGGCTTTATCGTTCGGGCTTTTCATGATCAGAGTGAATTGCTCAGAAGCTTCCAGAGTGGTTCACTAAACGGTTTGGCAGGGCTTGATAGCCTGCCGGCAAACCTGACAAATGATCATCATGTTCAGGTCTATAACATGCAACTAACGGCAGCCAACATGGTATTCTTTAAAACAACCAGTGGCCTATTAGCTGATGCCACGCTACGCAAAGCCATCGTCTCGGCATCTAATGTTAATGCTCTTATTTCTAGCTTAGGCTATCCGGTTAGTCCAGTTCGCGAACCATTATTAAATAATCAGCTTGGCTTTAATCCGACCTATCAGCAGCAGACCAATAACCTAAGCCTAGCAGCCAGTAGCTTAGCTCAGGATGGTTGGTTAAGTAAGGTACCGGGTGGAATAAGATATAAAAATGGCGCGCCTCTAAGCTTCACACTTTTCGCGGCCAACACAACAGACAATCAAAAGATCACCGCACTACTTAAAAACCAACTCAGAGCGGCTGGTATTGATATGTCAGTTACCTTGCAAAACAGTGTTGATCTGAATAACACTATTACCTATCACAGTTATGATGCTCTTTTATATGGTATTTCTGTTGGCGTAGACCCTGACGTTTTCGCCTACTGGGACAGCACCCAAGCCTATCCCACCGCTCTTAATGGAGTCAATTTTTCCGATTACAAGAATACCACGGCTGACCAGGGGCTGGAAGCTGGTAGAATCGCAAGCGATCCGGCTCTCCGAACAATCAAATATGCAACTTTTCTTAAGGCTTGGCAAAGTGATGCGCCAGCTTTGGCTCTATATCAACCACGATTCTTATATCTAACAAATCAAACCGTTTTTGGCTTAAGCGACAATACTATAAACGCTGCCACAGACCGCTATAGTAACGTCCAGAATTGGGAGATTCGTCAAGGCGGAGTAACTGATCTAGCGCCTTGAGTTTTAGCCGTAAAACAGATAATATATCAACACCAAAATAGATGCGCGAGTGGCGGAATGGTAGACGCGCTAGCTTCAGGAGTTAGTGTTCGCAAGGGCATGGAGGTTCAAGTCCTCTCTCGCGCACCAGCAAGGAATGGCTAGCTTTTAATTCTAAGCAGTACATTTAAAGCCTAAGACAATCTAGGTAATTCACCTTGATCAGAGTTGCTATCATCTATTGAGTCAGCCAATTTGAATTCCCTTGACACTTATGCTTTGGTTATCTTAAACTAAGAATCAGTAAATAAGCTGCGACACAGTTGCGTACATGAAAACCAATTATAAAATTGATGAAATAAGAGTCGTTACCGGGGTAGGGCAATGACAATAACCAACGGCCTATTGGCCGTCGCATACGGGACAGGTGTTTACGGTAACGGTGTATATTCGGCAAGTGGTACCAATTCCTCTACTACTGCCCCCAATTCCTCTACCACTACTCCTAATACATCTACCACTACTCCTAATACCTCGAGCGGACAGACACAACTATCACAGAGTACATCACTGCCAAGAACTACTGCGGTTACACCCTCAACATCAATGTCCAACTGGGGGTTGTGGATGGCAATTATTATAACAATAGTGGCAATTACCAGTTTGATCGTTATTGTACTGCGTATTAGACGCCGACGAAATAATAAAACAGATCAATCTTTCTGAGGACATTGTCATAATTCGAAGTCAGCAGCTTCTTTGATATTTTTTCTTGGTTACTTAGGACAATATCCCAGATGAAGACAATTGTTAATAATATTAACAATTGGTTTAACAGCTTACAGCACCCAGAAATCACGAGTCCGATATTGTTTAGGTATGTATCCAAAGAAGAGATGCACACTATTTTAAGATTCTAGTGATTTTGTTGACAAGGCGGTATAGCTTGATATAATGTTCAGTATCTATAAACCATAAACACTATGGATATACAAAAACTTCAAACCAAGAAAAGTATTACACCGGTTCAGGCACTCCTGCAGAAAGAGGTCACTCGAAAAGAATTTATGACAACTTCTGCACTCGCCATAGTATCTGTCCTGGGTTTTTCTACAATAATTCATTTTATGACAGGCCATAATAGTACGAGTTCAGGTATTGCCACTAATAGGCAAAGTGGTTACGGTTCAAGTCCTTACGGTCGATAGCTAAGAAGCACAATTATCGGGTATATAACTTCCTTAAGATAATTTTTGAGGATGGCTCAACTTAGTGCTTGTTTTTAGTGTGTTAGGCATAATATCCATTACTAATCGTCTATTAATGGGTACCGATTGACCTACGTTAAAGTCACCACTAGGGACCATCGTTCTCTGTGGGGCGTTCGTCGTCGATATTTTTTGCTCTTCAGTGAAGGTTTTTTGTATTCCGTGACTCTCCTGTAAGAAATTAGCATCTTTTTGTCGATGTTCTCGTTTATGGATAGCCCACAACAATACGATAGTGAAGTAATACATAGCTATGATCGGTCCAGCTATGATTAATTGGTTAAAAATATTAGTTGTAGGTGCCATTATCATGGCAATAATAAAGGCGCCGACAATCACATAACGTTGAGCTTTAAATAATTTGCGTGGTGGTAATGGTTTAATACGATCAATGAACATTAAGATGATTGGTAATTGAAACAGTAACATCGATCCAAGCAAATAGATTGTCAGAAATGACATGTATTCCTGGAGAGTAAACAGCGGATGAATTTGTTTGGTAGTAAATTGGTTACTCAAAAAGTGTAGGGCTGCTGGTAGGCCGATGTAATAGCCAAAACAGAAACCAACAATTCCCAGTATTGCTGAAAAAAAACTGTAGCGAACTATAGAGCGCCTAACGTGGTCTTGGATAAGAGGTCTTAAAAAAGCTAGTAACTGATAAACAATGATCGGTGTGCTAGCAGCAATCCCAACATATAGACAAATTGAGAATAGGAAATTTATACCTCCTCCCGGTGAAGTGTAGATAAATTGTTGATGATTAGCTGGTTTAAGCAGAAAATTAACAATATGCTGTTGAACAGAGTAGGCAAGCATAGCGAATAGAATTACGGAACTAACTATATAAATTAGCCGTTTTCGCAATTCGTATAAATGCTCAATAAAAGGCCTAGCTACCTCGTCTAAGCGACTCGTCTCAATCTTTTTTTTCTGGTTTTTCTTTTTTCTCATTAGGTTTGCTTTCGTGTACATCATCAGAGAAACCCTTTCTCAGTTCGCGAATAGATTGAGATAAGTTTTTGGTGAGTTTAGGAAGACTTTTACCGCCAAATAAAACTAAAACGATTGCTAAGATGATAATTAACTCTGGAGCACCTAAGTCGAGAAAAGCGAGGTGTGAAAACATGTAAACCCCTTATTTAATTGTTACTCGAATAATACCATAACTAAAATAATATTCTAGTTCAATTTTTACACACTAATACAGTTAACCAACAACTACATTTTCCCTTGACACTTATGCTTTGGTTGCCGTAAACTGAAACCAGTAAATAATAAGTGTAGTGTGTTAAACACATGAAAACAGACGTTTTAGGGTATCCCAATAAAAATACTAATAGGCATAAGCTATGACCCAACGCTTACCTACAGTAGGTGGTGATGATGGAGATTGGGGAACTATCCTTAATGACTTCTTAGAAGTCTCTCTTAGTTCTACGGGAACACTAAACCCTTCAGCAGTCAGTTCTGCTGGGGCAGAGATGACATCCAACAAGAACCAACCTAGTGGTTATGCTGGGCTTAACTCATCCACTCAGCTACCCTTAGCTCTTCTGCCAGCCAACATCCCACTAAGTAACCTAAGTATTACTGGTACGGGCTCTAATTCTAACTACCTAAGAGGAGATGGGACATGGACGGTACCACCAACTGCCCCAGTAGCTACGGTCTTTAGTAGAACCGGTGCCGTTACAGCCCAATCTGGTGACTATACAGCGGCACAGGTCACCGGGGCTTTAGTAAATACTAATAACCTTTCGGATGTTGGGAATGTAGCCACCTCACGAAAAAATCTCGACGTCTCTAATGTCGGAGAGTTTGTCGACTTTTACGGGGCGGATCCAACGGGAGTAGCAGCTTCGGATACTGCGTTTGCGGCAGCTTATGCTGCCTTGGGCGGTGATACCGGAGAAGGAAACCTGCTTCTCGGTATTGGGACCTATAAGCTCACCAGCTTTGTCTGTAAATCACCCAATATTGGCATGCAAGGTCCAGGATCAGCTTCCTGTGTAATCAAATCATACGCTACGGGTGACACTTTGCGCATTAACAGCCTTACCTTTAACCACACTTCAGCATTTAGCCAGACTTTTAAAGGCGGTAAATGGAGCGGTTTCACGATAGACGGAACAAATGCCGGTAGTAGTGCTTCAGGCATGCACTATGGAGACATAATGGGTGGACGGTTTGAGGACATAATTATTCAGAACTTTAGCGGCACATCAGCTATTGGATTGTGGATGGATAACGTCAATGGATGGACTGAACGGATGACATGGTCAGGACTCCAGGTCATTAATTGCACTAAGTGTATACTTTTCGACGTCAATTCCGGAGCAAGTTCTGGCGCTGGATATTCCTCATTTAGTTATAGCGAGTTTCTCTCAATAGCGCTCGCACCATTGGCTAATCAAGATGGTATTGTTATACGCAATGGTTCACTAGTCACTGGTGGCACCTTAAATATTATGGCTAACTGCGGGCAGTCAACTAGCGGTGGTAATACTGGAGCTTTGATTCGGATCACTGGGTCCTCAACTAGTGCTGGTGGCACTACATATAGTGGGATATGGGGAACAAATATCCACATCGGAGCAGAGACTGACTGGGATGGTGGGTCAGGTACTGGTCATCAGACCATCAACATCGATAGCAACTATCTAAACAGGTTCGTAGCAACAGGGGCGGTAACTTTCATTAACAGCTGGCAGTCAAGTAACTTCGTGCCCGGCGGCGCGAATGCAGCAACATTCCAGTTTTCTGGCTATATTTATGGCGATACTAACCTGACCGATACTGGAGGGTTTCCGGGTCTTACAGTCATTGGAGGGATATCTCCAGGCAAAGGCCTCGTCACTCCCGCCAATAACATACTGTGGATTGCCACAGGTGACGTGTTTGAGTGGACGTTGACTAATTCCACGGCTATCACGTTCAGTGGCACACCGACACAGCCAAGGGAATTTTGGTGCAAAATTACTCAGGCTGCCAGCGGCGGCCCTTACACCGCAACCTTCCCCGGTGCTGTTACCTGGCCGAAGGGCGTGCCAGTGATGTCAACGACAGCCGGTGCTACTGACTTCTACGTCATACGCACGCCGGGGGATGGGACTTATATCGGAGAAGCTTTCCAACAAGGCCCAGTGACGCCGGTCGGGAGTAGCTTCGGCTTCTCCAACATGGCTAGCGGTTCAGATGCTACCGTGAGCGCCAACACTCTTTACCTAGCCCGGGTCATAGTCCCAGCAGCCGGCGGTGGAGGCACTGTTCCCCTTACTGGCATCGCTATCGGAACCGGTGGCACGGCTGTTGGTAACGCCACGGTGGCTCTGTTCAACTCTGCCGGTACTCAAGTAGCGGTCAGTTCCTCGATCGCCATTGCTGGCACCTATAGGGCGCAGTTTTACCCGTTCACCGCTGTTTATGACGCGTCCCCTGGAGTCTACGAGGTTGGCGTCATCTACTCGGGTGCGGCTCATATAAATGAAGTGTGTGCGCTTGGGCCATGCGGAGTGCAAGCTCAGGGCAGCTACGCTATGCCGTCCAGTATTAGCGCCTTGGTCGCTTCCCAACAATATATCCCGGTAATGTCTACGTACTAATTATTTTAAATTTTAGGTATAGCCTGTAGAGTTTCATAGTCCATAGCAGCTATAATATGAATCTTAGGTTATCGGGGTGTAGCGCAGTGGCTAGCGCGCAGCGTTCGGGACGCTGAGGTCGGAGGTTCAAGTCCTCTCACCCCGACCATTTTTGAAAGAGTGTTTTTAGCCATTTCGCGTATAATCAGGTACATGCAAGTTGTCGTTGACGGTCTTCTTACGAACTATGTTCGCCGAGGTGAGGGCAGAGTGGTTGTGATATTGCATGGCTGGGGAGATAATTCTAAGAGTTGGCTCGATCTAAGTCAGACCCTAGACAAGCATTTTGATGTTATCGTTCCAGACCTGCCTGGTTTTGGTGGGTCACAGTCACCAACCTCAACTTGGGGGCTGAACGATTATGCAGGCTTCGTGAAGACTCTTTTAGTAAAAATAAAAGCTCCGGATGTTTACTGCATCATTGGTCACAGTAATGGTGGGGCGATTGCTATTAGGGGGGTTGCTCACAATATAATTAAAGCCGAAAAACTAGTCTTATTGTCTAGCGCAGGAATCAGGGGAGAGTATAGGGGCAGGATAAAAGCTCTTCGTTACGCCGCCAAGGCCGGAAAATTATTAACCACTCCCCTTCCAAAATCAGCAAAAAACAAGCTACGTAGTACGGCCTATAGAACAATTGGTTCGGATATGTTGGTGGCCGAACATCTGCAGGAAACGTTCAAGAAAATTGTTAGTGATGACATCCAAGCTGATGCTAAAAATATTAATTTACCAACACTGCTAGTTTATGGCGAGAGCGACCAACAAACCCCACTGCGTTACGGCGAAATCCTACATGAGTTAATTGACCATTCGTCGCTCGAAGTTCTAACTGGGGCTGGTCATTTCATACAACTTGATCAAGCGACCGCACTTAAATCTGCCGTAGAAGGCTTTATCCGATGAAAAATTTCATTAAAGCAATCACGGTTTTTTATACTCCAAAGACCTATCCAAGAACTATTGTCTACATGCTGCAGACCACCGATTATCAGCCAGCAGCCTATCTGAAATGGTTCTGGAGGACTCAAAATTTTAACAAAGTGATAGTTCGACGGACGCTCAACGAGACCAAAGCTGCTAAGCAGCTACTGATAGGGCTCTACATTGGCATTACCCTCCAACTGCTTCTCGGTCTGTTATATATATTTCTTTGGCATTGGCATAATCTCGCCGGTGGTTTGGTTTTTGGGGTTGCTGTTATTATTTCTTATCCGATTATTTGGGCTCACCTTATAACTGTTCCACTGGTCGGTGCTCGTATCTTAATTGTTCACCCCAAAGAGAAGGCTAAAATACTTGCCTCTGGTAGGATATTCAAGAAACATAAGGCCATCAAAATAGCTATTGCTGGGAGTTATGGGAAAACCAGTATGAAGGAACTACTGCTGGCTGTCTTATCTGAAGGCAAAAACGTTGCAGCCACTCCGGCTAATATGAATGTAGCTAGCAGTCATGCTATTTTTGCTGAGAGCCTATCTGGCAAAGAGGATATTCTGTTGATTGAATATGGTGAAGGCGGCCCAGGAGACGTTAAACGCTTTGCCCAGACAACTCACCCAACCCATGGAATAATTACAGGTTTGGCTCCAGCTCACTTAGATCACTATAAAAGCGTCGAAGCTGCTGGAGAAGATATTTTTAGCTTGGCACAGTATTTGAAAAATAAAAACATTTACGTTAATTCTGAATCACCGTCAACCGAGACTTTCATTCAACCCGAGTTTAATTTGTACAACCAAAAGGGGGCACTTGGTTGGGTAGTCCGTGACATTAAGATTAATTTAAAAGGTACGTCGTTTAGTTTAAAGAAAGCTAACAAAGAAATTGCTGTTAAGAGCACCCTACTAGGTAGGCATCAAGTTGGTCCGATTGCTCTAAGTGTTACCTTAGCTGAACATTTTGGCATGAGTAGTGAGCAAATTATTGCCGGTGTAGCGTCAGCTAAATCCTTTGAGCACCGTATGCAGGCCTACCAACTAAGCGGCGGTTGGGTGATTGATGATACTTACAATGGCAACATAGAAGGCGTTCGGGCTGGCACACAGCTATTAATCGACTTGAGTGCCAAGCGGAAAATTTACGTCACTCCTGGCCTAGTCGACCAAGGCAAAGAGAACGAGGGCGTGCATCTGGAAATGGGAAGACTGATTGCTGGCTCCAAACCAGACCTGGTAGTCCTTATGAAAAACTCAGTAACGGACTTTATCGTCAAAGGTCTTAAGTTCGGTGGCTACAAGGGCACAACCCGAATAGAAGAGAACCCTCTGCAGTTTTATAACAATCTGGGAGACTTTATTGCCTCTGGTGATATCGTTCTTATGCAGAATGATTGGCCCGATAACTACGCCTGAATAGCCAATTGACTGACCTTGTGTTAAGCCATCTAAATTGCATATACTATAGAGATAATGGAAACAGTTGCTGTTATATTTGGTGGTCGCTCGGCAGAACATGATGTTTCAATCATCACTGCCCTATCAGCAATTATTAAACCCCTCGAACTCAGTAAGAAATATCGTGTTGAAGCTATCTATATTACCAAAGATGGAGCTTGGTATTGGGACGAAAAACTGAAAGATCTAGATCTCTATAAATCTGGAAAAATAAAAGACTTTACCCGCAAGAATCAACCGGTTAGCCTTAAGTTTGAAGGCGGCTTAACTTTAGTCAAAAGTGGCCGGCAAGGGTTACGTAAATCATCACGCAAGATTGATGTTGTTTTTCCGGCAATGCATGGGACATATGGTGAAGACGGAGCGCTAATGGGTCTTTTGGACATGGCTACTGTCGCCTATGTTGGCTGCGACCTGGCCTCCAGTACGATTGCTATGGATAAGATCCTGTCTAAAGAAATAGCTATCGCAAACCAGATTCCGGTTACTAAATTTGTTAAAGCAACCAGGGATGAGATTAACCAAGATATTGAAACTGTGATCAAGCGGGTCAACGCTAACCTTAGTTACCCAGTATTCGTTAAGCCGACACACCTTGGGTCAAGCATTGGAATTAGTCGAGCAGCCAACGAAACGGCCCTAACCAATGGACTGGAAGTTGCCGCACATTATGATGACGCTGTTTTAATAGAAGAAGAAGTCCCAAATCTAGTTGAAGTAACCCTACCAATTATCGGTAATGACGATTTAACACCCGCGCTACTCGAACAACCTTTGACCAAGCCCGAAGATTTCTTTGACTTTGATACTAAGTATTTGCGCGGCGGCAAGAAAGGTAAAGGTCAGGGCGGGGCTAAAGGCTCCCAGGGCTATAGTAAAATTCCGGCTGAGCTGCCGAAGGATCTTTATAAAAAAGCTTTGGAGCTTGGCCTTAGAACTTACCGAACAGTTGGCTGCCAAGGCATTGCCCGAGTTGATATGTTAATTGATACCAAAAGCACAGCAGTCTATTTTAATGAGATTAACCCATTGCCTGGCAGTCTTTATGCCCATAATTGGCATGCCGCGGGTATTAGTAGTGTTGAGCTGGTTGAGCGGCTAGTGACTTTGGCGAAGGACAGGTTCAACGCGCAACAAAAACTAGCAACCACTTTTGATACCAATTTCTTGCAACAATTCTAGAGCCTTCAAAGTGCTCATGATTGCAATTATCTAACGTAGAGATAATATAGATAGATGTCTGAATATGAATCGCCCTTATTATATGATCAATTTGAAAGATTTTACGACCAATTACACGATGAGATTGTTGAACAAATCAAGTTGGAACCGCCAAGTGCGTCCGCCGAATTTAGCGAACTTCTTTTACAAAGCATCAACCACGATGAGGGATCCGCGGAATTCTTTCGGGACATAGTGAAGTCCGCCCCAGATGAGTCTTTTTTAGAGATGGTAGGCTTGGTTGAGGCCATCGAGCGGATGACAACAAATTATTTAGAGACTGCACCTACTAAACCAGACCGTCAGCCAAAAGCTATTACCCCTGATTTTGCTCATGCCCAACTACTAGTAGATGGCCTACTAGTAGTTCCGGTAGCTGATCGTAACAGTCTGAGAGACTATCTGGATAGAGATGAGGTAGCTGAAGCCCTAGGTTCTTATTTAGAACTAGATCGCTTAGATCGCCTAGACCGTAAGAAGACAGATAACGAACCAAAAGAAACCTTTAAACCTAAACCAATAACTAGGTCAGGTTATCGAAGAACACGAGGGTCAGAAATTAGGAATCTACCAGAAATATTTACACCTCTCCACGAAAGCGACCTTTTTGAGGGCGCTGATTATTCTTACTGGAAGAAAGAGGACCGAGAAAAATATGTTCTACCATCTGATACGCTCGAGGATATTGTCCAAGAAGCTCCAGATGAATTAATAATCCCACTACTTTTATGTTTAGAAGAAGATTTTTCAGTCAGATTACGCGATGAACCAACTCAGCCGATTATAGCCGATGATGGGCCAAGAAAATACTTTGTTGAACATGGCATTGTTTGGCGGCTTTATACTACAGACAGCGTTCGTAGCCAGATAAAAGCGTGGTGTCATAGCGAGCCCTCGGGCTTTGGTTCTGGTAATTTTGATTTCCAAAAATTTGATGACGATTATTGCCAAGAAAATACCGATTCGGAAGGTCTTACAAAAAATTTCCCAGACACTCTAAATCAAGAAGAACATAGGCGACTACGCCTGAAAAATGGTTTGTTTTAATATAAGCTCCTTTGAAAGCGAATTGATTTACAGTTTTACCTAGGGACTACGGTCTAGCTTCATGGTGTCAATTAACTTATAATCAATCTGATGAGACGCTATATACCGAAAGATATTGAGCCCAAGTGGCAGGATAAATGGGCTAAGGATGAAATCTATCAAGCCGTCGACTTTGACGAGCGAGCTAAGTTTGTCATGTTGGTGGAATTTCCCTATCCGTCCGGCGACGGTCTGCATATCGGACACACCAGAGAATATACTTTTGGCGATATCATGGCTCGCCATAGACGCATGCTAGGCATGAATGTTCTATATCCGATGGCTTATGACGCCTTTGGCTTACCCGCTGAGAACTATGCCATTAAAAACAACATTGCACCGCAGATTTCCACTGACGAAAATATTATAAAGTTTCGAAAACAGTTTAATAGTCTGGGCTACTCTTTTGACTGGTCGCGCAGCTTTAAAACGACTGACCCGAATTATTACAAATGGACTCAGTGGTTGTTCTTACAGTTCTTTAAAGCTGGCTTGGCTTACCAAGAAGAAATTCTTAACAACTGGTGTCCTTTCTGTAAGACTGGCTTATCTAACGAAGAGGTGATAAATGGCCGGCATGAGCGCTGTGACACCTTGGTTGAAAAAAAATTATTAAAACAATGGATGATAGCTATCACCAAGTACGCCGATCGGTTAATCGACGGTCTTAATGATGTTGATTTTCCCAGCAACATTGCTGACCAGCAAATAAACTGGGTTGGTCGCTCAGTGGGTGCCGAAATTAAATTTAAGGTCGAAGCTAGCGACA
>Ga0207933_1000422_pt1 | contig 42272 bp, 58 predicted proteins | sample NGESurdeep092012_4_FD_184488 | JGI IMG/M metagenome (GOLD analysis project Ga0207933, IMG submission 184488) | Arctic peat soil microbial communities from Barrow, Alaska - NGEE Surface sample F53-3 deep-092012 (SPAdes) | ecosystem: Environmental > Terrestrial > Soil > Wetlands > Peat ... | reverse complement strand
CGTGCAACTGGTTGTCGATCTGATTACGCCGATCGCCATGGACAAGGGCTTGCGCTTCGCCATCCGCGAAGGCGGCAGGACGGTTGGCGCGGGTACCGTGAGCGAGATTCTCGATTAACATGGCGCTTAAAGATCGCATTCGTATCCGCTTGAAAGCCTACGATCATCGCGTGCTCGATCAGTCGACCAGCGAAATCGTGGACACGGCCAAACGGACGGGGGCCACGGTGGCGGGGCCCATCCCTCTGCCGACACAGACGTCGCGGACGACGGTTTTGCGGTCGCCGCACGTCGATAAGAAGTCGCGGGAACAGTTTGAGATCCGGACGCACAAGCGGTTGCTCGACATTCTCGAACCCACGCAGCAGACGGTCGATGCTTTGATGAAGCTCGACCTGCCGGCCGGGGTCGACGTCGAGATCAAAGCGTTTGGTAAAGGGTAAGTTACTGAGCCGCGGCCGTAAGGAAGCGGTAGTCGGGAAACAGGGAACAAGCATATGAGTCCAGGAATTCTTGGAAAAAAGATCGGCATGACGCAGCTGTTCCGGCCAGACGGGCAAGTGGTCCCCGTGACCCTCCTGAAGGCCGGCCCGTGTTTCGTCGTGCAGCGCAAGACCCCGGCGACCGACGGGTATGACGCGGTCCAGCTGGGTCTGAACGAGTTCGTGAAGGCAAAGCGGATCAACAAGCCGGCCACCGGACACCTGAAAAAGGGCGGAGCGGAAGGCGCGAAGTTTCTGCGCGAATTCCGTCTGCTCGGCGGCGAAGGCGACATGCAGGCTGGCGATAAAGTGCTGGTCAGCGACTTCAAACCCAACGAAAAGGTCGACGTGATCGGCGTTTCGAAGGGCCGCGGCTTCGCGGGCGTGGTCAAGCGCCATCATTTCCGGGGCGGCGATGGCAGCCACGGATCGATGCATCACCGCGCGCCGGGTTCGATCGGCGCGTCGAGCTTTCCTTCCCGCGTTGTGCCCGGCATGCGCATGGGTGGACATATGGGAGATGAGCAGGTGACGGTCCGCAATCTCGAAATCATCGAGGTGGATACCGAAGACAACGTGCTGGTGGTCAAGGGCGCGGTTCCGGGTCCGAACGGCGGCTATGTCGTGGTACGGAGGGCGAAGAGGTAACATGCCCACAGTTGACGTTCTCGATTTGAATAACGCGAAAGTCGGCGAGATGGAACTGGCGGATGCCGTGTTCGCCGCCGAAGTGAATGAGGACCTGCTCTACGAGTCGGTTCGTCATTATCTGGCTGGCACGCGCGCCGGTACTCACAAGGTCAAGACGCGGCACGAAGTCGCGGGTTCGGGCAAGAAACTCTGGAAGCAGAAGGGCACCGGCCGCGCCCGCATGGGTTCCGTGCGCAGCCCCATCTGGCGCCACGGCGGTACGGTTCACGGACCGGTGCCGCGGGATTACAGCTACAAACTGCCTCGTAAGATGCAGTTGGGCGCTTTACGCTCGGCTCTTTCGGCGAAACTGCGCGATGGCGAGTTGAAGATCGTCTCCGCTTTCCAGCTGGCCGATCACAAGACGAAGAGTTTTACCCGCACGCTCGTCAATCTCGACGCCACGAAGAAGGTTCTGCTGGTGGACAACGACGAGAACCGCAACCTCGAACTGAGCGCGCGCAATCTGAAGGGCGTGCTCGTCGTCCGCAGCCATGAAGTGCATCCTTACCAGCTGCTGGGCGCGACACGCGTGCTGCTCACGCAGGCCGCGGCCGCGAAACTGAGCGAGACGCTGGCGAAATCGGTGCCGAAGCGCCGTGCGCAGCATGAAGCCCTGCTGGCAGCTCAGTCGACAACCCAGCCCACAACCCGGCACGACGGAGAAGCTCAACAATGACAATTCACGATACTCTCGTGCGGCCCCTCGTCACCGAAAAGGGCATCGTCAAAAAGGAAGAAGAGCGGACGCTTTGCTTCCAGGTGTCGAAAGACGCCAACAAGATCATGGTGAAGCAGGCCGTTGAGAAGCTGTTCAAAGTAAAAGTGGCGGAAGTACGCACGGCTAACTTCGAGGGCAAGCTGCGCCGCCGCGGGAAATTTACCGGTTACCGGTCGGACTGGAAGAAAGCTTACGTGAAACTCGTGGCTGGCCAGAAGGTCCCCGAATTCACGGAGATGTAAGCGGTCTGACATAAAACATGGCAATCAAGAAATTTTCACCCACAACTCCGAGCCGGCGCTACATGACCGTGGTGTCCCGCGAGGGCATCACGAAAGAGACGCCGGAGAAATCGCTCGTCGAGCCGCGTCCCAAATCGGGCGGACGCAACAATACGGGGCGCGTCACTTCGCGCTTTATCGCGGGTGGCCACAAGCAGGCGTATCGCATCATCGATTTCAAGCGGGATAAGTTCGGCATTCCGGCGAAGGTCGCGGCCATTGAGTACGATCCGAATCGTTCGGCGCGCATCGCGTTGCTCAATTACGCCGATGGCGAGAAGCGCTACATCATAGCGCCTGAAGGCCTCGACGTCGGAGCGACGGTTTCCTCCGGCCCGGACGCCGATATTCTGGTCGGCAATGCTCTGCCGTTGAAGAACATCCCTGCCGGCACCATCGTGCACAACATTGAATTGCGGCCCGGCAAAGGCGCGCAGATGGCGCGTTCGGCCGGAACGCAGGCGCAGCTGGTATCGCGCGAAGGCGGCGTGGCGCTGCTGAAACTGCCTTCCGCCGAGGTGCGGCGCGTTTCCACCGATTGCATGGCTACCATCGGCACGGTCGGTAACAGCGATCACGAAAATATTTCGCTCGGCAAAGCCGGACGCAAGCGCTGGCTGGGCAAGAGCCCGCACAATCGCGGCGTTTCGATGAACCCGGTCGATCATCCGCATGGTGGCGGCGAAGGCAAAACGTCGGGTGGCCGGCACCCCGTTACCCCGTGGGGCCAGCCCACGCGGGGTTTCAAGACCCGCAACAACAAGCGCACGGACCGGTTTATCGTGAAGCGCGGGGAAAAAAGGAAATAATGTTCCGGAGGAATTTTTAGGCCATGGGACGTTCCGTAAAAAAGGGACCTTTTACCGACACACACCTCGAAGAGAGGATCGACAAGCTGAACGCGGCGAGCGAAAAGAAAGTCATTCGCACCTGGTCGCGGCGCTCTACGATCCTGCCCGAGTTTGTGGGTCATACGATCGCGGTGCATAACGGCCGGAAGTTCATTCCGGTGTACGTGACCGAGAACATGGTGGGACACAAGATGGGCGAGTTCTCTCCGACTCGTACCTTCAAGGGCCATCAGGCCAAGTCGGGTACTGAAAAGTCGTCGAAGTCGTAGGGCTGTTCAACAAGAGGACGAGATGGAAGTTAAAGCAGAAGCCAGATATATCCGGGTATCCGCGCAGAAAGCCCGCCTCGTGGTGGACATGATCCGCGGGCGCAAGGCCAACGATGCGATCATCACGCTGCGCACCGTCAACAAGCGGATCGCGCCGGCGATCGAGAAGGTTTTGCACTCGGCCATCGCCAACGCGCAGAACCGGAACGAAGATCTGGACGTGGATCAACTGTACGTTTCCGAAGCCTACGTGAACGAAGGGCCGCGGCAGAAACGCGTGCGGCCGGCCCCGATGGGCCGCGCTTACCGGATACAGAAGCGGACGTCGCATATCGTCGTCAAAGTCGCAGAGAAATAAGAAGAGCGGAGAAGGAATTTAATGGGTCAGAAAGTTCATCCTTACGGCTTCCGGCTCGGCTTCAACAAGCCGTGGCGCTCGCGCTGGTTCTCGAAACAGGGATACGCGCAGCTTTTACAGGAAGACCTCGAGCTCAAGGAAGGCCTCCGCAAGCAGTTGAAGTCGGCGGGCGTCAGTTCGATTGAAGTCGACCGCCCCGGCAATAAACTGCGGGTCACGATCCGCACTTCGCGCCCCGGCATCATCATCGGACGCAAAGGTGCCGAGATTGAGAAGCTGAAGACCGCGCTCGCGAAGAAGACCAAGCGCGAAGTGTTCATCGATATTCAGGAAGTGCACAAGCCGGAGCTCGACGCGCAGCTGGTGTCGGAATCGATTGCGCTTCAGCTGGAAAAACGCGTGGCTTTCCGCCGCGCCATGCGCAAGGCGGTCGATTCGGCCCTGCGTTTCGGCTGCAAAGGGATTAAGGTTCGGGTTTCAGGCCGTCTCAACGGTGCTGAAATCGCCCGCAGCGAATGGTATCTCCAGGGGCAGTTGCCTCTGCATACCCTGCGCGCCGATATTGACTACGGCACTACCGAGGCGCACACCACTTACGGCGTGATCGGGGTCAAAGCGTGGTTGTACAAAGGGGAAATTCTGGAAGGCGGAAAGCGCACGCCTTCCTCGCAGGATGGCGAACCGCGCCGCAACGAGCGCGGGCCCGGAGGCCGGGATCGCGATCGTGACCGCCGTCCGCCGCGCAGGGATGGCGATCGTCCCGGCGGCGATCGTCCCGGTGGTTATGGCGGTGGCCAGACTCAGGACCGTCCGGCCCCTGTTGCGGCACATGGCGTAGGGGAACCGGCTGCTCCGGTTCAAGCCGCTCCAGCCGAATCGCGCCCGCATCGTACCGGCGGGCCTATCATGCCTCCGCTGATGCCCCCGTCGCAACCGGCCTGGAAAGAATCGGCGAGACAGGCTGAGCCTGCCTCCGCTCCCGCCGCGGAGCCGGAAAACACAAAGCCGGAAGGCGCAAAGCCGGAAGGTAAGGAATAATTTAATATGTTGATGCCCAGGAAGGTCAAATACCGCAAGGTACAGCGCGGGCGCATGAAGGGTAAGGCCTGGCGCGGGTCGTCCATCGCGTTCGGTGAATACGCGCTGAAGGCTATGGATTGCGGGTGGATTACGGCCCGGCAGATCGAAGCGGCGCGGATTGCGATGACACGTTTCATCAAACGCGGCGGCAAAGTCTGGATCCGTTTGTTCCCGGACAAGCCGATCACGAAGAAGCCGGCTGAAACCCGTATGGGTAAGGGTAAAGGCGCACCCGAAGAATGGGTGGCAGTGATCCGGCCGGGCAAGATCCTGTTTGAAATGGAAGGCGTGGGACCGGAGATCGCGAAACAGGCCATGCGTCTGGCCGCGCACAAGATCCCGATGAAGACGAAGTTTATCGCCCGCGAAGCGTCTGAATAAAGAAATGACGGCGGAGTAATCACAGATGAAGAAAGACAAGTTGCGGGACCTCGATCCCGCCGAAATGCGGAACAAGCTGCAGGAAATCGACGAACAGTCGTTCCGGGTCAAGTTCCAGATTTCGATGGGGCAGACCGACGGGTTGAAGAGAATGCGCGAGAACCGCAGGGATCGCGCGCGCCTGTTGACTTATCTGCGGAACGGCGAATTGCGGGGAGCGAAATAATGCCTGAAACGACCACACCGGAGCCGCACAATCAGCACAAGAACGAGAAAGTCGGCGAGGTTGTCTCGACCAAGATGCGGAAGACCATCGTGGTGCAGGTCAGCCGCCGCGTTCCGCATCCGCTCTATCGCCGCATCGTCATGAAGCACAAGAAGTTTTACGCGCACGACGAAGAGAGCACGGCGCGCGTGGGCGATGTGGTCCGGATTATCGAATGCCGGCCGATGAGCAAGTTGAAGCGGTGGCGTCTGGGAGATGTGATCCGGCGCTCGGCACTGGTCGGTGCGGCACAGCCCGCCGATCTGGACGTAAAGGTTTAGGAGCTAACCAACCATGATTGGGATGAGAACTATCCTCGAGGTGGCCGACAACAGCGGCGCACGGAGACTTTCGTGCATCCTGCCGCGCGGCGGCGACCTCGGGCTCCGGGCCGGACTCGGAGACGTAGTGACGGCCGCGGTGAAGGAAGCCGCGCCGGATTCGGCGATCAAAAAGGGCAAAGTCGTTCGTTGCGTCATTGTGCGGATGCGAAAAGAAACCCGTCGGCGCGATGGCAGCTACATCCGGTTCGATTCGAATGCGGCCGTGTTGATCAATGAAGTCGGCGAGCCGGTCGGAACGCGTGTTTTCGGTCCCGTGGCGCGCGAACTGCGTGACAAACGGTATATGAAGATCGTTTCGCTCGCGCCGGAGGTTATATAAGATGTCGGCGAAGCTGAAGAAAGACAAACGCGAGCCGGTTCGAATCCAGCTGCGCAAGGACGATCAGGTCAAAGTCATCGCGGGCCGGGATCGCGGCAAGATCGGTCGGGTGCTCGATGTGGACACCAGAACCGGGCGCCTGCTGGTCGAGCGCGTGAACATGATCAAGCGCCACACCAAGAAGAATCCGGCCAAGCAGATCGCGGGCGGTATCGCCGAGAAGGAAGGGCCGATCGCCGTATCGAATGTCATGATTCTGTGCGGGAAGTGCGGTCCCTCGCGAATCGGACACAACGTCACGGAGGCACCGGGGGGCAAAACCCGCCGGACGCGCATCTGCCGCAAATGCGGCCTGACGCTCGACAAGAAGTAAGAACGCCGAAATCAGCAAAAATATGGCAGCGAGACTGAGAGAGCATTATCTGAAAAGCGTGGTACCCGCTCTGACGAAGGAGTTCGGGTACTCGAATGTCATGGCCGTGCCGAGGGTCGACAAGGTGTCGATCAACATCGGTCTGGGCGAGGCCACCGGCAACGCGAAACTGATGGACGCGGCGGTTACCGAGCTGGGCGCTATCGCGGGACAGAAGCCGGTGATTACCAAAGCCAAAAAATCCATCGCGGCCTTCAAACTCCGCGAGGGCATGGCGATCGGGACCATGGTCACGTTGCGCGGCGACCGGATGTATGAGTTTCTCGACCGTCTGCTGAACGTCGCCCTGCCTCGCGTGCGCGATTTCCGCGGCGTGTCGCCGAAATCCTTCGACGGCCGGGGCAATTACACCCTGGGTGTCAAAGATCAGCTGATTTTCCCCGAAATCGATTATTCGAAGGTCGACAAGACCCGGGGAATGAACATATCCATCACCACCACTGCCCGTACGGACGCCGAAGGCGTGGCGTTGCTGAAGCAGATGGGCATGCCCTTCCGGGCGCAGTAGCCGGTATTACCCGGGGATAAGACAGGGAAGAGAGAGATTCCATGGCCACAACCGCCAAAATCGCAAAAGACCGCAAGCAAGCGGATGCGAACAAGCTTGCTTTCGAGCAAAAAAAGAAGCCGAAGTTCAAGTGCCGGCTCCGCAATCGCTGCTGGCGCTGCGGCCGCCCCCGGGCATTCCTGCGCAAGTATGGAGTCTGCCGGCTGTGCTTCCGGCAACTCGCGCTGAACGGTGAAGTCCCCGGCGTCGTCAAAGCCAGTTGGTAGATCGTACGTTGGCAAAAATGACGGCTGGCAAAAGAGGAGGGACCAGATAAGTGACAAGTGATCCAATCGCGGACATGTTAACCCGTGTGCGCAACGCCATGGCGGCGCGCCATCCGAAGGTGGACGTGCCTGCTTCGAAACTGAAAGCGGAAATCGCCCGCATCCTGAAGGAAGAAGGCTATATCGCCAACTTCAAGGTCGCCGAAGAGGGCGTGAAAAAGGTCATCAAGATCTACCTGAAGTACACGACCGACAGTTCGCCTGTCGTGACCGGAATCGAGCGCGTCTCGCGCCCCGGCTGCCGCGCCTACGTCGGCAAAACCGATATTCCGCGCGTGCAGGGCGGCCTCGGCATCAGTATTTTGAGCACGCCGCGAGGCGTGATGACAGGCCGGACGGCGCGCAAGGAAGGCGTTGGCGGCGAGATTTTGTGCCGGGTCTGGTAAGCGCGTTTTCGATGAATCTTAGACTGATAAAGGCTTGAGAGAGACATGTCCAGAGTAGGAAAAAAGCCGATCCCCGTACCCTCCTCGGTGAAGGTGCAGATCGGCGACCAATTAAAAGTGCAGGGGCCCAAAGGGACGCTTGAAGTACCGATCCCCGAGGGAATACGCGTTCAGCAGAACGCCGGCATCCTGGAGATTCTCCGCGATTCCGACGCACATGCCGCGCTGCACGGGCTGACCCGGGCGCTGGCCGCGAATGCCGTTCAGGGCGTTTCGACCGGCTTCACGAGAGAGCTCGACATCGTCGGCATCGGCTATCGCGCGGACGTTAAAGGCCGGGTTGCGACATTCACGCTCGGCTACTCGCATCCGATCGAAGTCCTGTTGCCCGAGGGCATCGATCTCAAGATCGACAAACAGACCCACCTTGTCCTGACCGGCTACGACAAACAGATGCTCGGCCAGGTGGCGGCGAACATCCGGGCGTTGCGCAAGCCCGATCCCTACAAGAACAAGGGCGTCCGCTATATGGGCGAAGCATTGAAGAAGAAGGTCGGTAAATCCGGCGCGACCGGAGGCAAGAAGTAAATGAGCCGCGCGAAGGAGTCCAGACAATGATCCGCAAGATTTCGAAAAATGAGATCCGCGAGCGCGTCCACGTTCGCATCCGCAAAAAGCTCAAAGGCACAACCGAGCGGCCGCGCCTCACCGTCTTCCGCAGCACCGCGCACATCTACGCGCAGGTGATCGACGACGTGAAGGGCGTGACGCTGGTGGCGGCGAGTTCGACCGAGAAAGCCGGTGACGGCGCCGCCAAAGTAACCGGCGGCAACCTGGCGGCGGCGAAGGCAATCGGCAAGCGCGTGGCCGAGCGCGCCAGAGAGCACGGCATCGGCAAAGTGGTGTTCGATCGTGGCGGCTATATTTATCATGGCCGCGTGAAGGCGCTCGCAGATGCGGCGCGGGAAGCGGGACTGGAGTTCTGATGGCAGTTCACACCGTAAAGCGGGTCGATCCGCAATCGCTGAATCTGAAGGAAAACGTGGTCGCGATCAACCGCGTCACGAAGGTCGTCAAGGGCGGCAAGAATATGAGCTTTTCGGCGCTGGTCGTCGTGGGCGATTCTTCGGCGCGCGTGGTGGGCTTCGGCGTGGGCAAGGCCAAAGAAGTGCCTTCCGCGATCCGCAAGGGCATCGAGGCCGCGAAGAAGAACCTGCGCAAGGTCCATCTGCTCGAAAACACGATCCCTCATCAGGTCCTCGGCCGTTTTGGCGCAGGCATGGTCATGCTTAAGCCCGCGCAGGACGGGACCGGCGTCATTGCGGGCGGTCCGGTGCGCGCCGTGGTGCAGGCCTGCGGGATTCCGAACGTACTCACGAAATCGATCGGCAGCCATAACCCGCACAACGTGGTGAAGGCGACGATCAACGCGCTCGAACAACTCCGCGACCGCAATGCGGTGATGGAAATGCGCGGCCTGACTCCGGAGAAAATGTAGCATGTCCGAAACCACCGAAGGCAAGATCCGGATCAAGTTAATCCGCAGTCCGATCTGCACCCCCGAAAAACACAAAGTGATTGTGCGCGCCCTGGGATTGCGCAAGATGAACCAGATTGTGGAGCGGCCGGATACGCCGTCTTTCCGCGGGTTTGTGAAGAAGATCCCGCATTTGCTGGCGCTTGTCGACTAATTAAGGAACGACCAAATGAATCTGAGTTCACTCAAACCACCCGCCGGGCAAAAGCACCGGAAAAAACGCATCGGCCGCGGCATGGGGTCCGGCCGGGGTAAAACCTCGACCCGCGGCAGCAAAGGCGCGCGGTCCATTTCCGGCTACAGCATCATGCGCGGATTCGAAGGCGGACAGATGCCGCTGCATCGCCGTCTGCCGAAGCGCGGTTTCACCAATATTTTCAAGAAACACTACTCCATCGTGAATCTGAAGGATCTCGAGAAGCTCCCGGGCGATACATTCACCGTGGACAGCCTCATCGAACTCGGCATTATCAACAAGCTGGGCGACGGACTCAAGGTTCTCGGGTCCGGTGAGATCACGCGCAAAATCGACATTGAGGCTCATATCTTTTCAAAAACGGCTTCGGCCAAGATCGAGCAGGCCGGGGGCCAGGCCCGGGTCATCGGCGCCGCCGCCGCTTAAAACCGGCGAATCGGATAGAATAAACGGCGTAACGGAACCGGCGTAACGTAAACGGCGCAGCGTAAAAAGGAAAAGAGCGAGACATCTGTGGGCAAGCTTTTTGAAGCAATCGTTAATATCTTCCGCATTCCGGACCTTCGGAAGCGGGTCCTCTTTACATTTGCCATGCTCGCCGTCTACCGGTTTGGCAGCTATGTCCCGACGCCGGGCATCGACGTTCACCGCTGGAACGAATTCCTGACGCGTCAGTCCGGTGGCGTGCTGGGCCTCTTCGACCTGTTTGCCGGCGGTAACATCCGCCGCCTGTCGGTGTTCGCGCTGGGTATCATGCCCTACATCACGGCGTCGATCATCCTGCAGCTGCTGACGGTCGTTGTACCGACTCTCGAAAAGTTGCAGAAGGAAGGCGAACTCGGCCGCCGCAAAATCACCCAGTGGACTCGTTATCTGACAGTAGCCCTTGGCATCGCGCAGTCGTTCGGTATCGCGATGGGGCTCCAGACCATGCAGGACAACATCGTCCCCAACCCGGGACTCGCATTTGTTCTGATGACGATTCTCTCCCTGACTACCGGCACAGCCTTTATCATGTGGCTGGGCGAGCAGATCACCGAGCGCGGCGTGGGCAACGGCATGTCGCTGATCATCTTCACCGGCATCGTGGTCGGAGTACCCGGAGCGATGGGCAATTTGTATCTCAACGTTTTCGTGACCCACGAATGGAGCGTGCTTGAGTTCGTCTCCATCCTGGTGATGATGATCGCGGTCGTGGCCTTCATCGTTCTGGTTGAAATGGGAGAACGCCGCATACCCGTGCAGTATGCCAAGCGCGTGATCGGCAGGCGCGTCATGGGCGGGCAATCGACCCACATGCCGCTGAAGGTCAACGCCGGCGGCGTCATTCCGGTGATCTTCGCGTCATCCATCCTCGCGTTTCCGCAGACGATCGCCACCTTCCCGGTTGTCAAGAACAACCTGTGGCTCAGCAAGACGCTGGCCTCGATCCAGCACGGCGAGCCGCTCTATGTGCTCCTCTTCGTGGCTCTGATCATCTTTTTCTGTTTCTTCTATGTGTCGATCATCTTCAATCCGAATGAAGCGGCCGACAACATGCGCAAATACGGTGGCTTCATTCCCGGCATCCGGCCCGGACGCAGTACCTCCGATTACATGAACACGATCCTGACCCGGATCACGTTCGTGGGCGCCATCTACCTGTCGATTCTCTGTCTGATACCGGACATCATGATCTCCGGTATCCATCTGCAGCATTTGCCATTGATCGGGGACGTCATCGACAAGACCTTTCCGCGATTCTTCCTTGAAGGTCTCAATGTGCAGTTCTATTTCGGCGGAACCTCGCTGCTGATCGTGGTGGGCGTGGCGATGGACACCATCAATCAGATTGAGGCGCAATTGATTATGCGCCATTACGAAGGGTTTACCCCGCGGGCGGGCCGTGTGCGCGGACGCCGCAGCTCGTTCTAGATGAATTCCGGAAAATCAGGGCCGAATCTGGCGGTAGCGCTCGCCGCACCCACGAGTGAAACCGGCGGGTTGACGGAGACGCCCGTGAAGCCCCTCGCCGTGATCCTGTTCGGGTCGCCCGGTTCGGGCAAGGGAACGCAATCGAAGTACATTGCCCACTGGCTTGGTATTCCGCAGATTTCGACCGGGGATATGCTGCGGGAGCATATCCGGGCGGGCGATACCATCGGCGCGGCTATCGAAGGCCGGATGCACGCGGGTTCTCTGGTTTCTGACGAACTGGTCAACCGGCTGGTCTTCGAACGCATTAGCCAGCCCGATTGCGCACGCGGTTTTATCCTCGACGGATACCCTCGAACCATGGCTCAGGCCGAGGAAACGATGCGGCTTCTCGCGGCGGACGGAGCCGACGAGGTGGTAATTCATCTGGTTGTTGATTACAATGTAATTATCTCCCGAATCGCCGGGAGACGCGTATGCCCGCAGTGCGGCACTCTTTATAACGCGGTTTCCCGTCCTCCGAAAATCGACGGTGTGTGCGATCTCGACGGGACGGCCCTTGTGGTTCGCGAGGATGACAAGGAAGACGTGGTGCGGCAGCGGCTGGCCCAGTATGAACGCCAGACGGAGCCGTTAATCGGGTTTTTCCGGGCGACCTGCAGCGGGCTGACGAAGGCGCGGCTCCTCGAAGTGGATGCAAGCAGGGAAAAGCCGGAAGCGATCTTCGCGCGCATTCAGGCCGGGTTGAAGGATTTGGTAAGGCAATGATTGTGCGCAAGACGCAGGCCGAGCTGGACAAAATGCGGCGCAGCGGCCTGCTGGTGCATAAAATTCTGCATGCGCTGGGAGCGATGGTCGAAGAAGGAATTTCGACCTGGGATCTGGAAGTGGCGGCGGTGAAGATGATGGCGGATGCCGCGGCCAAGCCGGCGTTCAAGGATTATTTCGTGCCCGCCGCGGGTGAACGGTATCGATACGTGCTCTGTACCTCGGTCAACGAGGAAATCGTGCACGGCATGCCGAACCCGAAGCGGATCGTGAAGAACGGCGACATTGTTTCGATCGATACGGGCGTCTCGCTCGACGGGTATTTCGGCGATTCGGCTTTGACGGTAGGCGTGGGCGAGTTGAGCGAGCAGACAAAGAAGCTTCTGAAGGTTACCGAAGAGTCGCTCGAACTCGCGATCGACAAAGTGCGCGACGGCAATCGGTTGTTCGATATCTGCGGCACGGTGGAAGATCATGTGGTCGGAAATGGGTTTTCGATCGTGCGTGAGTACGTCGGACACGGAATCGGGACGCAGTTGCACGAAGAGCCGCAGGTTCCGAATTACATCGACCGGCGGAACGAGAATCCCCGCCTGCGCAAGGGCATGGTGCTGGCGATTGAGCCGATGGTTAATGCCGGGAAGCCCGAGGCGAAGGTTTTGAAGGATAAGTGGACCGCGGTGGCGAAGGACGGGTCTTACTCGGCACACTTCGAGCACTGCGTGGCGGTGACGGAGAACGGCCCCTGGGTCTTGACCAGACCGTGACCGAAGCTGTCGTTCTGGAAGCGACGGTGGTAGAGGAGTTGCCGAGCCTGGTGTACCGGCTCGAACTGAGTAACAAAACGCGGGTACTGGCGCACGGCGCCGGATCGGCGAATCGGAATTGGGTCCGGCTGTTGCCGGGCGACCGCGTGGAAGTCGAGCTCGGAGAGCATGACCTGACGCGGGGAAGAATTGTTAAGAAGATCGGATAATTTATGAAGGTTCGCGCGTCAGTCAAGAAAATTTGCGACAAATGTAAGCTGATCCACCGCGAGGGCGTGGTCCGGGTCATTTGCGTCAACCCGAAGCATAAGCAGCGTCAGGGCTGAGACGACGGGTCTGAGACGACAAGCTAAGTGAGGATACAGGAATAACATGGCACGTATCGCGGGCGTTGATCTACCACCGAAAAAGCGGGCTGAGATCGGTCTCACCTACATCTACGGCATCGGCCGTACCCGTTCGAAGAGCCTGCTCTATCGCGCGGGCATCGATGCGAACAAGAAGGTCGGCGATATGACGGAGGAAGAGGTCAATAACGTCCGTCAGATCCTCGAAGAAGAAGGCGCGGTCGAAGGCGATCTTCGCAAAGAGGTATCGCTCAACATCCGGCGCCACATCGAAATGGGCTCCTATCGTGGACTGCGGCATCGCCGCGGCCTGCCGACGCGGGGCCAGCGGACCCATACCAACGCGCGCACTCGCAAGGGTCCGCGTAAGGGAACCGTAGCCAACAAGAAGAAAGCGACGTCGAAAACCTAATGGCGAAAGCACCAGCGAAGGGCACCAAGAAGAAAACCTTCAAAAAGAAGGAAAAGCGCATCGTTCATGTCGGCATTGTGCACATTCAGGCGACATTCAACAACACGATCGTGACCATCGCCGACCCGGAAGGCAACACGGTGTCGTGGTCGAGCGCGGGTTCGCTCGGTTTTCGCGGCTCCCGCAAAGGTACTCCGTTTGCCGCTCAGCAGGCGGCCCTGACGGCGGCGAACAAAGCGAACGAAGTCGGCCTGCGGACCGTCGAAGTCCGTGTGAGCGGTCCCGGTTCGGGCCGTGAATCCGCCGTGCGCGCGCTGGCGACAGCCGGGCTCGATGTCCGGTCGATTCGGGACACCACGGCCATTCCGCACAACGGTTGCCGTCCGCCCAAAAAACGCCGGGTTTGATTTGCAGGGCAGGTTTTAACCTGCAAGGGACTTGAGTCCCTGTTCATGGTAATCAAGCGGGAAGAAGCTCCCGGTGGAGCGTAAACCGCACGTGAAAAGAGGAGCACCATTTGGCACGTTATCGAGGCCCCGTTTGCCGGCTCTGCCGGCGCGAGGGCATGAAGCTATTCCTGAAAGGCGAACGTTGCCACACTGAAAAGTGTGCCATTGAGCGCCGCAATTACGTCCCCGGGCAGCACGGACAGACCCGCAAGACAAAGAAGACGGTCGGTTACGGTTTGCAGCTGCGTGAAAAGCAGAAAGTGCGCCGCATTTATGGCGTACTCGAAGCCCAGTTCCGCAACACGTTCGCCAAAGCCGTCAAGATGAAGGGCATCACGGGCGAAAACCTGCTGAGCACACTGGAGCGCCGTCTCGACAGCGTGATCTACCGCATGGGTCTCGGCGCCAGCCGTTCCCAGGGGCGGCAGATCGTGCGTCACGGCCACATCCAGGTGAATGGCCGCAAAGTCAACATCCCTTCGTTCATCGTTAAGCCGGGCGATGAGATCTCGGTCCGGGAATCCAGCAAAAACAACCCAACCATCCTTTCGTCCCGCGATGCCACCGCGCACGCGCCGTCGCCCTCGTGGATGGATGTCGACCGCGACAACCTGAAAGGCCGGATCAACAGCACGCCGCGCCGCGACGAACTGGTCCAGATCCCCATCAACGAGCAGTTGATCGTTGAGTTGTATAGCAAGTAGTTGAGTTATACAGCAAATAGTCGAGTTATACAGCAAGTAGTCAAGTAGTTGCAGCACACCCGGCGCGTGCGGATTGAGATAAAGCCGCGCCGTTAATTTGGAGCAAAAAAACGTATGTTCAAGGGCTTTCAAAGACCTAAACGTCTGGTCGCCAATACAGAGACTCTGACGGAGCGATTCGGACAATTCACCGCCCAGCCGTTTCAGCGCGGCTTCGGCACCACCATCGGCAATTCGCTGCGCCGCGTGCTCCTTTCGAGCATCGAAGGCGCGGCCATCACGGCTATCCGCATTGAAGGCGTGGACCATGAGTTCAGCCCTATCCCCGGTGTTGTCGAAGATGCCACGGATATCATCCTCAACCTGAAGCAGGTGCCCTTCAAGGTAATGGGCGAGGGTTTGAAGACGGTTCGTGTAGTCGTCGATAAGGCGGGCGAAGTCTTCTCCGGCCAGATCCAGACCGACGCGGACGTGGAAGTTCTCGACCGCACCCTGCACATCGCCACCGTGAGCGAAGGCGGCAAGCTCGATATCGAGATGCGCCTGAAATCGGGCCGCGGCTACGTCAGCGCGGACAAGAATTTCGACGAGGATCTCGCCATCGGCTTTATCCCGATCGATTCCGTCCATTCGCCCGTGCGCAAAGTGAACTTCAGCGTCGAAGCCGCGCGTCTCGGACAGATGACCGATTACGACAAGCTGACCATCGAAGTCTGGACGAACGGTGCTATTTCCCCGCAGGACGCCATTGGCCACGCGGCGAAGCTGCTGAAGGATCACATGACGATCTTCATCAACTTCGAAGAGGTGAGCGAGACTTCCGAAGAGCCCGCCGAGCACAATCTCGACCGGGTCAGCGACCAGCTGAATCGCAGCGTGGAAGAGCTCGAACTTTCGGTCCGTTCCTATAACTGTCTCAAGAACGCCGGCATCCAGACCATCGGCGAACTGGTGCAGAAGTCGGAATCGGAAATGTTGCGGACGAAGAACTTCGGACGCAAGTCGCTTAATGAAATCAAGGAAATCCTCCAGACCATGGGCCTCGCGCTCGGCATGAAACCCGACGCGCACGGCCGCCTGATCGCCCCGCCGCCTCCTCCGCCGGGCTCGATCCCCGAGGACATTCCCGACGAAGACCAGTTTGCTTAGGAATTAGACCATGAGACATCGATTCGGCAATGCAAAACTGAAGCGGGACGTCGGCGCCCGCAACAGTCTGTTTAAAAACCTGACAACGAGCGTGATCGAGGCCGAGCGCGTCATCACCACCGTTCCCAAGGCGAAGGCGATCCAGCCGCTCGTCGAGAAGATGATCACTCTTGCCAAGCGGGACACGCTGCACACGCGCCGTCAGGCTGCGTCGTTCCTGACCACGCCGAAGTCGGTGAAGAAGTTGTTCGATACCCTCGGCAGCCGCTTCGGACAGCGCACCGGCGGCTATACGCGCATCACGCGCCTTGGAAACCGCAAGGGCGATGGCGCGGAACTGGCAATGCTGGAGCTGGTTGGCTCCGAACTGGTCAAACGCGCCGAAGAGAGGGCGAAACGCAAGGAAGAGCGCCTCAAAGCGCAGCGCGACGGTGTTGAGCCCGAAGCTGAAGAAGGCTGAGAGCAGCCACCCCTCAACTCATTGAAACAGGAAAGCCGCGAATCGGTTTCAAACCGGTTCGCGGCTTTTTTCGTGGTGTGGCAGAATGGAGCTTCGCCGACCGGGGAATCACGCAGTCCGTGATAACGTCAGGCCATCTATCCCATGACACTTCCGCCACTCTCAACCGACGGTTCGCCGCCCGGGGAATTGCGCTTCCTCTCCGGCGGAGGCGGCATGGGTTCGCTCATGCGCTCCTTCGACTGGTCGCAAACGCCCCTGGGGCCGGCCGGCCAATGGCCTCAAAGCCTGCGGACCGCGGTGAGTATCCTGCTCACCTCGCGCTACTCCATGTGGATGGGCTGGGGCCCCGATCTTACGTTCATCTATAACGATGCCTACAAACCTACCCTTGGTATCAAGCACCCATGGGCACTGGGCGTCCCGGCCCGCGAAGTCTGGGCCGAAATCTGGCGCGACGTCGGGCCACGCATTGAAACCGTCCTGAGTACCGGGCAGGCAACCTATGACGCGGGGTTGCTCCTGCTTCTGGAGCGCAGCGGCTTTCCCGAGGAGACTTATCACGCCTTCTCCTACAGCCCTCTTCTCGACGACGACGGGAACATTTCCGGCATGCTCTGCGTCGTCACGGAAGAGACCGGGCGCACCATCGGGGAGCGCCGGATGGCGCTCCTGCGGGAGTTGGCATCGGATCTCGCCGGGTCTAAAACCGAAGGTGAAGTCCTCGCCGCCGTCCGCCGCCGGATCGGTGCTTACCGGAGGGATCTTCCCTTCACGCTTATGTACCTGTTTGACAACGATGCCGGCGGCCGGGCGCGGCTGGCATGCGCCACGGGCATTGAAGCGGGTCATGAAGCCGCGCCGGCGGTCATTGACCCCGAATCGTCCGCGGGCATCTGGCCGGGCGGGGAGATTTTTCACGCCGCCGCGCCCATCCTGGTCACGAACCTTTCGGCGCGCATCGCCACGCCCCTGCCAACAGGAGCCTGGGACAGGCAACCCGCGCAAGCCGCCATCGTCCCGGTCAGGAAACAAGGGCAGGAGCGCCCGGCCGGATTCCTCGTGGCCGCGATCAATCCCTACAGGCGCTACGACGAAACTTACGCGGGTTTCATCGCCCTTCTTTCGGGCCAGGTGGCGTCGGCGCTGGCCAACGCGCGCGCTTACGAAGAGGAGCGCAAACGCGCCGAAGCACTGGCTGAAATCGACCGGGCAAAGACCGCGTTCTTCTCGAATGTGAGCCATGAATTCCGCACGCCGCTCACTCTCCTGCTGGGGCCCGTGGAAGATCTTCTGGCGAAGCCGGAAAGTGCGCCGCTGCGGGAGGGCCGCGAGCTTCTGTCCGTGATTCACAGAAACGGCCTCCGTCTGCAGCGGCTGGTCAACACGCTTCTCGACTTTTCGCGCATCGAGGCGGGGCGCGCGCAGGCCGTCTACATACCCGTGGATCTCGCGGTGTTCACCGCGGAACTGGCGTCCGGTTTTCGCTCCACCATGGAGCGGGCCGGGCTTCAGTTCACGGTAGAGTGCCCTCCGCTGTCTCAGCCGGTCTATGTGGATCGCGAGATGTGGGAAAAGGTGGTCCTCAATCTGCTGTCGAACGCCTTCAAATACACGCTGTCCGGCTCCGTCCTGTTGAAGCTTGCCGAGCGCGGCGACCGCGTGGAACTCTCGGTAACGGATACGGGCGAGGGCATCCCCGGAGACGAATTGCCGCGCCTTTTCGAACGGTTTCATCGCGTGGAGGGCACGCGCGGCCGAACCCACGAAGGCACGGGGATCGGCCTCGCGCTGGTGCGGGAACTGGTGAAGCTCCACAACGGTTCCGTCTCGGTGACAAGCACGGTCGGGCAGGGCAGCACTTTCACCGTTTCCATTCCCTTCGGCACGGCGCACTTACCGCAGGACCGTCTGGAGGAGGAGTCCCCTTCCGCCGCGCGCGCGCTGCCCTCCACCGCATTGCACGCGGACGCGTATGTGGAGGAGGCGTTGCAGTGGCTTCCCCGCGACCCGGATCCGCAGCCCGCGGCCAGCCACAATACTGCCGGCCCCCGAAGCCGTGTGCTCCTCGCGGACGATAACGTGGATATGCGCGATTACGTGCGGCGGTTGCTCGAAAGCCGTTATGAGGTAACGGCGGTGTCGAATGGCGAGGAGGCTCTGGCGGCGGCGCTCGCGAAGCCACCGGACCTGGTGCTTACCGACGTGATGATGCCGGTCCTCGACGGCTTCGAGCTGCTGAAGACCTTACGGAGCAATGAGCGCACCAGAACTCTTCCCATTATTTTGTTATCGGCTCGCGCCGGTGAGGAGTCGCGTGTCGAAGGCCTCGACGCGGGCGCCGACGACTACCTGGTCAAGCCGTTTACAGCCCGCGAACTGCTGGCGCGCGTGGAGGCGCACATTTCTCTTGCCCGGATGCGCCGGCAAGCGGAACAGGCGCGGCAATCGAGCGAACTGCGCCTCGGCCTCGCCCTCGAAGCCACCGACATGGCGGCCTGGGAGTGGGATCCCGTCAAAGACGCGATGACGGGTACGGGCGGTCTGCCGCGGATCTTCGGCGTCTTCCCCCGGTGTTCCAGCGAATGCTTTGCGCTGATTCATCCGGAGGATGAGCCCGCGTACCGTGCAACCGTGGAGCGTGTCGCACGGGAAGGCGGCGCCTGGCTGACCGAGTTCCGCATTCGCCGTGCCGATACCGCCGCCCTGGCCTGGGTGGAGGAGCGCGCGACAAGTGTTACCGATGAAACGGGCCGCGTGCTCTATATCGTTGGCGTGGATATCGATATCACGAACCGCAAAATCGCCGAACAGGACATGCGGCGCAGGAACGAGGAACTGGAACGGGCCAACAGCGAGCTTGAGGAGTTTGCCTATGTCGCAAGCCACGATCTCCAGGAACCTCTCCGCACCGTCAATATCTATACGGAACTGCTGCTGCGGCGCCTCAATCTGACTGAGGACAAGCAGGCAAACGAGTTCGCCGGGTTCGTTCACGGGGGCGTCAACCGTATGGGGCTCCTGATCCGGGACCTTCTCTCCTATGCCCGGGTTGTTCATCCTGAACAGGAACTGGCAGGTCCGGCGGATCTGAATCGCTCGCTCGAAGAAGCGTTGAATACCGTAAATGGCCTGGCACGGGAGACCGGCGCGGCGATTACTCACGATAAGTTGCCCGTGGTTCACGGTCACGAGCCGCAGATTGCGCATGTATTCCAGAACCTGCTCTCGAATGCTCTGAAGTATCGCCGGGAGAGCGTTGCTCCGCGGGTGCACGTCTCGGCTCAGCGAAAAAATGACGAATGGGTAGTCAGTGTCAGTGACAATGGAATCGGGTTTGACGCGCAATATGCCGAGCGCATTTTCGGATTATTCAAACGCCTTCACAGAGACGATCGGTATACCGGCACGGGCCTTGGACTGGCGATTTGCAAAAGAATCGTAGAGCGCTACGGCGGCAGGATCTGGGCTGAGAGCGAAGGCCCTGGCCGGGGAGCCACGATTTCCTTCACCGCGGCTGCGTTCGGCGAATAACTATTCCGTGAGCGCTTCTGCTTCGTCGGCCGCCTGCCGTCCTCCCTGGCGCGCCTCCCGAATCAGTTGCCGGGCTTCCTTCAACAGATGCGCGGGCACCTGCACCTGAAATTCCAGATTCGGCAACACGTGCGGTCCCACGATCATGGCTGGAATGTTGTTGGAATCCAGCACTCCTTTGATTGCCAGAGTTTCCATCTCGGCGTCGTGATTGGAAGAACTGAAGACCGGCGTCATGCTCTCGTCTAAATCGTTCGGCATGACTCCACGATACCCTGATTCAGGCGAACGCATTAGAATATGTGTGAGGATCGAAACGATATGGACGACAACAATAATATGGGCTGGTTTCTGGCGGGGGCGGTCATTGGCGTAACCGGGGCGCTGCTGTTAGCTCCGAAGACAGGTAAAGATGCGCGAAAATACCTCGCCAAATCCACCGTGGACGGACGCGATGCCATGGAGTCCAGCGGACGCGAACTGATGGACCGCGGCAAGGACCTCTACGAACGCGGCAAAAAGATCGTCGAAGACGCGAGCGACCTCTTCGAACGCGGACGCAAGCTTGTACAGGGGTGAGGCGTTAGCGGTCGGGGATTGCCGCATTACCCTGGTGCGTGCCGGCTCGTACTGGTGGGATGGCGGCGCGATGTTCGGCGTGGTGCCCAAAACCCTCTGGTCGAAGCACCAGCCGCCCGACGATTTGAATCGGATCGAAGCCGGCTTCAACTGTTTCGTAGTGGAGACGGAAGGCAGCCGGATATTGATCGAGACCGGCGGCGGCATGCGGCACGACCGGCGCGCGGGTGAGCGGATGCGCCTGCCCGATCCTCCCCGCCTGGGGGAGGTCCTCTCCAGTCACGGCTTCGAACCCGGCTCCATCGATCTCGTCGTCAATACACACCTGCACTGGGACCACTGCGGCGGCAATACCCTCGATACACCCGAAGGCGTCCTGCCCGCCATGCCCAACGCCATCTACCTCACGCAGCGCAACGAACTCGCCCATGCGCGCGAACAGCATCCGCGCGACGCCGTCAGCTATCGCGCCGTGAATTACGAGCCTTTGGTCGAAGCGGGCCGGTTGCAACTGCTGGATGGCGATGCCGAGGTCGCGCCCGGCGTGGAAGTGCGCGTAGCTCCCGGACACAACCGGGACATGATGGTGGTGCTGGTGCGCTCACGCGGTGAAACCTGGTGTCATCTGGCGGACCTTGTGCAGTACACATCGCAGGTCACGCCCACCTGGGTCAGCGCCTTCGATCTTTTTCCGCTTGAGACCATTGCCAACCGCACCCAACTGCTGGAACGCGCCGCGGAGGAGGGCTGGTGGTGCAGTTTCGGCCACGATCCCGTGGCTGCTTTTGCGAAGATTGAGGTAGTGGAGGGGAAATGGCAAGCGCATTCCGGAACGAGCCATACACGGATTTCACGAAGCCCGAAAATCGCCGGCTGATGGAAGCGGCGCTCGCAAAGGTGCGAGGGCAACTGGGGCGCGAGTACGACATCCTCATCGCGGGCGAGCGGATTCGCACCGCGGATAAGCTGCGGTCGATCGATCCCGCGCGTCCGGACGAGGTAGTGGGAATTCATCAGATGGCTACCCCGGACCTGGCGGCGCGGGCGGTTGAAACGGCGCATGGGAACTTCGCCCGGTGGAGCAAAACCTCCCCTGAAGACCGCGCCGGAATGCTCTTCAGGACGGCTGCCCTGCTGCGCGAACGAAAATTCGAATTCAACGCCTGGCTCGGGTTCGAAGCGGGCAAGACCTGGCCGGAAGCGGAAGCGGAAGTGTCGGAGGCGATCGATTTCTGCGAGTATTACGCGCGTGAGATGCTGCGCCTCGCGGCGCCTCAGCAGGTGGTCCAGCTGGAGGGCGAGCACGGCGAATTGCGCTACGTGCCACTAGGCGTGGGCATCGTGATCCCGCCGTGGAACTTCGCGATTGCGATTTTGTGCGGCATGACGGCCGCGGCGCTCGTGACCGGAAACACGGTTGTCATCAAACCTTCGAGCGAGACGCCCACCGTCGGGGCGTTGTTTGCGGAAACGCTGCTCGAAGCCGGTTTTCCGCCGTATTCGTTCTGTTTCCTGACCGGCAGCGGCGGCGCCGTGGGGGATGTTCTGGTGGCGCACCCGAAGACGCGGTTCGTTTCCTTCACCGGGTCGCGGGATGTGGGCCTGCACATCAACGAACTGGCGGCGAAAACGCAGCCCGGTCAGCTCTGGATCAAGCGCGTGGTGGCAGAGATGGGCGGCAAAGACGCCATTATCGTGGATGGCGATTGCGATCTCGATGCCGCGGTCGAAGGCGTGGCGGTCTCGGCCTTCGGTTATTCGGGTCAGAAATGCTCGGCCTGTTCGCGCGCCATCGTGCACGAGAAAGTTTACGGCGAGTTTCTCGAAAAACTCAAAGCCCGGACGGAAAAGATCACTGTCGGCGAGCCCGATACACCGGCTTATTACATGGGTCCGGTGATCACCGAAAAGGCACGGAAATCGATCCGGCAATATATCGAAATCGGGAAGAGCGAAGGCACCGTTCTGACCGGCGGCGAGGCCGATCCGCGCCCCGGCTACTTCGTGCCGCCGACGATTATCGCGGATGTCGATTCCAGCGCCCGCGTGTTTCAGGAAGAGATTTTCGGGCCGGTGCTCGCGGTCGCGAAGGCGCGCGATTTCGACCATGCGATCGCGATGGCCAACGACTCGCAATACGGCCTGACGGGCGCGATCTATTCGAACGACGCCGCGCACATCGCGAGGGCGCGCGACGAGTTCTTCGTGGGCAACATGTACATCAACCGCAAATGCACGGGCGCCATGGTGGGAGCGCATCCTTTTGGCGGATTCAACATGTCCGGTACGGATTCCAAGGCGGGCGGGCCGGATTACCTGCTGCTCTTCCTGCAGGCAAAGTCCATAGCCGCGAAGAGGCCATGATAGGATCGAAATACCCCGATTAGAAGGGGACTAAGAAATAACAACAATAGGGTCAAACCTGATCGACGTGGCGAACCGGGGCTTTCGGGCCCCGGTTTTTATTTCAGGACCACCAGAAACTGCGCCAGCCAGGCCGGATGCGCGGGCCACGCGGGCGCGGTAACCAGATTGCCGCAAGTGTACGCCTGAGTCATCTCCAGTTCCACATAGGTGCCGCCCGCATTGGTCACATCCGGCGCAACGGCGGGGTAACAACTGCACGATTTCCCTTTCAGCACATTCGCGGCGGCCAGTAACTGGGCGGCGTGGCAAATCGCGGCGATGGGTTTATCGCTTTCGGAGAAATGGCGGACGATAGCGAGTACCCGCGGATCGAGCCGGAGATACTCGGGGGCGCGGCCTCCCGGAATCACGAGCGCGTCGTAGTCTTCCGCGCGGATGTCATCGAACGAGGCGTTCAGCGTGAAGTTGTGCCCGCGTTTCTCGCTGTAGGTCTGATCGCCTTCGAAATCGTGAATCGCGGTGCGGACAATATCGCCGGCCTGCTTCCTGGGGCAGACCGCATGCACGGTGTGGCCCACCATCTGCAACGCCTGGAACGGCACCATGACTTCGTAATCTTCGACGTAATCGCCGACCAGCATCAATAGCTTTTTAGTGGACATATGACCTCAGTATGGCGAAGACAACCACTCCCGTAACCGAAACGTAGAGCCAGAGCGGGAACGCCCAGCGGGCGATGCGCTTATGGAAACGAAACTCGCTTCGCAGCCCGAACCAGAGCGCGGCGAGAATCAGCGGCAGCGCAATCATGGAAAGGCCGATGTGGCTGATCAGGATGAAAAAGTATACGGGCCGGATCCATCCATGGGCGGGGAACAGGGTATCGCCATGGAAGAAGTGATACACGATATACGAGATCAGAAACAGACCGGAAAACGCCGTCGCGCTCAACATGAACCGCTTGTGAACGGTCCGGTTGCCGCGGCGGATGTTGATGTAACCGCAGATCAGGCAGAGGGCGCTCAACGAGTTGAAGGTCGCGTTGGCGGCAGGGAGGGCGGAAACCCAGTCCGGCGCCGCGACCCTGCCTTTGAAATAGATCAACCATACGAGAAAGCCGGCGATGCCGGCGCTCAGGGTCACGATGGCCGGCATGGGTTTGCGGAGCTGTGCGGCGTTACCGGTTGACATCACTTTTCAGTTTAAGTAACGAGCGGAGAAGCACGGCCGGGTGCATGGCGGTTTCGTCCGTGAAGTCGGCAATCTGGTGGCGGCAGGAGGTTCCTGCGGCGACTACCGGCGACGAGGGATCTTTCGCTCGAACCTGAGGGAGCAGGCGTCTTTCACCAATCTGGCGGGACAGCTCGAAGTGCTCCTTCGAGTAGCCGAAGGAACCGGCCATGCCGCAGCACCCGGCGTCGAGGTCGATCACGGCGGAGCCCGGGATTTTCTCAAGCAGCGTTTTCGCCACCTGCAGCAGGCCCATGGATTTCTGGTGGCAGTGACCGTGAAGCAGGATCTTAGCAGGGCCCGGTTTCAGCGGGATCGACAGGCCCGCGGCGAACTCTTCGAACAACACGGAAGCCTGGGCTACCACCTGCGCCCGGCGCTGCTCTTCACCGCGAAGGAGCGAAGGCGCGTCTTCACGCACGGCCGAAAGACAACTCGGCTCACAGAAAACAATCTTCCGGCCGGAGGCCGCGATGGCGTAGAGCGACTTCGTGTTGCGTTGCGCCTGCACGCGAGCCTGTGTCAGCAGCCCTTTCGAAATCAGGGGGCGGCCGCAACAGTGATTCGGTGCGAATGCGACCTTCTGGCCGGAGGCTTCAAGCACGTCCCACACGGCAACGCCGATGTGCGGGTCATAGAAGTTGGTGAAGGTGTCGTTGAAAAGGAAAACGCCGGGGTCGGGCGCGCTGCGTTTTTGCGAGGAAAACGCGTTGCGATTGAGCGCGGGCAACGTGCGCCGACGGTCGATCCCAAACACCGCTTCATTGAGCAGACGGACCGGTTTGACGCCCGTGGCCCAGTTCACGAGAGAGGCGAAGGGGCGGCCGAGTTCGGCGAAGGTGCGCACATTGCCGAGCATTTGCGCGTGCAGCGGCGTCCCATGCGTTTGCCAGTAGCGCGCGAGAAACTCGCTTTTGAAACGGGCCATATCCACCCCGACGGGGCATTCCGCTTTGCACGCCCGGCATTCGAGACAAAGATCGAGGGCGTTGTAAACATCGCGATCGCCGAGCCCCGTCCGCAGCGCATTGGCACGTCCGCGCGTGCTGTGCGTCTCTTCCCGGGTGACCATGTACGACGGGCACATGGCGCCTTCGAGGGTCTTGCGGCACACGCCCAGCCCGCTGCACATTTCGACCGCTCCACCCATGCCGCCGTACTCGGAATAATCGAAGAAGGTGAGGGGATTCGGGCTGACATAGCCGGCGCCGAAACGAAGATTATCGGCGATGGCCGGGCTATCGACGATCTTGCCCGGATTGAAAATTCCGAGGGGATCGAAGGTGCGCTTGACCGTGCGAAAAGCTTCGTAGATGACCGGCCCGAACATCTTCCGCATAAACGGACTGCGGACAAGACCGTCGCCATGCTCACCTGAAAGCGCGCCGCCGAATTCGAGCACCAGGTCGGAAACCTCGTTGGCAATGGCTTCGAATTTGCGCACGCCTTCGGCCGTCTTCATGTTGACGACCGGGCGCACGTGCAGGCACCCGACGGAGGCATGCGCGTACACGCCGGCGGAGGTCTCGTGCCTGCGGATGATTTCCATAAACCGCGCAATGTAATCGCGCAGTTTCTCGGGGGCGACCGCGGTGTCCTCGACGAACGAGAGCGACTTCGCGTCTTCCTTCATCGTCATCGAGAGCCCGAGCGCCGCTTCGCGCAGGTTCCAGACGCGCGCCTGGGCGGGCAGATCGAGCGCGCGATAGTACCGGTAGCCCAGGCCGGCGTTTACGAGATCCCTCTCACAGGCATCGAGCCGCGGCGGCAGGCTTTCCTGCGTATCTCCATAAAACTCGATACAGAGGATGGCGCCGGGCTCGCCTTCGATGAAGGTCTCTCGCACGCGCTGCAGACTGGGACTGAGGCGCGTGTGGTCGAGGATGAATTTATCCATAACCTCGACTGCCGACGGGCCGTGGCGCAGAATCATCGGAGTGGAGCCGAGAGCTTCGAGAAGGTCTTTGAACTGAACGACGAGAACGGCTTTGGCTTTGGGCAGCGGAACCAGATTGAGCGTGGCTTCGAGGATAACTCCGAGAGTGCCTTCGGAACCGACCATCATGCGAGCCATGTTGAAGGGCCGTTCGGGCCGCGTGAACTCGTCGAGATTGTAGCCCCCCACGCGGCGCAGGACTTTGGGAAACCGCCGGTCTATTTCCTCCGCGCATTCCGAGCCGAGGCGAGCGACGGTGCGGTAACATTCGGCTTCGAGCGTGTCGCCCTGCATTTTCCCTTGCAGTTGCGCGGCGTCCAGAGGACCGAATTGCACGACCGAACCATCGGCGAGAACCACTTCCTGGGAGATCACATGGTCGATGGTTTTGCCGTAGAGCACGGATCGCGCGCCACTCGAATTATTGGCCATCATGCCGCCGACGGTGGCACGGTTGGCGGTGGAAATATCGGGCGCGAAGCGCAGGCCGTGCGGCTTCAGGGCGGCGTTCAATTCATCGAGCACGATGCCGGGCTGGACGCGCACCCAGCGCTCTTCCGCGTTGAGTTCGAGAATCCGGTTGTAGTATTTCGACGTATCGACCTGGAGGCCGTCGCCAATGGCCTGGCCGGCCTGCGCGGTGCCGCCGCCACGCAAGGTGATGGGGCAGCGGAACGCCGTGGCGATGCGCACGATGCGGATCAGGTCTTCACGCGATTTCGCGACGGCGACACCCAGAGGCTGGATGCGATAAACGCTGGCGTCGGTGGAGTAGAGGGTGCGGGAGAGGGCGTCGAACCGGACCTCGCCTTCGAGCTGCGACTCAAGCTCGCGGCGCAGCGCCTCCACATCGACGAGCTTCGCGTTCGCGCGGGGAACGGGCATGCCGGCGTTGAGAGGGACCAGGGTCATAGCTGTAATATACTTTCCGGCCGGAGGACTTTATCTCCATACGGGCATTGGTTGTTTTGCAGGCAGTTGGCGTGGCGTCGGCGTGGGCAGCGGACCAGCGATCGTTCTCGGGCTGGACCTCTTACCTCGGCGGTCCCGATTCCTCGCAATATTCCTCGCTTAAGCAAAATTAGCAAATCCAATGTGACGCCACTGGAGGTGGCATGGTCGTATCCCACCGGCGCGCGGACTTTTCTGTTCAATCCCATTGTGGTGGATGGCACGATGACTGGGAGAGCAAAGACCGGTCCGACCGGCGTTTGATCTATTTGAATGCCGGCTTCCTGACGGCAATCGATACGCGCACGGGCAAGCTGGCATGGGTGTTCCACGTGATTCCGCACGAAGACGAATTCGGGTACGAGACGTGGCCGAAAGATGCGTGGAAGACGATGGGTGGGGGCCACAACTGGAACGAAATGACGGTGGACGAGAAGCGCGGGATTGCGTATATTCCGCTAGGTTCGCCGCGTTTCGATTTCCATGGCGCGAGCCGGCACGGGCAGAGCCTGTTCGGAAATTCGCTGCTGGCGCTCGATGCGCACACGGGCAGGCGTCTGTGGCACTTCCAGATGGTGCATCGCGATCTTTGGGATTACGATCTTCCGATTGCGCCGAAGCCGGTGGAGGAACGGCCCGTGCCGAAGTCGGACGTGGCGGCCGAAGAATCGTGGCCCGCGCAGCCTTTCCCGGCGAAGCCGCCGCCGTTCGCGCGGCAATCGTTTACGGAGAAGGACGTGAATTCTTACGTGACGGAGGCAAGGCACGATGTGTATCGTTTCGAATGAATTGCCGAGTCTGGTCAAGCTGCAATTGCCGGGCCAGGGACGCGGACGCGGAGGGCGGGGAAGAGGCGGTCCACCACCGTCGCCCGCCATCGTCGACGACAGCTTTATCCATTACGCGGCTCCGATTAACTTCATGTTTCAGAGCAATGGACTTTCGGCAATCGATCCGCCGTGGTCGCAGTTGACGGCTTACGGTCTCAATACCGGGACGATCGATTGGCAGGTGCCCGACGGTGGTATCACGGCGCTTGAGGAGCACGGCCATGGAGACACTGGCGCGCATGTTCCGCGCGGCGGGCCCGTGACGGCTGGCGGTTTGATCTTTGTGGCGACCGCTTTCGGCCGCAAAATCCGGGCTTACGACGAGGATACCGGGAAGGTTGATCCGGGATAAGGATCTGCCTTCAGGTTCGGAGGGCGTTCCGGCCGTGTATGAGGTTGGCGGGCGGGAATATCTGGCGGTGCGCGTCGCGGCCGGCAAGGGGACGATGACGCAGCATGTAGTGGGCGATGAGCCCGCGGTTCCTCCGTGGTCTGGCGCTTATATGGTGTTTGCGGTGCCGAAGAAGTAGGGCATGGCTTAGTTTAGGCAGGTGCTGGATCGGGCTGACAATCCCTTTATCGAGGTTCTCGTCGAGTTTGAACTTCACCTGGCCTGCAGCGGAATCAGCTGTTCCTCATGCGCCAACTCGGCGGCATAAGCAAGCGCGGCGTTGATGTGCTCGGTTCGGAGCGACGGATAGCTTCCGAGTATCGCTTCCGACGTCGAGCCTTCCGCGAGATTGTCGAGAATTACCGTCACTGGAATCCGCGTGCCGCGAGCGCGAGTATTTCCCGGCCCCGGACTGAAGACGTCTTACCTGGTCAGGTGACCATTTGACTGGTATCATCTGAGTATGAAAGAGCGGGTACTGAGCGCATCCGAATTCAAAGCAAAATGCCTCGCCTGCCTTGGCGAAATCGAGCAGTCGGGCGACTCCATTACCATCACGCGGCGTGGCCGCCCGGTGGCTGTGCTTGGCCCGGCGCAGCGCGGCATGGGAAAGTCTCCGCGCGATAGTTGGGCCCGAAAAGCCCGGATACTAAGCGATATTGTAACCGTGGACACGTCCGCGCTCTGGGAAGTTTCTCAGGCCGGGACAGAATAGGGTGTTACCGCGCCTGTTGCTGGATACTCACATCCTCATCCGGTGGCTGATTGAGGCGAAGAAACTTTCGCGGATACAACTGCGGGCGCTGGAAACAGCGGTCCGACGCGGTGAGCCGGTGGCTTTGAGCGCGATCAGCCTGCTGGAGATCGCGGTGCTCGCAGGCGGAGAAAAACCGGCACTGAAGTTGCCATTGGAGGAATTCTTCCAGGATTTGCATTCCAACCCGTTGTTTCGCGTTCTTCCATTGACTTGGGAGGTCGCATTGGAAGCAGCGTCGCTGAGCGTCCTGAAGGACCCGGCCGACCGCGCGATTACCGCCACGGCGCGCGTTCACCGGCTCAGACTGGTGACATCGGATCAGCGAATTATCGGGTCCGGGCTGGTGCAAACGATCGAATAGGCGGCGATCCGGCGCGACTGACCTACACGCTCAACCGACTGGGCTAGAATAGAAGAAACGCCCCGCCGGAACGGTACGGTCCATCTACTTTGAAAGTCGGTTTCATCAGTCTCGGTTGCCCCAAGAATCTCGTTGACAGCGAAGTCATGATGGGCCAGCTTGCCGCGCGCGGGCATGAACTCACCACCCATCCCGATCAGGCCGACGTGCTGGTCGTCAATACCTGCAGCTTCATCGATCCGGCGAAGAAGGAATCGATCGACACCATTCTCGAAATGGCGGAATACAAGAGGGTGGGACAGGCGAAGCGGCTGGTTGTCGCCGGTTGTCTCGTCGAGCGTTATCGCGGCGATATCCGGAAAGATATGCCGGAGGTGGACGCGCTCATCGGGACGAATGAGATCGAGCGGATTGTCGCGGTCTGCGAAGGCGTGGTTGAGGAAAGAAAAGACGAACCCATTTCGCCGCTAACTCCTTATCTTTACCATGACTTGACGCCGCGCGTGCTGGCCACGCCGCCGCACTTTGCCTACATGAAGATTGCCGAGGGCTGCGATCACCCGTGCACGTTCTGCGTGATCCCGCAGTATCGGGGCAAGTTCCGCAGCCGCCGGTTCGAATCGGTGATTTCCGAAGCTACGCGGCTGTTCGGGCAAGGCGTGCGCGAAATCAACCTGATCGGCCAGGATACGACCTGCTATGGGGAAGATTTCGGACTGAAAGACGGTTTGGCGCAGCTGCTGGCGCGTCTGGCGCAAATTGAAACGCCGCAGCCGAAATGGGTTCGTTTTCTCTACGCATATCCGAACAAAGTCACGCAGAAGCTGCTCGATACCATCGCGCAACATGCCGATCTGGTGAAATATATCGACATGCCGCTGCAACACGCCAGCGCGCCTGTTCTGAAACGCATGAAGCGCGGGGCCTCGGGAGACATTTTCCTGAAGCTGATCGAACGGATTCGCCGGACCATTCCGGGCGTGGCGATTCGCACCAGTTTTATCGCCGGATTTCCGGGCGAGACCGATGCCGATTTTGAGACGTTGTGCCAGTTCGTGGAGGCGGCGCAGCTCGACCGGCTGGGCGTTTTTTCCTACTCGGACGAAGACACAAGCGGAAGCCATGCGCTCGACGGCAAGGTGGATGGCCGCACGATCGCGAATCGCAAACGCCGTCTGATGGCCATCCAGCGGAAGATTTCGCGCGCGAAGAACCGCAAGGCGGTCGGGAGCGAAGTGCCCGTGCTGGTGGAAGGCCTCTCGCCCGATACGGACCTGTTGTGGCAGGCGCGGATGCCGACCCAGGCGCCCGAGATCGACGGGACCGTCCTGATTAACGATTTTGAAGGCGCGGAGCCGGCGCAGGGGCAAATGCGGATGATCCGCATCACGGAGGCCCACGACTACGATCTCATCGGGACGCTGCTGCCCTCGACGGAACCGGATGTGCGGACCTGGGGGCCGCCGCCGGGGTTGATTCAAATCGCGCCTGGCTTTACGATTCCAAACCAGATTCCCGCACGATGAAATGTCCGATCTGTAAGAAACCGGTTGACTTGAAGAACCCTGAAGCACCTTTCTGCAGCGAGCGCTGCCGCGAGATCGATCTGGGGAACTGGGCCATGGAAAAGTATGTGATTTCAACGCCCGCGATTCTTCCTCAGGATCGTGAACCAGATGACGAGTGAAGCGCGGCGTCCAAACCGCGCGGCCTGGATCTTCGCTACATGGTTCGGGTGCGGCCAGTCGCGATTCGCTCCGGGGACCGTCGGCTCACTGGCCGCGATTTTGATTGCATGGCCACTCTCCCGCCTCGGATTCGGGAAGATTCACTTTCTGATCCTCGCTCTGGCGCTGCTTTACCCTGCCATTCGCGCGGCGGGGACAGTGGCGGCGGAATCGGGGAGGAAAGATCCGCAATTCGTCGTGATCGACGAAGTTCTGGGGCAGTGGCTGACGCTGGCGGGCGCGATGCGCTTCAGTTTGTTGTCGCTGGCCATCGCTTTCGGACTTTTTCGATTATTCGACATCTGGAAACCGCCTCCCGTCCGTCTGATAGAACAGGTGCCCGGTGGCGCGGGGATCGTTCTCGACGACATGATGGCCGGTGTTTACGGTGCACTTGTCTTATTTCTGATGGGATGGTTCAATCTCTATTAGTCCGAATCTCGATCAAACCATGGCAACCCGCAAAGATTCCAACGGCAGACCTCAGATCTCCCAGGTCCAGCCAGAAGCAGCAATTACAGGTGGGGAACTGTATATCCGGGGCAAAAGCCTGACGGCGGTGGACCGGCCGCGCGTGACAATTGGCGATGTAGCCGCGCAAGTCGTGATCGGATCGAATTCGCTCGTGATCGTCAAAGTGCCGGAAGGCGCCTCGGCGGGTGAACTGGTGGTGGGCAACGGCAACCACCTGAGCGAAGCGTGGAGTTGCGACATCGGCATCCAGATTGCCGAAAACCTGCACCCCGTGACGAGCCCGGCGGTGGATTCGATCGGCAACGTTTACACCACGTTCAGCGGCTCGCGCGGCCAGAAGGTGCCGGTCGCGGTGTACCGTATCGACCTGAACTTCAACCTGACGCCGTTCATCAACGACATGATGAACCCTACCGCGCTCGCCATCGGGCGGGACGGCTTTATTTACATTTCCAGCCGTTTCGACGGCATGGTTTACCAGGTGAGCCCGAACGGAAACATGTCGGTGTTCGTGGAAGGCATGGGCGTGGCTACGGGCCTCGCGTTCGACGACGAAAACAACCTGTACGTGGGGGACCGCAGCGGCACTGTTTTCAAGATCAGCCCGAACCGCCAGATTTTCGTTTTTGCGACCATCGAGCCGTCCATTTCCGCCTATCATCTGGCGTGGGGGCCGGATCAGCATCTTTACGTGAGCGGGCCGACTACATCCAGCTTCGACAGTATCTACCGGGTGGCGGATAACGGCGACGTGGAAACGTTCTATCGCGGTCTGGGGCGGCCGCAGGGCATGGCGTTCGACGCGGACGGGAATCTGTATTCGGCGTCGTCGTACATGGGGCGCAAAGGGGTGGTGCGGATCACGCCGGAGCGCGAGGCGGATCTGTTTGTGTCGGGACCGGGAATCGTGGGACTGGCTTTTTCGCCCTCGCGCGCGATGATTATTTCGACGACCAACGCGATCTTCCGGGTGGATGTGGGGATTCGCGGCTCGCGCATTCCGTAACCGAAACTCCATGAACGCCGAAATCATCGCAGTCGGTTCCGAGATGCTGACGCCAGCGCGCGTCGATACGAATTCCCTGTTTCTGACCGGGCAACTGAACGATCTGGGAGTGGAGGTGACGGCCAAACACGTGATCGGCGACGATCTGGAGCGGTTGGCACGCGCGATCCGGCAATCGCTCGATGCGGCGCAATTCGTCATTCTTTCAGGCGGCCTCGGACCCACCGAAGACGATCTCACGCGCGCCGCCGTGGCTCTGGCGCTCGACCGCCGTCAGATATTCAACGCCGCAATCAACGAGGGCATCGAGCAGAGATTCCGGCAAATGAACCGCGCCATGCCGGAGATCAACCGGCGCCAGGCGATGGTAATTGAGGGCGCGCACGTGCTCTCGAACGATCGCGGCACCGCGCCCGGCCAGTGGATTGAGGAAGGCGGCGGCATACTGATGATCCTGCCGGGGCCGCCGCACGAGTTGAAATCGATGTTCACGCGACAGTGCCTGCCGCGTTTGGCGCGCATTGTGCCTCCGTTCGCGATCCGGACGCTCGAATTGCGCATCTCGGGTATGTCGGAATCGGAGTTGGATCAGGCGATTTCGCCCATCTACAAGCGGTACGAGAATCCGGCGACGACGATCCTCGCGCACAATGGCGACATGCAGGTCCACCTGAGGGCGCGTTGCGCGTCGGAAGGCGAGGCGATGGGGTTGCTGGCGGAAGTGGGCGGGCAAATCGATGCGGTGCTGGGAGACCGGATTTATTCGCGCAACGGAGATCCGCTCGAAGCGGTAGTGGGCAAGCGGCTGGCGGCGCTGCACGCGACGCTCGCGGTGGCGGAGAGTGCCACCGGCGGCGGCCTTGCCGAGCGGATCACGAGCGTTCCCGGCAGTTCCGGCTGGTTCCTCGGCGGTTTCGTCACTTATGCGCGGCGCCTGAAAGTGGAATTACTGGGCGTGCCGGCGGAGATTCTGGATCGCTTCGGAGCGGTGAGCGCGGAGACGGCCGAAGCCATGGCCAGTGGCGCGCGCCGCCTCACGGGCGCGACCTGGGCGATCTCGATTACGGGGAACGCGGGGCCGTCCAGGGACGGTGATCAGGCGCCGGTCGGAACGATCCACGTGGGGCTGAGCGGCCCGAAAGAGACGGTTTCGTACCACAGGCAATGGCCGGTGAGCGATCGCGCGAGGGTGCGCGCGTTCGCCGCGCAGATGGCGCTCGATCTGCTACACAGGAAACTGAATCAGTAAGGCGCGCACGGCGTCCATACAGAGGGCGGCCGCGTGTTTCGACTCGTTCGAGAGCCCCCCAACCGCCTGCTCGATATCGGCCGCGGTGAGTGCTTTCAGCGCGGCTTTATCGCGCCCGGCAACGGCTTCGGTGAGCGCGGAGCCGGCGGCGATGGAGGCCGTGCAACCCCGGACTTTGAAGCCCGTCCGCGCGATACGCCCGTTTTCGATGAGCGCGGAGAGACGCAGGATATCGCCGCAGATGGGGTTCGAAACCTCAATGGTGAGGGCTGGCGGGGGAAGCTCGCCGACGTTACGCGGATTTTGGAAGTGCTCGATCAGTTGCGGGCTCATGCGCGCGGTCCGTGTTCCAATTGTGTCATGACAGCAGTGGTGGCTGGGGTTCTGGAACGCGACGGGAAGATACTGATCGGGCGGCGGCGGGCGGACCAGGCGCATCCCCTGAAATGGGAATTTCCCGGCGGAAAACTGGAGGCAGCGGAGTCGCCGCAAGCCGCGCTGGAGCGGGAATTGGGGGAGGAACTGGGTATTGAAGCCACCGCGGGCGAGGAACTGATGCGATATGAGTTTACCTATCCCGGAAAACAACCGATCCTGCTGATTTTTGTGGCGGTGGCCTCGTGGCGCGGGGAAGTGCAAAACCGGATCTTTGAAACGATTGCGTGGGAGCGGCCGGAGGCTCTTCCGGGCTATGACTTTCTGGAAGGCGATGCCCGGTTCCTCGGGGCTTTTACTGGCCGGGAATAGAGAAGGGAACGTCGCGCGACTGATTCAGCGATTTGGTGAGTTTCAGATCGATCAGATCGAGCGATGCCTGGTTGTGCGTATTCTGAGTCGTGACGTAATGCAGCGTTTTGTCTTCCACCCAGTAGGCGATCGCCGGATAGACGGCGTGGTTCTTATAAGCGATCAGGTAGTAATTCTGGGGGGCGCCGATCAAGTCGCCGGGTGCGGCCGGGGTATTCACAACCTGCTCCGGACCGTGCGCGGCGGGGGCTGACTGCATGCCGAAATACTGGTTGATGACGACTGGCTGCCGGGCTGCCGGAGCGGGCACCTGCGGCGCATAGACTACCGCAGGCGCGGCCGGAGCATACGAATTCTGATCGTAATAGCCGTCGTCGAAATAACCTGGCACGTAATACGAATACGCATAGGGGTAGACGTATGCTGGGTTGCCATTGCGTCTTTCTCCGTAACCGCGGGATCCGAAGTTGCGGGCAACGCGACCCGGTCCGGAGAATCCGCCGAGCGGATGGATGGAGGCTCCGCGGGAAGCGGCACTACCACCCAGTGCGTTGGCCCGCCCGCCAAACTGCGCAGGGGTGGCAGGCGTGGCAACGCATACAACAGCAACGACCGGCAACCAGAAGGCGAAGAAAGCTCTCATCCCGCTACCCCCTCACGTTTCAGGTTAGCACTCAAATCACTTGTGCGCGGGTGCGGGGGTGGGACGTCTTGCCGGTGCGGGCGCCGGAGCCTTCGCCGCCGGGGCAGCGGAGGCAGCGGGAGCAGACGCGTCGTAGAGCGTAATAATGTCGCGCGTGATATCGATGGTGTTCGACGCAAACAAGACGTTGTTCGGCTGACCGCTGATGTCGAACACGATCGTGATGCCCTTATCGATAGCGTACTTATTCAGGACCGCCAGGACTTTTCCGCCCAGAGTGTTCAGAACCTTCTGCTGTTCCTGATTGATATCCTCGCGCGCATCGTCGGTATCCCTCTGCAGACTTTTAGTCATGGTATCGATGTCACGAGCCAGAGACGCCTTCTTTTCGTCGCTGATCGTGTTTTCGGTTTTGCGGAGTTCGTCCTGTTTCGCCTGCAGATCCGACTGACGTTTCTGGAACTCCTGTTCCTTGGGCGAGAATTTGGCCTTCAACGCCACGACTGCCTTCTGCCCGTCTTTCGTGTTGAGGAGGGCATCCTGCATATTGATAATGGCGATCTTCTGAGGGGTCTGCGCCCACGCGCTCAAGCCAAAAGCCAGGGCGAGCACCGGCAGCATCGTTAATTTACTTCTCACGTTTAAACTCCTTCACCGCAAAACTTAATTCTAAACCGTTCAAAAGGTCCTGCCGACGGTAAACCGGAACGTTCCGCGTTTCTCAAAATAAGGATACGAGGTGCCGTATGACGCGATTGCATTATCAAATGTGGCCGCATTGGGGAACGTGGAACGGTCCACCACGATCGGCGGTTGCAGATACTCGCGCACCGTGCTCGGATTGTAGGCATAGTACACACGGAAGGGAGCCTGCACAATGGGAAGTATAACGTCGATCTCGAGACCGGTCGACATGCGGATCGCCTGTGTGCCCGGAGCAATTTTCACTCTGTTTGAAAACGCCGCCTGCGGGAACTGATTGTCCAGATTGCTGATCTGCCCGGGGTTCACCGTCAACTGATTCGGATAAAGAATCCGGTTGGCGCCCGCGTCGAAGAACGGCACCAGCGTGATGGGCCCGACGATCGGGATCCGGTACTCGAAGTTGAAGACCGCGTGAGTATCTCCGCCGGGCGTGATGAGCTGGTAGGTCGGAATCGGCAGCGTGATGCCCACCGGTGTCTTGACCCCGGCTACAATCTGGGTCTGCACGCGCTGGCTGCCATCCGGATTCAACTGGTTGACGCTGGCGCTGCTCGGAATGAAGGCGATCGGCGTAATGCTGTAGAAATCGAAGCCGCGGACGTCGTTCTCGCCGCCGATGTAGCCGCGCAGAAACGGCGGCGCGACCTTGCCGCCATAGCCGGTGACCGTGGTGGCGGTCAGGTGGAAGGCCAGCACGTTCTTGTGCCAGCGCGGGCTGGCATGATAGTACTGCCCGTCGAAAGTAGGCTGAATGATATTGACGTTGGCGCCGAGGACGCTGGCCGAAGCCCTGACCGAAAAGTAAATACTCTTGCCCGCTGTCGGGTTCTGGAAGCTGTTCTTCGAGTTATAGCTGTAGGTCGGCGTGATACTGAACGTCTTGATTCCGTTCAACGCGTTCGGACCGTTGACGCCCAGGAAGTTGATGTAAGTGAAATACGTCTGGGCGCCCGTCGATTCCGTTTTGATGCTGGAGATGTCATAGCCGAGCGTAACTCCCAGCCGCGCGAAACTGCGCTTGATGGGGTAGCTCGTCGTGAACGTGATTCCCTTCGAATCCTGCACGTAGTTCAGCACGTTGGCGCTGCCGAGCGAGTTGTAAAACTGCTGCAGGTTGATGCCGGTCAGCAGCGACTCCTGCCTGGCCTGATCGTAATTGAAGCGGCTGAGATAAACGGACACGCCGGCCTGCAATGGCCGATCGAAGAGATAGGGTTCGGTGAAGCCGAGGGTGATCTGATCCTGAAGGGTTCCAACCTGCGACTGCATGGTGAGCGTGTCGCCCAGGCCGAGGAAGTTGTTGGTCGAATAGTTCAGGCCGATAAACGTTCCGGAGATGCCCGACACGCCGCCGTTCAGGCTGATCGAGTTCTTGCCGCGCTCTTTCACCTTCAGATTGATATCGACCGTGTTGGTGCCGGCGTTCCGCTTTAACTCGTAGGATTCGTTCTCTTTCAGGACTTCGAAATAACCGAGTTGATTGAGGCGCAGGATGCTGGCGTCCCAGAGCGTCGAATTGTAGACGTCGCCTTCGTCGATGAGCAGTTCGCGGCGGATGACTTTGTCGCGCGTGGTTGTGTTACCCGTAAAATCGATACGGCGCACGAAGAACTGTTTGCCTTCGTCGGCGGTCAGGGTGAGATCGATCTTGTTGGAATTCGGCACGATATCGATCTGCGGTTCCGCCACATAATCGATGTAACCGAACTGGCTGTAGACCTTGGTCAGATTCTTCAGCCCATTTCGCAGCTTCTCGGTGGAAAAAACGTCGCCGGGCTGCATTTGAAACAGACGGCCGAGGAACTCGGTCGAGCGAAACAGTTTAACGCCCTCGAAATCGATCTTCGCGAGGTAATAACGGCTGCCCTCTTCCACCGGGAGCGAGATGTCTTCCACCTTGCCAGGCCTGTTTTCCTTGATAATCGGGATGTGCCAGCCGCCGTTGGCGCCGCCCACATCGCGCAGCGAGAGCGTCTGATCGAGGGCCTTGGCGGTGAAGTAGCCTTCCTTCTGATAGGCGTCGCGAATGCGCTCTTTATCTTCTTCCAGCTTCGCGGCGTCGAAGGTCACGGGAAACAACTCTTCGAGAAAGATCGAATGCGGAATTCCCAGAGGGTGCAGATTCTTCATCGCGCGCACCACGTCGCGCCGGCTGAAGGCTTTGTTGCCGAGAATCGTGATGTGGCCGACCTTGATCTTGGGCCCTTCGACGACGGTGAAAACCACTTCGAGAGAGGATGGTGGAATTCGCTTCAACTCCGGAGTGACCGTAGCGAACTGGTGTCCGTGTTCCGCCAGAAGTTCCTTGAGCACGATGGCCGCGTGGTTCACCACGTTCGGGTCATACATCGATTCCACGGTCAAACCGACTTTGCGTTCCTTGAACCGGTCGAGAATATCGGAGGTTGAAACGGATTTCGCGCCATCGTACTTGATATCGCGAATCACGGGCCGTTCGGTCACGATGAAATCCACGACGATGCCGCCGCGGTCGCCCTTCTCTGTTTCGAGCCGGATGTCGTCGAAGCGGTTGGTATTCCACAGAGCCATGAAATCGCGGCGCAGCGTCTCTTCGTTATAAACGTCGCCGGTCTTGCTGAAAATCATTGCCCGCAGAGTGTCCTGCGGGACGCGGCGCGCCCCGCGAAACTGGATGCTTTCGATTACGTTCGGGGCGAGAGCCGGTTGCTGACTGGCTTCCGGAGTTTTTGGAGCTTCGAATTGAGGCTGTGCCGGAGGTTGCCGCGGATTAGAGGGAGCCGCCTGTGGCACGTTCTCAAAAGGATTGTTCCCTCTCTGCGGCGCGGGAGCAGTCGCCGGCGGAGGCTGTTGGCCGGCGGGCGGAGCCGGAGGATTTTGCGATCGCGCGGGGGCCACGGTCATCAGACCGAATAGACAAATCAACGCACTGTTCAGGCGCAGCGGCCTGAGTGAAGTCATGAAAACCCGTTTCCTTTCCACCTTGCGCAAGGGACCACGTTTTTAAACAATGACGATGGACGCGGCGATCAACGCCAACGTTCCCTCGCCTTGCATATTCCCGTTTGCACGCTTGCGCGCTATGGGATGAATCCTTCATTCTAGCCGACTTGCCCTCGCACCTCAATGTGCTTTCGAGGCACAGGTGGGCAACAGGGGCACGATCGAACTACCGGTACCCGGCCGCCGTGCGCGGCCGGCGCGCACATTGCATAAAGCCGCTATCGCAGTTCGGCCCCCGTGGTGGTCAGCGTCAGATAACCGTGTTTCACGCCCTTGGTGCTGATCAGGCCGTCGGCGATCTTCTGCACGTTCTTTGCCTTGCCTTTCACGACGATCACTTCGAGGCAATTGTCATGATCGAGGTGGACGTGCATGGTGGAAAGAATATTCCGGTGGTGATCGTGCTGCATGCCGGTCAATTTTTCGCTGAGCATGCGGACGTGATGGTCGTAGACCAGCGTGACCGTGCCGACGACATCGGCCTCGGGCGATTCCCACGATTTCTGCACCAGTTCGTCGCGGATCAGATCACGGAAGGCTTCGGAACGGTTCGTATAGCCGCGCTGCTCGATCAGACGATCGAACTTCTCAAGGAGAGAAGAATCGATGGCAACGCCAATCCGCGCGAGATCGCTCATGCGTACATGTTAAAGCAGCGCCGGTCCGTGTTCTTTCGTCGCACCATTTAAATATACGTGCTACCGTGAAAACGACGGCGATGCACATACCCGACGGCTTTCTGAGCATTCCGGTCTGGGGCACGATGGATGTCGTTGCGGTCCCCTCCATCGCTTACCTGGCACGGCGCGCACAGCGCGAATTCGATCACCATAGAGTTCCGCTGATGGGCGTTATGGGCGCGTTTATTTTCGCGGCCCAGATGATTAATTTTCCCGTCGGCAACGGGACGAGCGGACATCTTGTCGGAGGCGCGCTGCTGTCGTTCACGCTGGGGCCGGCCGCGGCCTCGATCGTGATGACGGCGATCCTCGCGACGCAGGCTCTTGTGTTCCAGGACGGAGGACTGCTGGCGCTGGGGGCGAACGTCTTCAATATGGCGATTGCCGGCGTGCTGGCGGGTTACCTGCCCTATGCGTTGCTGCGCGGACGGCGCGCCGGCGTATTCCTGGGCGGGATGCTCTCCGTGCTGGTGAGCGCCGCTCTGGCATTGGCCGAGTTGTTGCGCTCGGGAGTGAAGATGCCGCCGGCCGTGCTCACGGTTTCGATCGCTCTGTTTGCGGTATCGGCCATTATCGAAGGCGCCATTACGCTTGCGGTTGTACAAGCGCTGGAGCGCATCGAGCCTGGCTTCCTGCGGCGCCCGCGGGGGATTCACGGGAAAGGCGTACGGGCGCTTGCGGTAACTTCCGCGGTGCTCGCCGGGGCGGGCATTTACGTGGCTTCGAGGCGGCCGGACGCCATCGAGCAACTGGCAGCGCAGACGGGGTTTTCGTCCCATGCACGGACGTTTTTCTCTTCGCCTCTCACTGACTACAAAGCCCCTCTGGCCGGGCTGATCGGGCTGCTGATTATCTACCTTTTGTGTCTGGGCGTCAGCCGCGCGCTGGGGCGGGAAGGCGCGTAGTTGCGGCATACGCAAGTCGAGCGCTGGAGCCGCGGGAACAGCATCGTCCACAGACGCCATGCCGGCGCGAGGATTCTCGCCACGCTGGTGCTGCTTGTCTCGATTGCCACTCTGACGCAAAATACCCTGATTGCCTGCGCGTTGTATCTTGCCCTGTTGATTGCGGCCGCGGCGGCGGCCGGTCTTCCAATACCGGCGATGTTACGGGGCGCGGCCGCGGTATTGCCGTTTGCGTTGTGTTTTGCGGTTGTCAGCGCGCTCGCGGGCGATCCGGGGCGCGGCGCGATGCTCGTGGTTCGCGGATATCTCTCGGCACTGGCGGCTCTGTTGCTCATTGCCACTACACCGATGCCGGATCTGATTGCAGGCCTCGAATGGCTGCACGCACCCCGTTTCCTGCTCCAGACGATGCAGTTTCTCTATCGTTATCTGATCGTGCTGATGGAAGAAGCGGGCGCGATGCGGCAGGCGGCGCTGGCGCGGTCGGGATCGGTTTGGGACCGCAAGCTTCGGTTTCGCCGGGCCGCCGCGGCTGCCGGAGTACTCTTTGCCAGGGCTCATGCGCGGGCGCGGGCGATTCACAGGGCGATGCTATCCCGCGGCTTCGAAGGCCGCCTCCCCGCCTTCCGGCGCATACCTTTCAGGACATCGGATGCGGCCTTTCTTATCGTGGCGTGCGTTTTGACTATCGCGGTGCGCGCGGCGTTCCGATGAGCCTGATTGTTGAAGTCAGCAACCTCTCTTACACTTACGAGGATGGAACGCAGGCACTCAAAGAGATTGACTTCGAACTGGAAGACGGAGCGACGATCGCTTTGCTGGGAGCGAATGGCTCGGGCAAGACCACTTTCGTCCACCACTTGAATGGGATCCTGCCGGGATCGGGCCAGCCTTCCGGGTCCATTATTTCCTCCGGATCTATTATTATTGACGGGCTGCCGATGACTGGAAAGAACCTGCGGGAAATCAGGAAAAGAGTGGGTCTGGTGTTTCAGGATTCCGACAACCAGTTATTCATGCCGAGCGTGCTCGAAGATGTAACATTCGGTCCTCTGGCGTGGGGCATGACGCAGGCGGAGGCCGTGGAACGCGCGGAGGCGGCACTCGATCGCGTGGGCCTGCGGCACAAGGCGGATAAAGCACCGTGGCATCTGAGCGCGGGCGAGAAGAAACGCGCGGCTATTGCGGGGATACTGGCAACCGATGCCAGGTTGCTTGTGCTGGATGAGCCAACGACGTTTCTGGATCCTCCGGGACAACGCGCTCTATCGGATTTGCTGGCCAGCCTGCCGCAGGCGAAAATACTGGTCACTCACGACTCGGCCTTCGCGCGCGGCCTGACGGGCGAGGCCGTCTTTTTCGACGCCGGCACCATTGCTGCAAGGGGGCCGATTGCCGCAATGGTGCAACGCCATGGATGGCAGTAGCTATTCGCCTTTGGCTTTGGCTTTGCGATGCTCGGCCCAGCGGCGCTTCTGAGCCGCGGCAATGCGCTTGCGCGCCCCTTCGCTGAGTACGCGTTTCTTGCGGAGTACGGGCGCGGAATCCCCGGGCTCGGCGGCGTTGACCCTGGCGGAGGCTGTATGTCCCCCGAGTTGACCGATTACGTGATCGATCTTCGCCTGGATTTCGTCGCGTTCCCGCTCAAGATGATGCAGCGCATATTCCAGTATCGCCGCATTCCGATCCGTTTTTCCTCTTGCCATCTCATTGCTGTCCAAATTAGCGGAGTAGGTGAAGCAGGGCTGAAAAGCGAAAAAGAGCCAAGCCTCTGATAGGTTGAATTGGGTTCCAGCAAGAACCAAAACAAACTGAGGAGGC
>Ga0207933_1000421_pt1 | contig 42311 bp, 20 predicted proteins | sample NGESurdeep092012_4_FD_184488 | JGI IMG/M metagenome (GOLD analysis project Ga0207933, IMG submission 184488) | Arctic peat soil microbial communities from Barrow, Alaska - NGEE Surface sample F53-3 deep-092012 (SPAdes) | ecosystem: Environmental > Terrestrial > Soil > Wetlands > Peat ... | reverse complement strand
AGTTGAAATCCTGATAGCCGAGGCTCAAGGCTTTTTCCAGCGCGAGCGCGGTGCGTTCAAACTGGTCGGTGAGCGAATAGCTGCACGCGAGATTGTAAAAAACCAGCGGGCTTTGCGGTTCGAGGCTGGCCAGGCGTTCGTCCACGCGCAGGCCTTCGGGAAAACGTCCGCGTTGGGTGTAATGATCGCCGAGAAGTTGGAGTGCATCCACATAATCGGGATCGCGCCGAAGAATTCCCTCCATGAATTCGATTTTCACGTCGAGATCGCGCTGGCTGGCGCGGCTGGATTTTTTTCGGGAACTGCTTTTTGCCTGCATACGACCGGAGCATTTTTCCAATTCGGCGAAATATGTCAAGCGCGCCGAAGGTGAAATTTATATGGAATCTGGCGCGGCATTGCGGCAAAATCCGGCTCCGGCTTTCAGATTATGAAATGTTTCGTCACTGGCGCGTCCGGCTTCATCGGCTCGAATCTTGTCTATGAGCTGGTCGCGCGCGGGCATCGCGTGAAGGCGTTGCTGCGTCCGAACGCGGATGAACGCGGTCTGGCGGGCGCAAAATTTGACCGCGTGACCGGCGACATTCTTGACCGGAAATTGCTCGAACGCGAATTGGACGGTTGCGATTGGTGTTTCCACGTGGCGGCGACTTACCAGCTTTGGATGCGGAATTACGCGCCGATGTATGAGACGAATGTGGAAGGCACGCGCGCGGTGCTTGAATCGGCGGCCAAAGTCGGCTGCCAGAAAATTGTTTATACGAGCACGGTCGGCTGCATCGGTTTGCCGCAACAAAAAGACGGGAAATTTACGCCGACCGATGAGACGGACAAAATTCTCGAAGGTCAATTGAGCAACGATTACAAACGCTCGAAATTTCGCGCGGAAGCCCTGGCCATGGATTTGGTCCGCAAAAAAGGTTTGCCCATCATCATCGTCAATCCGTCCGCGCCGATTGGCCCGCGCGATGTCAAGCCGACGCCGACGGGAAAATTGATCGTGGATTTTTTGAACCGCCGTTTGCCCGCGTATTTGGACACCGGCTTGAACTGGGTTCACGTGCGCGACGTGGCGGTCGGCCATATTTTGGCGGCGGAAAAAGGAGATTACGGCCATCGTTACATTCTCGGCAACGCCGGCGGAAACTGGACGATGCAGGAAATGCTCAAGCACCTCGAAGAAATCACGGGCATTCGCGCGCCGCGCTTAAAAATTCCTTACTGGCTCGCGTATCGCGCGGCGGAACTCAACGAATATATTTCCTTTTTCACCGGCCTGCCGCCGCGCGCGCCGCTCGCCGGAGTGCGCATGGCCAGATATAAAATGTGGTTCAATCCCGCCAAGGCGATTCATTTCCTCGGCCTGCCGCAAACGCCGCCCAAACAGGCGCTCGCCGACGCCGTGGAATGGTTTCGCGCCAACGGCTACGTCAAAAAGTGACGGCGCGAAATTTTTGCGAAGGACAATTGCTTGTCGGAAAAATCCTTTTTGCTACGCTGCGCGCCGATGCAACGATTTGTTTTTTGGATTTGTCTTCTGTTGACCGGTTCCGTTTTCGGCGCGCAAATCAAATTTGATTTCAACGACTTTCCCGTTGGTTCCACGCCGACGAATTTTTCCAGCGTCATCAACGGCAGCGGCTCGCCGGGCGGCTGGAAAATTATCCTGGACGAAGTGCCCTCCGCGTTTGCGCCGTTGACCGCGCAAGCTCCCGCCGTCAATCGCCAGGCCGTGCTCGCGCAAACCAGCCAGGACCCGACCGACGAACATTTTCCGATCTTGATTTATAACGGCGAGACGTTCAAAGATTTTCGGCTGCTAACACGGTTCAAAATCGTCAGCGGCACGGTCGAGCAAATGGCCGGCGTCGTTTTCCGTTTTCAAAATGTCTCGAACTTTTACGTCATCCGCGCCAGCGCGCTCGGCCACAACATCCGTTTTTACAAAGTGGTGAACGGCATCCGCTCCGAGCCGCTCGGGCCGCAACTTGAAATTTCCACAAACGCCTGGCACACGCTGGTCATCCAATGCCAGGCCAATCAAATCATTTTCTGGCTGGACCACCGGCTGGTCATGCCGCCGCTTAATGACAATACTTTTGCCATCGGCAAAATCGGATTTTGGACCAAGTCGGACGCCGTAAGTTATTTTGGCGATACGACCATTGACTACACGCCGCGCATCCCGGCGGCGCAGGCGCTCGTGCAAAATATTCTGCAAAAAGAATCGCGCATTCTTGGCCTGCAAATCTATACGCTCAACGACGCTGGCAATCCGCAAATCATCGCCGCCAAAGATGAAAAAGAAATCGGCCAATCGGGAACGGACGCGGAAAAAGATGCCATTGCCAACGGCAAAGTTTATTACGGCAAGCACGACGGGGTTGACGCGCTCACGCTGCCTTTGCGCGACCGCAATGGCGATCCGATCGCCGCCGTGCATTTGCGTTTGAAATCATTTTTTGGCGAGACGCAGGAAAATGCCGTGACGCGCGCGACCACGCTCATCAAATTGATGCAGGCGCAAGTCATGTCGCGCGACGATCTGACGCAATGATCACGGATTGACGGGCGCGACCGGTTGATCCGGCATTTTCACAACGGGCAGTTCATTGGAACTTAAGCGCCGCACGCCGCCGACCACCTGCACGTCGCCCGTCGCGCTCAAGCCCAATCGCGGGCGCGTCGTCACATAATCATAAGTTTCCTGCCGCAAAATTTGGCCGTTCGGATTGACCTCCGTGTAAGTGAACGAAGAAGCGTTGCTTTGCCACAGCACATGAAAATTTGAATGCCGGTCCAGTTGCGTTTCCGGCGTGCTGAACGAAATCAGTTTCCCAATCGGCGTGACATTGAAGACGCGCGATTCCGATTCATCCGTGACCTGCACATACAATCGCAATTGCGATTCCAGGTAATTTGCCTCGATTAAATTATATTTGCGCACATCCGGCAGCGTGTTGGTCATGCCCGCCGGCGCCGGGACGCCAAAATCCTGCGAGGCCAGTTTTGCGCCGCTGATGACATCAAATTTTAAGGGCGAGCTGTTGATCTCCACATTCCACGCCTTGATCCGCACCGTGGCGATGACACGATAACGCCCCGGCTTGGACAAAACAAAATACGGTGCCAAATCCACGCGCTTGGTCGCAACTTGCGATGAACCCACGTCAAAGGCGCCGATCACCGGCACATCCGCATTTTTGAGCACGATGAAACCATCCGCCGATTCCACGTCAAACGTCAGCCAGCCTGCGTCCGCGCCCAAATGCAGCGACTGGCCGGAACGGTTTGTGATATGAACGGCCACCGGCACCGCTTCGCTGGATAAAAATTGTTTTTGATCCATCGTGACATCCACGCTGACCTGCGCCGATGCGGAAAAAAAGGCAAACAACGCGAGCGCTAAAATGGACAGAGAAATTTTCATTTGAACCTGAATACTCTAAACGCTCGCGCGTCCGTGACAACTGAAATGTGCGAGGCGGCAAAAGCCGAGCCTTGCATCTTCTCGACGGCGGACAACGGATAAAATTTTCCGTAGGAGACGACGTGAGGAGTCTCTGACTTTTTCCCGGTTTTTGATTTGAGACTCGTCACCTCGTCTTCTACACCGATAAATGGAATTCGCGGGAGGTCGCGTTTTATTTCGCCGCGCTTTCCACGATTTTAATTTCATCCGCCGTCAATCCGTAAAGTTCATAAACGCGCGCGTCAATTTCCGCGTCCAGCACTTTAATTTCAGATTCAATCGCGGCGAGGTCGGCGCTGCCGGATTCTTCGGCGACGGATTTCATCAAATCGCGAATCGCGCGCAAATTATCGCCGGCGCCGGCGCTGAAATAAACCAACGGTTCAAGCGTGTTGACGATGAGCGGATAAATCGCTTCCGGCCGTTTGCCGGTCGTCCATTTTTTCTTGCGCGAATGCGTGTCGAGAAATTGCCGCCACGAGGCGTAAATGAACTGGCGCAGCGCATCGTCCTTGAAAGTCAGGCGCAAAAGTGGTTGCCATTTCGGTTCGGCGTCGGATGCGGAGGCGACGGCGACGGACAAAGTGATTTGCGAACCGGAAGATTCAATTTTGATTTCGTGGACGAAACCGTTTTGCTGCACGTCGGCAATTAAAATTTCGTGCTTCACCGAATCGGCGAAATCCTTTTGCAGATAATGCGCGAGATTGCAGGGCTTGCGATCCTGATCGTGAAGGATTTTCTTTCGCAACGCTTCCGGCAATTTCAAACGCTGCTTGTGCGCGGCTTGAATTTTCTCGACGCGCTCGACGATTTCTTTTTCCAGCTTCACTTCATTTTTTTTATTTGAATCAATGCGCTTGATTGGCAATTGCTCGATGAATTGGGTGAAATAACGGAAATAACCGCCACGCAAAGTCGTGCTGACTTGTTTCAAATAAAAATCCAGCAAACGACTGTTCAACAAACCCAAAAGATAGGACGGCGATCCTTTGGCGTCTGGCTTCAAAGTAATTCCGTAGCCTGACGTGAAAGTAAATTCCCCGGATTCATCGAAAGCGAACGAGGCAAAATTAGCGATGTCGGGCACGACAATTTTTGGCGACGACATCAATTCTAAATTTTTTGGATACACGAACGCATGCCATTCCTCGCCGCGCATTCGTCCTTCTTCGCGCTCTTCGAGCACTTTTTTATTTTGGCGCAAATAATCGTAAGTCAGTGGAAATTTCTTTTGCAATTGCGTTTCAGTAATCAGCGTCGCGCGTCCGTCTTTGATTTGATACGGCAAAATAACAACTTTGCTGCAAGTCTCGAAGGCGTAGCGTCGAATGTCTTCCCCTTGCAAAAATGGCGCGACGGCTTTGCGTTCCAATTTCACTTCTCGCTGCAATTGCTCTGAAAAAACGGTGACGGTTTGGCCACTTTCAAATCGCAAATCTAAAACGTAAACCGGATTTGCGCTGGTGCGGATACCTTGCGCGATTCGTTCGGCCACGTCTCGAAGGCGAACCGGTTGCTCATTTAATTTCGCAAATAATTCCGCTCCATTTCCTAAAACAAAATTCCATTGGTCACCAATAAAACTTACCGGAGCAATTTTTCCGGTCGCCGCTTCGCCGTTGCCGCGCCACGAATCAATTTCATCCACTTTGACATAAAGCGGTTTTTCTTGTGGTTGTTTTTGCAAAAAGAGCAAGCAGGTGTAAGTCGTTGCTTGCGTGAAAACTTGCTGGTCGCCGAAGGAAACAATTTGTCGGACGTGTTTTTTTTCCGTCAGCAATTTTCTCAATTCCCTGCCATATTCAGCTTGGAAAAATTTATGCGGGCAAATATAGCCGAAAAATCCATCGGCATTGAGCAATTGCAATCCGTGTTCAATGAAGCAGACGTAAATGTCAAAATTGCCGCTGGCGGCGGAGCGATAATTCGCTTTGAGAAATTCCACAACTTGCGGCGCGTTGCCCATCATCGTTTGAATCCGCTCGTAAGGCGGATTGCCGATGACGACATCGAAGCCGTTTCGTGGGACAGGCATCTTGCCTGTCTCTGTTTTTTTCTTTCCAGCCGGAGACAGGCTGGAAGCCTGTCCCACTATTTCAGGAAATTCTTTTTGCCAGTCAAACGCCGCGTCGCCCGCCACTTTCGCGTCGTCAATGAGCGAGTTGCCGCGTTTGAAATTGGCGGCGAGCGCGGGAAGCAAATTGCGCGGTTTTTTTCCCGCGCGCGGGTCGGTCAAATGATGCCGCAGTGAATCTTTTTCCGCCGCCATGAGCCGGATCCAAAGATTGAGCTTGGCGACTTCCACGGCTTGCGCGTCAAGGTCAACGCCAAAAAGATTCTGGCTGACAACGGCGGTGCCGAGGCGCTCGACCGTTCGCGGTTTGGCGACGGGCGCGTCAAACAGCGCGTTGCCGCTATCGTGGCCATTTCCGTTTCCATTTCCGTTGGCGCGTTTTTGTTTTTCGCATTCGGCGTTGTAGTCGTTGTAAGCGGAAACCAATGCGTCGAACGCGCCGAGCAGAAATGAACCGGAACCCATCGCGGGGTCGAGGACTTTAATTTGCGAGAGTTCGGAAATTTTCTCGAACGCGCCTTTGTAGTTTTTATAGCCGAGCAAATTTTTTGCTTCGGCGAGGACGGGTTTGATTTTTTCGCCGAGCGTATGCGCGACGATGTAATCCACGATGTAACGCGGCGTGTAATAAATGCCTTCCTTTTTCCGAAGTTCGTCGGTGTCTTCGATGACGATGCGTCCACCGCGTTGCGACAGTTTGTGCGCGAGGAATTTTTCATACACCGCGCCCATCACGTCGGACGACATGAGGCTGAAGTCGTAGCTGTAAAGATGCCGGAACGCGAGCAGTTCGCCCTGGCCTGAATCGAATCCGCAAGTGGCGGCGACATCCGGCGAAAGCGGTTCGTGTCCGACGAAGATGGAAAGAATGTTGTTGTCCAGCGCGAGCGTGTCGCAAAGCAGCGGCTGCTCGAAAAGTTCGGTGTTGAATTTGAATTTGATTTCGCTGAAAAGAGATTCTCGAATATATTCAGCAAAAGGTTTTCCGGGAAATTCGCCAAAAAAAACTTCGTAGTGCGAATAAGCGCGGGCGAGTTTGTTCCATTCGATCAATTGATTCGTTTCCAACATGCGCGAGAACAGGAAACGATTGAGCAATTGCTGGCTGGCCTGCGTGATGTCGTCGAGCGAACGGTTCTGGTTGCGAAGCGCAAAGCAATTGGCCAGCAACAGCCGCCAGCGTTTGAGGTCGGCGAGAAATCGCTGGTCGAGACCGGCTTTGTGCCGTTGCTCGTAAAGTTCTTCGATGCGGCCGGTCTCGATATTTTCCAACGCGAGCAAATCCCAAAATTCTTCGCGCCGTTTCCAAAGATCATCGGCTGTGAATGAAAAGGTGGGCGCATCCTCGTTGACGCGGATAAAATGGAATTGCGCGAAGTTGGTCAGGACAATCCAGGTCACAGGCCGTTCCATGCGGACTTGCTCCGGGCTGACGCGATAATTGCGGATGTAACGCTGCACCTGCTCGCGATGCCCGATAAAAAGATTTTCGGATTTGTCGAGCAGGCTCTTGGCCTCGACAAAAATCAGCGGTCGCTCGGATTTGAGAAGATAGTCAACGGAATCGCCGATGATTTTGAATTCACGCGTGTAATTGGAATCGGAAGCGAAACCGAGCGCTTGCAGCAACGGCTCAAGCAGAAATTGCTTGGTGGCTTCTTCCGGCTCCTGCAAATCAAAGCCGCGACGCTTGAATTCTTTGGCTTCAGCGATCAACGCTTCCAGTTTGGCGAAGAATTTTTCTTTTCCGGTTTCAGGCACGCGGAAAGTTTGCGCGGGAAAATTTGCGGCGTCAATCTGCGTTCATTGCGCACCGGCACGACGGCGGAAATGGCGAAGGAAGTTAAACGTGGTTTCGCTCTGGCTGAAAGCGAAAAGCCCGACTGACATGTTTCGCGTGGCAGAACCAAAACTATTCTCAATTTGATTGAAGGCGATAAAAACTGGAATTGGCGAGAGGCAGGGTGACGGTGAAGACGGCTCCGGTGGTTTCCGGTGAATTCGTGACGGATGACCAGGCTATCGGCGACGCCAGATTGGTTGAGGCCATCAAATTCAGAGCCGCGCCGCTAAACGGCCATTGCAGCCGAAAATTTGGATTTTCAAAGGCGGCAGTTATCAAAAGCGGCGCGGCCATTCCGCCCACGGCATCAACCACTGGCAGAACGTTGCCATTGTAATCCCAAAATGAGGAGTTGTTGTAATCCGAATTGCCGCCGCCGGGCTGGTATTCTGCCCCCCAATAAAAAACGCCGGCGCCAAGTTGGTTGGGCACGCTTTTTACGATCCCGGCCAGTTTCGCGATGGAGCCAACTTGACCGTCAATGGTGGGAACGAAACCATAAAGCTGGTTTTGCCAGGAGGTGACGCTATTGTTCCAGGGAAAAGCAGTCTCGGCGACGAGGACAGGCTTGCCATAACGAACGGCGGCATTGCTCAGGCAGATGCTTAAGTTCGCCGGGTCGCCCTGAAAGAAAGGATAATAACTCTCGCCAATGAGGTCGTAAGGAACTTGTTGCGCGTTCAGATTATCGAAAAACTTCATGGTAGTGGTCCAATCTCCGCCCCGATCAATGTGAACAATAATCCGGGGCATTTTAGAGCCCGTGGCAATTGTGGCATCTTCAATCCCCTGAACGGCAGCATTCATTAATTGGCCAAGTTGGTTCCATTGTGTGCCGCCGCTGGTATAAGCATTGACTTTTCCAAAAGGCCACAGCATGCCGCCGGTTATTTCATTTCCTACTTGCACATAGTCCGGCATGGCTCCGGCGGCTGCAAAGGCAGCGATGGCATTGCTGTTGTAACTTCGCATCTGCTGGACAAGATCGGTAAAATCGAGATTCGTCCAGGCATTGGGAATGGCTTGATGACCGGGGTCGGCCCAAGTATCGGAGTAATGAAAATCCAGGCAGAAAAGCAGCCCGGCATTCTTGACGCGAACGGCCAGCGGGACAGTGTAGTTAAGATTGTTGATATAATTATAGGGATTGGCCAAAGCCTGGGCGTTGCTGCTGGTGAAGAGCCGCAGCCGCACGCAGTTGATGCCGTGGTTCTTGATGATTTGAAGCGCATCCTGAACTTGTCCGCCAGCTTTGTAATGCGCACCCAGACTTTCGAAATACTTAAGAAGTGAGAAATCCGCTCCGGCCAAAAAATTAGTATCGGCTCGCGCCGGACTATTCAATAGTGCGCAACCGATGATGAATAGAACCGCAAGTTTTGAACTTATAAATCTATTCATAGTTAAATCACATAATGAACCGTTACTTTCCAGGCCGACCGTCACGAATTATTCTAAAAAACGAGTCTTGACGGGTGCATCGCCTATTGTTCGCCGGATAGATGAATTTGGCTAGCCTCACAGATGTATGGTTCTTCCCAAATAATGGCGCGTGGTTGAAAAATTATGTGGTCATGGTTACTCCGTCTTGACAGAAAGAAATTTAAGGGCCGCTTCGGTCCGGGAGCGCACATGCAATTTATGATAAACGTGGCGGAGATGCCAGCGCACGGTGCCATCGGTCAGGCCGACGCGGGCGGCGATTTGTTTGTTGGGAAATCCGGCGGCGAGCAGTTCGAGGATTTCCCGTTCGCGTGGAGAAAGACCTTCTACTTCCGCCGAAGTGGTGACCGGTTCCTGAAAGGAAACGATCACCTTGCGGGCAATTTCCCGCGACATGGGCGCGCCGCCCTGCCGGACTTCGCGAATGGCGGAAATCAGTTCTTCCGGCGTGCCGCGTTTCAACAGATAGCCGCAGGCACCGGCGCGCAACGCCTTAAAAATGCGTTCGGTGTCTTCATAAACCGTGACCATGATGATTTGAACCGAAGGCATCAATTGTTTAAGCTGGGCGGTGCATTCGATGCCGGAAATGTCCGGCAATTGAATGTCCATCAAGACGATGTCCGGTTGATGTTTGGGAATTTCTTTGAGCGCTTTTTCGGCGGTCGCACAAACATAAACGCATTCACATTCCGAATCGGCCTTGACAAATTCCATGAGGCTTTCACGGATGACTCGATTATCTTCAACGATTGCGATTTTGGTCATAGGGATTTAATTCAATGGCAGGTCGAAATGCACAATTGTGCCTTCGCCAATTTTGCTATTAATTTCAAAGCGACCGCCCAGTTTTTCCAGACGCGCCCGCATATTGGCGATGCCGTCCATTCCTTCAGCATGGCCGCCGTCGGCCCAACCGCGACCATTGTCCGCGATGGTCAGGCGAACTTGTTCGTTTTCAATCTGGATGTTCAGACGAACTTCGGTGGCGCCGGAGTGGCGCACGATGTTCGTCAACGCTTCTTTGAAGGCGAGAAATAGTTGGTGGCGATGGCGCGAATCCACGACGTGATCATCGGTTCGGAATGGGCTTTCCAGCCGCCAGGCGATGTTTGCCAATCCCAGAAAACGTTCCGCATACAATGAAAAATAGCTGACCATCGAGGCCAGCGAATCATGCGTGGGATTCATCGCCCAAACAATTTCATCGAGCGCGGTAACCATTTGACGGGCTTTATCGCCCATTTGTTCCAGACAACTGCTGCGCGTCTCCACGGCGGCGGAAGTGGAATTCACTCGCGAACCTAACATGGTGATTTCCGTAAGGCCGGAACCGAGTTCATCGTGGAGATCCTGCGCGATGCGCGCCCGTTCCTGTTCCATGGCGTGCTGCTGCGCGATGCGCTGGCGTTCGCGGATTTGGACTTCCAATTCAGCCGTGCGCTGCTCGACCTGGCGATGAAGTTGGTTGATCCAAAGCACGGTGATCGCGAGGCCGCAGGCCAAGGCTCCGAGAATGACCAATAACTTTTCCAAAGTCCACCATGGCGGATGCGCCAGAACGGTGACATCTGCCGGTGAATTAAGCAACAGCTCGAAGGAAGCAACATTTTGACCGGCATTTTGGCTGGCATAAGTTCCCGTCAATTCCAGCAGGCTTCCCAAAGGAATGGCTTTAATCGTTTCATCCGAACCGGGCAAGCGCGCTAAAAATGATCTTAAGCCCACCCGCATTTCCAGGGCCTGATCCGTGGGCGTGTTTCGCTCATTCACCAGCATTGCTTTTACCCGGACGAGCGTGGAATCCAAATCCGGTTGAGTCAAATCATCCGGCCCGACTAAATTGGCTTTTGGCAAGGAAGCATGGCCAGTTTTACGCACCACAGCTTCACGCAAAACCGGAGCAGCGATGCTCAATTCGGGAAAACCCACCGCCTCCACAAAATCTCCGGCCTGCAAATTCACCGGATGTTTGGCGATGATGCGAATGCCATTGTTGCCATCCATCATGAAACATTCCGAATCGCGGACATGGACAATTTGACCGGATACTTTGACCCGTTGAAAGACGCTGGCCTGCGGATCGAACAAAAGCAGTTCGGAAACGGTTTTTCGAGGCGTGGAAAATAAATCGGCCGGCGCCGGTTGTTCCACGGTAATATCAGCGCCATAAATCCGAATCTCACCCACCTTGACGCGGTGCGTCACATAATCCCAGGTGGCAAACAAACATCCTCGCACGCGAATCAGAGCATCTTCGTAACGTTGCAGGTCTTCATTTTTTAGACCGTTGACGCGCAAGTCCGCAGTAATTCTTCCGTCCGGCGTCAGTAAGATCACACTGTTGGATTGCACCGATGTCAGGATGCCTTGAATCTCTACGTATTGCGCATCCAGACTTCCATTTAATAATTGATCCCAGGTGGGATGGACGGGTTCAGGCAGATTTCCCAAGCCAAGATTTTTCACATGGCTCGCATTGATCACGGGAGCAAATGAACCTGCATCGCTGACGCCATTGACTTCTAAAAATTCCCCGATGTGCGGCGGATCGGAACGGCTCTCGGAGAAATCAATAACATAAATGCCGCGGCTGGAATCTTGAATGGTGAAAGCCTGATGCTCCGGCAAAATGGAAGTGACGACGCCGCGAATTCTCACGGGGTATCCGCGTTGAGCTTCCTCGCGCTTTAAGCGATGAACTTCCGCCGCATCCACCAGCAAGGAAAGTCCCGCCGAATTTGTGACCGCGTTTTCAGTCATCGCAGGCGATTTCAACAATGAAATTTCCCGGCTATCTGGAACCAGTAACACACCCAGAACTTCCCGCCCGTCGCTGGCATGAGCGCTCTGGCAAAAGCCCGTGGCGCGTAGGCGATGGTTCAAAAGCAGCGCGGGTGAGAAGCTGGAATTATTGGCAATCTCCACGCGCACATGGCTGGCTTCCGTGCTTAACTCCACCATCAAACCATGCGACTCTTCACTCACAAACGTCACGCTGCCTTCAACTGTCACCCAACGGTTGGACATATCTTGAGATAACGTTTGGCCAATGACCAACGGTTGTGGTTGGGGAAAGGTCGCTTGACCGATGACTTTCAATTGCAGCGAAGGTTCGCCGATAAACAACCGGCTGCCATCATCCGAAGTTGTATAAAATGTATAAAGACCATCGCGAGGAACCTTCAGAAAACCGGTGAAACACACGCCCACATGCTCGGGATGAACCATGACGTTCAAATCGAAATTGCTCACCGTTCCGGTTTTGAGCGCCGGTGATGAATCAAAATTTGGAAGCGTTTCGCCGGGAGCTTCGGCACATTTGAAATCCAAGCCGTTGATCCAATTGCTTTTTCCATTCGTTCCCTTCGCATCAAGCCGAAAGAGCGCCGAGTTCGGAATCTTTTGACGGGACAATCCCGGGCCTTCATAACCCACTTCCAATCCATATTTTTCGACGCCGTTAAACCATTCGACCCGGATCGGATTGCGACCGGTCTTCAAAAAAACTGCGCCGGATTTTTCCACCATGTCGTGGATGCCGTCGTTATCCACGACCGGCCCTTTGGATCCAATTTTGAAACCGCCGTCAGTCGGCGTGATGGTGCCATTTCCTTCGATAAGAATTTTTTGTCCCGCCGCCACAGTTTCGCCATGTAAATCCATTTCCAATTCCTCGGCGCCGGAATCATCTTTTAATACAAATTTTCCCTGCGCCGGATTCGCCCACCAGACATCTCCTTCCAAATGGATGGAATAACTCGCTTTGGGAATCTGGGAAGCCAGAAGGCGGATTTGATGAACATTCGTAACGGCAACCTCGGCAGAAGCCGGGGCATTAAAAACCCGGTCAGCTTTTGCCGGTTGAGCCACAGATTCCAAAACTGCGATCAAGCCGCCGCAAATCGCAACTCGCCAAAGCCAGCTTAAGCGAAGTGCGCGCACGTCCATCAGTATATTTCGCAGGTTTTGACTTTGCATCAGGAGCTTGCGTTTTAATTCGTCGGGTTCAATGAAAATGCCTATGAATCAGGTTAAATATCACGAACCGGAATCACATTTTCAAGCCAAACAATTCATCCTGCCAAACAACCCAAGTGCTTGTCGAGCCTCACAAATGCGCGGTTCATTTCGCCGGTTCGGAACAGAACCATACCTTTGTGAGGCTAGGAAAGTTCGAGAAAAAAGCGATGATGGTAGTATAATCACTGTAGAAATATTTTGAAACCGCGCGCGCATTATAGCCCGCGACGACTGTTTTAAGCAAAAAAATTATCGAACACGCAAATACGGATTATTATAACCTGTCACCGGATGCTTAATCTTAAATTAGAAAACAAATCCCGCTCCCGCCGACCTGGATTTACGTTGATTGAATTGCTGGTAGTCATTGCCATCATCGCCATTTTAGCGGCGATGCTCCTGCCGGCTCTTGCGAGCGCAAAGGCCAAGGCCAAGCGCATTGAGTGTGTCTCGAATCTCCGGCAGTGGGGGTTGGGCTTCCAGATGTATGCCGGTGACAACAATGACAGTATGCCGTCAGGCTGGTATGATCCCAATGGCATGTGGATGGTTGCGTTACAACCCTATATCCCCGGCGCCCAAATTGGAGGAGCCATGTGTTTCTGTCCTGTGGCAACAAAATTGCAAAGCTCACTTCCCGTTCTTTATCCGACATCAAGCACCACTTTTTTGGCCTGGGGAATAATGGGCACAAACGGTTATACTGTCGGCTCAAGCGCCACGCCCGCCGGAGGAACCTCAAATTGGGGCCGGCCCGGAATGGCGGGCAGTTACGGCTTTAACGGCTGGATGGCCAATCCACCAGCGGCAGACATCGCGGTTGATCCTGACGCCCCGGGATATTGGAAAAATTTGACGGCGGCAGGCAAATTCGCCAATGCACCCTTGATTGCCGATTGCGTATATCAGGGTTCTAACCCGCACCAAGTCAATACGCCGGGTGGCGCGACCAAGGATATGCCGCCAACTGCTTCGGGTGATTGTGGTGCATTGGATGAGATGCCTTCATTTTGCATTCCCCGTCATAGTGGAAGAGCTCCACTCGACATGGCATTTATTGATGGCTCGGTGAGCACGGTGGGATTGAGACAACTCTGTGCTCTGTTGAAATCATTGGTGACTGCATGGTTCTGGCTAACGGCGGAGGGTGTAGGCCAGCACCTTGAAGGCGGCTTCGGCCAGCAGTTGGCTCGGCTTGCGGGAAGTCAGCGTCGAACCCATCGTGCGTTTCAAGCCGCTGAAGAACGATTCCACCGCCCAGCGCGAACCATAACCTTTGCGTTCCAGATATTTTCCGCTCATCCGGCTCCGCCAAAAGCCGCTGCGTGTCCCATCCGCCCGTTGTTTGGCCGGTTTGATCACACTTTCCGCGCCCCAGTCCAACCGGCACTGGTCATGCACCCATTCGGCATCATAACCCGCATCCGCATACAACTTTGCCGGCAGCGTCGCTTGACTGGCCTTGGTCATCAACTCTTTGGCTTGGCTCTTGTCGTTGCCCGGCCCCCAAGCCAACACCAGACTCAAGGGCAGCAAACTCCCACACAATACAATGGCCGACACCTTCACCCATTTGCGCCGCGTCCGCCCGCTCCGGCTCTGAAAATGCGCGCTGGCCGTCGTCGTCTCCATCCCCGTCGCGTCCATCGCCGCCGAAGTCTGCGCAAACTTCGCCGCGCCCGCCGCCCGCCCAATCGTGCGGATCATCGCATCGGCGATCGCCAGCACCCGGCTGCGCGCGCTGAACTTCTGGAGCGTCGTGTAGTGCGGCAGCTTGTCCGGCATCCCCAACGCTTCCCGCAAGTTCGGGCTGACGGCCAGCAACTCCAGCACACCCCGGTAGGTCGTCTTCAAATACGCCCGCAAAATCAGGCAGGCCATCAGTTGGCGCTGGGTGAAATCGTGCCGGCTGCGCGCCGCGCCGTAGTCGGAAAGATGCCGCCCGCCAAGCTTCATGGCCAGTGCGGCCACCCGTTCCACCGTCGTCTTGCTTTTGCCTTTCACTTGCATCCAACCACAGACGCAACAGAATTCAAAAGGTTTCTACAAAGCAACAACTCTGGCAATTGCCATGGAGCCGGACATTCGACACAACCCAAGTCCCAAATCTATGGCCAAAATGGTTGAAGGCTTATAATTAACTATTGGCAACATTTCATTAACAAAAAATAAATCAACATTATGAAAAAAATTCTATCAATCGTCTTTCTTGGAAGCGTTCTGATGTCAGTCGTTCCATCGGCGTCTGCCGTAACTATTTATACGGAAGATTGGGGCAACGCAAATACAACGGTCACAGGCAACGGCAACATTAATCTGGTAGGCTGGACCGGTGTGGCCGCCTCGCAGACAGCCCAACCTTATCTTGGTATATATCAGGCGAGTGGCGCAAACGATCCTGTCCTCGGTTTAGGACTGCCCCAAAACGTGGTCTTCTTTACCGGCTTATCTTTATCTACCGGCGCCGGTAGCATTGGACAAACAAATGGCCCGGGAATGTTTTACACAACTGTTAATTCTGGCACCGGAAGCGCCGGCGATTCCGCCTTTGCCAGCATTGATCCGACGCTATACACCAACCTGACTTTTAACGTGGAAGTTCGCACGGGTAATGGGTATTTAACCAACTATTTTGCAGTTCAAGCAGGAGGATCATGGTATCTGGCAATCAACAATCCGCTGCCAGATTACGAAGGCGCTTACCCTGCATTTACTAATTGGACCATGGTCTATACCAACCTCGCATCCGTTTGGAATAATCTAACCATAAATTCTTCCTATGTCACCATCGGTTCGCAGGCGGCGGCCAATTTGTCCGGCCCAATCACCGGCATTGGTATTGTTGAACTCAACAATACTAACTTTGTCGCCGGTAACAATGGACTCAATTACAGCAAAATTGTCATTAACCAGGGCGCTGCTGACTTTCCGCATAATCCGCCGGTTAATACTGCGGCGGCAGTTACTCCCCAATACGTTTATGTTGGCGGCGGCGCATCATTTTTGCCGTCATTTTCCGGCACGCCAACTTTAGTCTATAAGTGGATGACGAACGGCGTAACCATCAATGGAGGCAAATACGTCGGCGCACAAACAACCATGCTGACTATCACCAACTGTAACGTGAATGATGGGCTGCCAACCTACTCTGTGATTGTGACCAACTTTTTTGGCAGCGCCACCAATGGCGGCATGCAGTTGATTGTCAGCAATGTGCCCCCGGGTCTTTTGTATGCGGAAACATTTCCTTATGTAGGACCTAACGGCAATCTTCCGATCAGCGGGGTTGGATGGGTTAGCGCCGCATCAACCACCACGTCCATCGGCATCTACGAATCCGGTCCAGGACTTGGTGATGTTTTTTCGTATTCCTCTGCCGCGACCACCAACGCCTACTACACGACTGATACCAACGATACTGGTCTGTCCGGGCTTCCGTTTGTAGATATAAATCCAGCCAGTTATCCTGCCATAACTTTCCAGGCTGATTTCGTTCCGGGTAATGGGGCGGGTCAGGTTTCTGGAGCCATCTCGGTTTATTGGGCGGTTGCGATGAATGGAACATGGTATTGCTCTGCACAACTAGCCCCGATAGTTCTTTCAGCGTTAAGTCCCTATTTAACCTATCAATACGGATTTAACCCGGCAGCAACGAATTGGAACAATCTTACTATCACAAGCACAAATGCCATTATTGGCGGCCACGCTTCCGGCGCGTTGACCGGCAACATTACCGGAGCTGGCTTGATCGTTGCCCACAATGACGGGACGGGTTCAGATATGAATTTCAGAAACTTTGAAATAACTACAAACCAGGCAGTTGGAATGGCCCCGTCCATTGGCAGCAACATACCACTGGATGTCGGTGTCGCCTCGGGCGGAGGCGCAAGTTTTAGTGTTTCCGCCACCGGAACACAACCCTTCACTAATAGTTGGACAACCAATGGTGTTCCTGTCTCGGATGGCGGCAGAGTTTCCGGCGCAACCACCCCGACCTTGACCATAGCCAACTTAAACAGCGGCGACAATGGAATGCAGATTGTTGCGTTTGTCAGCAATTCTGCCGGGCAGGATGAGAGCGATAACATTTATGATCCCACTACATTGACGGTAACCAATCCGCCGGTTGGCCTGCTTTATTTGGAAGCATTTCCATTTGTAGGCCCGCTGCCCGGCAACTATCCGATCAGTAGTGTCGGGTGGGTTGAAGCTGTTCTCAATGCTCCCAATTCCCTATTTCAGGTAACGGCCCAAACAAGCCAGGGTGCGGTTTTCGCTTATATTGGAACTCCAGGGACAACCGTATATTATACCACTACGACCACAGATACGAACCAATCTGGATTACCATTCCCAAACATCAACCTGGCATCTTATCCAAACTTGAACTTTTCCGTGGACATTGCGCCAAGCACTTCTGCCAGCAACGTGACCGCGTTTCTGGCAGTGCAACTTAATGGCACTAATTGGTATGTTGCCGCAAATCCTTTGCCTGTGCCCACTGCGGTTGATAGTCCGACATTCGCAACGTATTCAACAACTTTTAATCCTTCAGCCTCGAATTGGAATAACTTAACAGTAACCAGTTCAGGCGGCTTGATCGGTTCTGCGGCGGCCAGTAACTTAACCGGAATAATGACAGGTGCCGGTCTCGTATTCGTTACTGTGGAAACTGGCGGAACCTTCAACTTTGACAATTTCCAGATCGCGGGGGCTGGAATTGGGGGAATCAACGTTGGCGCGCTGACGAATAAAACCATTAATCTGTCCTGGGTTGGAAATCCGGTGGTGAACCTCCAGAGTTCGACCAACTTGAGCAGCAGCCTATCCTGGCAGGATGTGCCAAATACTCTGGGGCTGTATTCGCTACCTGTGTCCACAACCGGACCCCAAAAATTCTTCCGGCTTGTTGAACACTAAAAGACTTGAATCCTGAATCGAAAGGCTGCCAGCGGCCAACGCCGCTTGCAATCTTTGAGTTTGCATGTGACTCAAGAATCGGGCTTTATTATGACCGCATTTAATCTGCGACAATTTGGATTGGCCTTATGTTTCGCCGTTCTGACTTCAACTGTTGCGGCGGCGGATAGTTATACTATCACCATTCATAACCCAAAGCCTCCGGTGACTCAAGGCTTCAAAATGGGCGACTCGCGCAGTCCCGACGGCTCCACGATAACGATGGACAGCAATAGTTTGTTACTGAATGGAAAACCGTGGACGCCCGTCATGGGGGAATTCCATTTCGCGCGTTATCCGGCAAATGAATGGCGCGAAGAATTGCTTAAGATGAAAGCCGGCGGCGTTGACATCGTGTCCACCTACGTTTTCTGGATTCATCATGAAGAAATTGAAGGGCAGTTTGACTGGTCGGGATCCCGCAACCTGCGACGCTTCATTCAAACCTGCCAGGATGTCGGCCTGAAAGTATTTGTGCGTTGTGGTCCGTGGGATCACGGTGAAGTGCGCAATGGCGGTTTTCCCGATTGGCTTTTGAAGAAAGGCTGGAAACTGCGTTCCAATGACACCAACTATCTTGCTAAAGTAAAAATCTTCTACGGCGAAATTGCCAAACAACTTAACGGACTGTTCTGGAAAGACGGCGGCCCGGTCATCGGCATCCAGTTTGAAAATGAATATAGCGGGCCCGCCGCCCATTTGATGACCCTCAAGCATATTGGCGAGGAAGCCGGACTTGATGCGCCAATCTACACGCGCACCGGCTGGAATCAACCGAAGGGACATCTGCCGTTCGGCGAATTGATTCCACTTTATGGCGTTTATGCGGAAGGTTTTTGGGATCGCGTTCTTACTCCGATGCCGGCCGGTTACTGGAAAGGATTTCAATTTTCAAACTTTCGCGCGGATGATGCTACTTACGCTGGAATTCCCGGCAAAGGCGGTATTTTAGACCCGTCGGACGCCGATCAATATCCATATCTTACTTGCGAAATTGGAGGTGGCATGATGAATAGCTATCACCGGCGCATTCTTATCAATCCCAAGGACATTGAATCAACTGCGCTCGTGAAGCTCGGATCAGGCAGCACGATGCTTGGCTACTATATGTATCACGGCGGCGTGAATCCCGAAGGCAAATTAACTACTCTGATGGAATCGCAAGCCACCGGTTATTGGAATGATATGCCGGTAAAAAATTATGATTTTCAAGCGCCCTTAGGCCAGTATGGTCAAATTCGCCCGCAATATAATCTCTTGCGGCGTCTTCATCTTTTTTTACATGAATGGGGTTCGATTCTGGCGGAAATGCCCGCGACCATGCCGGATCAACGTCCGCGCGGGAAAAATGATTTTGACACTTTGCGCTGGAGCGTTCGTTCCGACGGCAAAAGCGGTTTTGTTTTTGTAAATAATTATCAACGGCTCCAAGTCATGCCTCCGAAAACTAACGTGCAATTCGTGATCAATCTTCCTTCCGGTTCGCTTACCTTTCCGAAAAATCCGATTACTATTCCGTCCAATGCCTGTCTTATCTGGCCGTTCAATCTCGATCTGGGCCGCGGCGTCCGATTGGCCTGGGCCACGGCGCAGCCGTTGACGGCCATTGACAATGGCAATGTCCGCACCGTCTTTTTCGCAAAGTCTGAAGGTATTCCCGCGCAGTTTGCCTTTGCAACAAATAGCTCAAATGTTGAAGTGTTTACCGGCCATCTGACACACGCTGGAAACATTAACCTTCTCTGCGATATTAAATCCGGGGCAAAAGTTGCTGCTCAAGTGCAATTGGCTGACGGTGGTTCAATCCAGATTGTTGTCCTTGACGAGAAAAGCTCGCTTGCGCTTTGGAAGGGAAACTTGGAGGATCGCGAACGCGTATTTCTTACTCACGCCGGTCTTGTGCTTGACGGAGATATTTTGCGCCTGACTTCTCCAATTCTTAATGCACTTAAGGTGGCTATTTATCCGGCACCGGATTTACTTATGTCCAACGGTAAAAATGTTGCCCGCGCAACGGATGGGATATTCGAACGTTTTACGCCCGTCGCCCCGCGAGTAGTTAAGCTTCAAGCCACTTTCAAAAAAATGCAGGCTGCCGGGTCGCTTAGGAAAATCATCATGGGCAAAATCGCGCAGCCGGTCGCGGCAGCTCCGCTGGATTCGGACTTCGCCCAGGCGGCGGTGTGGCGCATCAAATTGCCGCCTGATATTAACCTTAACAACGATCCCATTCTTAGGATTCATTATGTCGGCGATGTCGCCCGCGTGATTTTGGACGGCAAATTGATTACCGATGATTTTTACAACGGCAACGCTTTGGACGTTGGGTTGCGGCGGCACGCTCCTGAAATTCTTAATGGCGATCTTCGAGTTGCGATTCTTCCGCTTCGCAAAGATGCGCCGATTTATATGGCGGATAAAGCGCGCCCGTATTTCGGCAAGGCTGACAGGGTAGTTGATTTAGAACGTATCGAAATCATTCCTCGATACCAATTGCAACTTACGGGCCCGCCGTAACGGAAAACAAGCCATAAATCCAATTGACCACTTGTCAAGTCATTGATGATTAAAAATCAAAACCCGAAGGCGCGCGTGACATGCCTTCGGGTAATAATGAGAAATATATTATCCGGCATTGCGGCGCATCACGCGGCGAACCATAACTAGGGTGCTTAATCCAAGCAGTGTGCATGTTGCCGGTTCGGGGACAGTTACGGTATATTCGCTCGCGCTCGTGCCGAAGATTGTGCCGGAGGCATCTGTAGCAGAGTCGTAATGTGAAGTGCCATTATAGGGTGTAAAGGCACCGTCTGATTCCGAAGGATAACCAAGGTTGTCCAATGCGCCATAGGCGGCTTGCGGCCCAGGTGGAGTTCCGGCTAGAGAAGTGTAAGTTGACACAACATCGAAATAGAAACTATTGCCGACACTCAATCCGAGGCTGCTTAACGGCACTGTGATTGTGGAGAAAGTATTTCCCGTGCCGCCAGCAGCATAGGAAACTGACGAGCCTGCCACGAAACTGCCACTATACAGGTATGGAGTGGCACCGGTTCCAAAAGTGTCAATGACGGCGTTTTCGCCAGTGCTGATGCCGACTGCGGGTCCAAAAGGGTTGGCAAATCCTGTGTATCCACTGCCGGCCTGACCAATGATCTGAAGTCCAATCGCATAAAATATGTATGAAGCCTGTGCCTGGGTCGAATTGATGGTGAAAGTGATGTTATTTGCATCATTGTTGACCACAACGCTGCTAATGCCCGCGCCGTCCGCAGGAGAACTGCCAAGCGCGTCACCGGTGCCAAGATAAGTCGTCTGGGCCATCGCCGACGATACAACCAAAGCCGTTAAGGCCGAAACAAGAGAAACGATAGTTTTCATGAGTTGTGGGTATTGATTATTCTAATTCGACTATAATGCCTTAACGCGGCGATTTGCCTAGCCTCACAAGTGTATGGTTTTTGGCGGGGTGCCACCAGCCCTGCTTTTGCTTACTTTGCTGATCGGGATGGGTCGAATTCCAACCGTAAATAATCATACATGATTCCGCTGGTGAGGCTGCCAGGCGGGATGGTCAATTTCATCACGTTCTTTCCTGCCTTCAAAAGTGAACCGTCGAATCCAATATCATGTTCACTCCAGGAGCCGCCGATGCCATCGCGATTGATGGTCGCATTATAGATCAGATTGGTGATTGTGCCGATGGAATGGCCGTTGACACTGACAGAAAGTTCTCGCGCTCCTACGCCGCAAATGGCCACGCGCAAAGTTGCCTGGCCATGCAAAATTTCCGGCAACGTGAAGATGATTGACCAGGTGGTGCTCCGGCCAAATCCTCTGCCATTGGTGTCGGCTGGATTTTCATCATGCGGGATTTGTTCAAAAAACCAATCCTTGTGAAAATCGCTCTTGCCAATGACATAGTTCACATCATTTGGAAAAAGTTTTGGGTATTTAAGATACCAGCCCCAATGAAAATAATCATTTCCCTTAAAAAATTCGGAGGCGGTGCGGTTTGGAATTCCAATGTCCCAAAGTTGCCTGCCGTAACGAACCGGTTGCCAGGCCAGTTTTCCAAGCTTCAACGTTACGCCGGCTGAAACTGTCACATTGGATGAATCGAACTCTCCCAACACACCATCGGCGATGGCATGGAGTGTGTAATGGCCGGGGCGCACGTTGGGAATTGTAAAATTTCCTTTGGCATCACCGCGCGTCCAGAATTCATAATGTTTCGCGTCGTTTTGCCAGGTAATGGGCTGCGGGTTTGGAGAAATGGTATAATCCGGCGCAGAAAGTCCGACCAACAGATGACTCATTTTAACATCCGCCGCCTGCGGATCATGTAAGAATAATTCACCTTCAACAACGCCGCGTTCGTTTCGATGCGGATAATCCGCGCCTTCAACCCAATCGTATGGCCACGCTTTCGATTCGGCTTGCGAGCGTTTCAAAGCATCTCGCCACATCGCGTCATGCGTGCGCGCCGAATCGCAATAAATCAAAAAAGGCCCAATAACTTTCGTCCAGTCCTCGCCTTGTGCAATCATGCAACTGCTGCCGCCGTAATGACTGCTGCGCCAATAGTTCAATAAACATGGCGGCGCGGGCGCGTTGGGATCGTGACCAAAGGTGGCATCGCGATGGGCGGAAAGTTCCGTTTTAGTCTGACCGCCGCTAAGATATTCCATTGAAGGATTAATGAACCAGATGCCCACATTATTTGCGCTGCTCGACCAACCCCAAGCTGGCGTGTCAAATTGATTGGCGGCATAATCATACTTATGCTCGACCCGGCCATTATAAATACCGGTATTCATCCGGCGCGCTTCTTTGAAATTCATAACTGTGCCGTGATCCCAATCATAAGCGGTGATTGCCTGCATGTTTCGATTTGAATCTACCGTCATCCAGTCAAAAATATCATCATTGAGCTTGGCGCAAAAACGCGCTTCTCCGACTGAAGTGGCCGGGTAATTCGTTGAATGAGTTAAAATGCAATATGTATAAAGTCCCGAGTCGTTGCGGGCGAGAGTATAGCGGATCTCAATATCAGCAATCACGCTTCCGCCAGGGCCACTGCCCATCGGATGCCCGTCGGAAATTCCTTTGATGGAAACTTCGCCGCGCTCGCCGTCGTTTGAATTTGGATCAATCGTGATTCGCGCCATCCGTTCACTTCGCGACGTATCAAGCGACCAGTAACCACCTGAAGAATGTGATCCAACCTCCAACAATTCGAGGTGCTTGTAAGTTAGTGAAATGAGATTGCCCGATTGCTTGGACACGCGGGCGGAAATAATTCCATTCTCAATGGTAAAACTATTCTCGTTTTGAGAAATGACTACGTTATCGGCCGTTGCCCTACAAAGACAACCCCAAAAGGCAAATAAAAATAGCGAGAATGATTTGAATTCCATTGGCTGTTTAAATCTCAACGCATTCAACCGTAAACCAAAATCTCTCAATAAAGCGTCAAATCTCCAAGACCGGTTGGCGTTGGCTCCAGCGCGGTGTTTGGCTCATTGGACATTTACACAACGGACAATTCACGTTGTTTTACCCATAAAACCATCAATGAGACGGCATGAAAAGCATATTTCAGGCAGGGTGGGAGATTTGATCCGTGCCAAGCGACTGAAAGCGGGTTTGACGCGAGAACAACTTTCAAAAGTCAGTGGCATTCCGATTTATTGGCTTGGACGTTGGGAACGGCATCGTTCGTTACCTGATGCCGCCGAATGGAACAATTTAAGCACTGTTTTGACATTGCCAGCCCGGCCAAAAACAATCTGAAGAAGTTAGTTAGCCGGATTACGGCTATGGGCGCAGCCGAAAGAAACGGGATGGGGTGTTGATGGGCAGGGTTACGTTATACATTCCGTTGGTATCGATTACGGGCAGGAGCACGTCATTCCAGAGTGAAGGAGTCAATGTTATTGTTTCCTGGAGGGTGAAGCTGGTATATAAGTCGGGCCAGGCGATCTGGACGGCACCGTTGCTGAGGACAACGGAAAGCATCGGTGGCGGAGTTCCGAGCGTAGTAAAGATGGCGTCCGGGCTATACCCGACTCCCACGCTGTTGCTTGCACCAATGCGGAAATGATAGTGAGTGCCGGGTTGCAGGGAGGTAAGGTCAAATACTGGCGTATGTATGCTCAATATGTTAGTAGGGCTGATGTCGCCATCGAACAGCGCATTGGTGGTCACATCCATTGACAACGACGATCCGTAGTTCGTCGTCGCGCCATATTCGGCCCAGCAATGAGCATTTTGGTAACTTGTCCAGATCGTGGCTGAAACGTCGGCCGAATTCGTATCAATGTTGGAGACTGTTGCTGGATAGCAGACGGGCGATTGATGGCCCGTTGCGGTGAATGTTTGTTCCGGGGCAAACGGCCCTCCGAGGAAGCCGCCATCTATAGCTTGCACGCTCCAGTAATAAGTGCCGGGTGGCAACCGCAAGGTTGTGGTGTGCGCCTCCCAATGGTTGCCGGGCCGGGAAACCAGCCGCAAGCCATTGGTCAGGGCAAGTGGCGCCACGATGTCGCACCCACCCGAAGTGGTGCCGACGCGCAAATTGTAAGTCAGCCCGCTTGATGGCGTGGTCTCATCGGTGGCGCTGCCCCAGTTTAAGTTCACGCTGCCCGGGCTCGTGGAACTGTTCAACCCCGCCAGCGCGCCCGGGGGCGAGTTGGAGGTGCCTGACATATTCAATGTGATATAAAGCACCGTGGCCATCTGTGAAGGTATATCGTCATAGAGAAAATTTGGGGTGTTCGCAAAATCGAGCCGGCCGTCGCCGTTGAGATCCGCAAACGCTATCGTTGTTTTTGAATGGCCGGCATAGTCGGGAAAAATGGTGGGCAGCGATTCCGGTTGATTGGTGATGGTGCCATGATTATTTCGGAACAACTCCTTTTGCAGCAACCGATGGGTAAATAAGTCGGGATAACCGCGGTGGTTGAGATCCACCCAGACGAGAGTTGGCAGATCTCCGGGATAATTCGGAATAGACCATCCGGTATCGGTGAAATGTCCGCAGCCGTCATTGTGATAGATGCGAATCTCGGTCTCAAACGAAAGCGCCACATCCGGCAATCCATCGTTATCATAATCGCCCCACGCTGCCGAAAGGCCATTCGTCGGCAGTGAATTCGTGACCAGGGTAAAACGGCCATAACCATCGTTGTGAAACAAGCCGTTGTCGGCGATGTAAACATCAATGGCTCCATCATTGTCATAATCCGCTGCGTAGGTTCCGCCCGCCATCTCGAATTGCGCAGGCATCCTGGGGATCTGAGGCAGGCCGCACTCCGCCGGGGTAAAATCAATCTGATCCAGTCCGGGATTGGTGGAATTCAAAGCTCCCTGCGCGCGATTGAGGCTCATGATCACGGGATCGGGCGGGGGAGGATCGCCGCATTCGCTGTAGGTTCCGCTTAAGATGACATCCACGCGGCCGTCGCCATTGAAATCAGCCACTGAAGCATCGCAAAAGGCTCCCTTGGGAAGATTGACGCTGGTTACAGTGTTATTGTTGAAAGTAAGCGACTGGGTATAATCGAAGTAATCGGGATTAATTTTGGGTTCATATCCGGGATATAAATGCGCGCCATCAGTGCAGAACGAGAAGTCAGGTTGCCCGTTTTCGCCGTAAGCGGCGGCCCAGCCATCTACAAAGATGTCCAGCCGATTGTCATTATTGAAATCATCAACGGCCACCGCGCCTTGGCCTATGCGGTTGGGATCGTTTTCTATGGTGTCGTTCTGTATTCCCACGCTCGGAATGAGCGGCGGCGGAGTTACGGGGGGCAGCGGCAAAGTGGGTTGGTTCGTGGAAAAGTTATTGATGAGGATGTTATTTTCGGGAGTTTCAACGGATCCGTTATAGTCATCACCGTAGTAAAGAAAGGCATTACCCTGGTTGAAGAGGTCCATCCTCCCGTCTCCATCGAAATCGGCGGCAATGACGGCGGTGTCGGCAGGAAAGAATTGGGGGAAGTAATCTCCTGCGAAGGTGCGGGCATCCAGCATGATCCACGCAGGGAGCGAAAATACCTGATCGGCGCTTCGCAGGGTGCCGCTCACGTTCTGGAGGGTGATGCTATAATGATAGTCCTGACCGCCTTCCGGCAGCCCCAGCGGAACCGTGACCGTGATCGGGACGTTGCCTGGTGGCAGATTGGTGGTGAACGTATTGCCATAGCTGGAAGTGGTTCCCCATTGGAAGGTCACCGTGGTTGCCGCGCCGTTCGGATAAACCGTAAATACGAATGTCTGGGGTTGGATCTGATAAGAAAGGGAATTGAAGTATCCGAAGTTGCCTTGATCGCTAATGGTCGAAAAATACGCGACACCGGGAACGGCCTGATAAAGATGGAGTCCGGCCAGCAGCGTGTTGGCCGAGCCACTGTTGGCCAGCATGTTCAATCGCCACGCCGGATAGGACGTCGTATCCGTGGCCGCCCACGCGAGGGTTTCGGAGGGAACGGCAAAAGAATCCGAGGTGGTCGGATTGGCACCGCTCCAAGTGCCGCCGCCATCACCGCTGCCTTGTAGCGTCCATTGGCCGGGATCCGTGGTCAGGTCAGTGTTGCTGGAAGTCGTGAGGGCATAGGCGCACACGGTTGAAGTGACGGCCAACGTGCCGCCGACGTAACCGGCGTTGGCCTGTGCAGAGTAGTCGGTGTGGCCGTTTCCGTCGAAGGCGCTTGCCGGTAGCGAGCCGCCGACGTTGTTAAAATAGGGCGGGCCAACGGCAAGTTCTTTTAGATTCGCGCCGGCGACCACCAACACATTGTCCAGCCGCAAGTCCTCGGTCAACCCGCCGCAACGCGCTGCCCAAACGAACCGATCTCCAATCTGCGGCACAAAACCCGTCGTCGGCACATTCGTGAAGATGGTCTGGCCATCCATGCGCACCGTCATGCCGCTCTGGAGTCCCCAATCCACTTCAAAGAAATGCCGGACGGAGCCGTAGTTGCCCCATTCGGTCGTCGGATTGAAACTGGAAGATGCGATGGTCGCGCCGTTGAGCCGCAAATAAAAACCGGGAGCGTTGTCCGTGAAAGTCTGGACGCTGAAGGCAAGTCCGTTGGTGTAGCCGGATTCCTGCGGCTGGTTCGTGCTGATGAGACTGCTGTCAATGGCCAGCGGGCCGAAGTTGAACGAGAAGCCGTCCGCCGCGTTTGGAAAATTGCCGTCAACCAGCGTATTCCACTTGGCCGAAAACGCCGTGATGAAGTTGGTCAAATCGAGGAGCGGCGGCGCGAATGCCGCGCGCACGTCGGATACATCGGCCTCCGTCAATCGCAAGTCATGCTTGGGACTGCCTGCCACCGCTGTGGCGTTGCCAAGAGACGTGCTGAACAATTGCGAACCGTCACCGAACGTGGTGTCGCCGGGTTGGGCGCTTGAAAAATCCTGATAATAGCTCGACAGCGGAGTAGAGTCGTTCAACACCGTAAAACCGACGTGGGAATAGTCATTGTCTCTATCGCTCTCATTAAGCTGAAAGTTAACGTCGAGACCCACGTAAACCGTATAGGTTCCGGCCGGCGTCCACGCTGGGATCGTCAACGTGCAGTATTGCGTGTCGGAGTTGTCATTGGCGCTTACTGCCGGCGCCTGGAAAGATCCCTGAACGAGCAAATCGCCCGAAGGATTTAAGATTTCAATGCGGCTTGACGTATTATTGGCGAAGCCCGGACCATTATTGTGAATCACATAACTGACCGTGATGTCGCGGCCCGCCAGATCCACCGTGACTGGGTCTGGTGAAACCACCGGCGTGCCTTGAACAAGAACGTCGCATTGCTGCCCGAAAGCTGCCATGCCGGTTGTGAGAAAACCGCCCGCGATGAGCGACCTGATGATTGATGAGATTCTTGTCATGAATTTTCAGAGTTACTTTTTTTCGGGATTATATTTTTGACAAATTTGGCGTGAAGCGGGTTTGAACCGGCAGCCAAAAGAAAAATGGTTGCGCCAAAAAAACAAGGATTTTATTTTCATACGGCGATTATTTCATACGGCTATTTTGGAACCTATCCAAGATTTTACCATCGAAAAATAAAATCAACAAGCCAAATCGCCGGGGAAAAGGATCAGCTGCAAATTTGTCGAGTTCGCCGCGTTTAAAACTCGCAGACTGAATCCACGCCCATTTTCAATGACTCGAGTTTGGCTTCCACTTCTAGACGCCGAAGGCAACTCGGTAACGACCGGCCATGCGGTTATTGATCTGAATCAGGAGGGAATGACTTAATCAATTTCAATTCGTCAAGGTTCACGACGCCGACGTCAATGCCGCTTACAAGAATTTCACTTTTACTGGCCTTCAATTCAACTATCGTGCCGGCTTCGGAATAATTGTCCCATGCGTCCGTGGAGGGCAGTGGGACGGTGACGCTCTGACCGCCGGGAAGCGTGACTGCGACTGCGGCGTCGCCATTGCCGTTCGCGTAGCGCAGCGTGAGAAGATATTTATCGGCGGCCGGGACGTTGACCGGAATGGTCACCGAGGACGATTTGCTGCCGATGCCGGCGACAAATCCGGTGCCTTTGTAGCCGTAGTGATCGTTGTTGACGCTCGCGCCGGTAATCGCGCCGGTCTCAGCTTCGACCGTGACGACAGCGTCAGGGACTTTTTTAAAATTAAAATTGCCCAATTGGAATCCGGGCTTGGTGACGCGCGCGGTCAGGATGAATTCTCCCGGCGGCAGATAGAACAATGACTGGCCCGGCGCGCTGATCCACTTTGCGCCGTCCGCGCCGGAAGCGGGAATTTCCACGCTCGTGAGCGTTTTAACGCGTTCACGCAACAACGTAATTTCCCCGTTCGTCGTCGGCAGCACGCGGGCTGAAACAGTGAACCAACCGCCGTCGCCCGCGTCCAGCGTGTAGGCCAGCCAGTCGCCTGCCTTCAAATCGGGCACTGCGTAGCCGCCGCCTTCGTCGGTAGAGTTAATGATCGGCACGCCTTCCTGGCGATACACGGCGTTCGTGGTCGGACTGGCAATGTGGAACGCGAGTCCTTCGCCGCCTTTGTCGAAGTTTGCCGCTTCGACGCGGACGGGCAGGATCGGCGGCGGGAGAAATTGCGCAATTTGTTTCGCGGCGATGGTCGCAGATGACTGGCCGATGGGCGGCGCATCCACTTTGGGCGCTGCCGGGCGCGGATGCGAGGAGCCATCCAGTGTGACGGCCAGTGAATGTGCAACGCGTTCGCCCAGCAGTCTCACGGTGAGTGTGTTGTTCGTGGCATCAAACGCCCAGCCGGGGTTGGCGAATTTGTCCGTGGCCGGAACCGCTTTTCCGTCCAGCGTGACGGCGGTGGGAATCGAGGTCAGATGAAAACGGGCAATCCATTCTTTGGGGCCGAATTTCTGGTTGGACGGAGTGATTGTGAATGTCAATTTTTTCCCGGCCTGTTCGATGCAGCGAAATGTCATTGTGGTGAATTCACCTTTCATGAACGCAGTCGTGTGGTCGTCGTCCTGATACATCGAGCCGATGGAAGCGCCTTCGGGCCAGACTTGCAACATGATCGGATCCCACGGTCTTTGGCTGGTGAACATCATGTCCGGGGCCATTGGCAAAATGGTTCCTGCGCGCACGAACAGCGGAATTTGGTCGCGCGGCGCGGCCACGCCGATGATTTTTCCGCCCGTCGTTTCAAAACCGTCGTCGTAACTGATCCAGTTGCCCGGCGGAAAATAAACCTGCCGCGCCGTGGTGTGCGGCCAGATGACGGGCGCGACCAGCAGATCGCTGCCGAACATAAACTCGGTCTTGGCGTTGGCGGAACCGGGATCGTTCTGAAATTCCAGAATCAGCGGACGCAGCAGCGGCAGACCGGTGGTCGCCGCTTCGTGCGCGACGTTGTAAATGTAAGGCAGCAGCCGGTAACGCAGGTGCAAATACTTCTTCGCCGCCGCTTCTACTTCGGGGCCAAATTCATAAGGTTCCGACGGGCCGGCTTTATGCGCGCGCGTGATCGGCGCGAAACAGGTGAACTCAAACCAGCGCTCGTAAAGTTCGGCGTGGGCACCGTAGCGGTCATTGTTCAAAAAGCCGCTGATGAAACCGCCGCTGTCGTTCGCCCAATAGGGAAGGCCAGACAACCCGGTGTTTTGCGCCTCGGGAATGTGCGCTTGGAAGGTCGGCCAGTCCGAATTGATGTCGCCGGTCCACACGATGCCGCTGTAACGCTGCGTTCCGGCCGAGGCCGCGCGGCCCAGAATCACGGGGCGTCCGGTCGGATCAATGCTCCGCTGGTATTCAAAATAGGCGCGAAAATTCAGTAGCGGAAACGTGTTGTGAATGTCCGCACTTTTGCCGGCGTAATAAACGGCCTGCGGTGGTTCGCCTTCAGGCTCGATCAGGTCGAGCCACCAGGCGTCAATGCCTACGGCGGAAAGCGGTTTGAGTTGGGTCGCCAGCCAGGATTCCATGCCTGGCGCGGTGAAATCCATCAATTCACCGCCGTAATAACCGGTCGTCAGCGTATGCCCGTGTCCGTCGGTAGCGAAGAGACCTTTGCTCAAGGCGTCTTGATAATTCTCCGAATCCTTGCGGATCATCGGACCTTTGGTCGAAAGCATCACTTTGGCCCCGCCGGCGTGAAGACCGGCAATCCACTCGGCCGCCGAGCGACCGCTCAGGAAATCCTGATTCCATTTGAAATCCATGAATTTTCTGGACCAGTTCGAGTCAATCACCAATACATCCAACGGCAACCCGTCCTTTTTCAGGCGATCCACGGTGTTTTGGATGTCGGCGAAGTTATTGAAAAAACAGCGGCTTTGCCAGTAACCGAAAGCGTAAAGCGGCAGCATCGTCGGCCGACCAGTGAGTTCCGTGTATTGGTTAATGATTGATTTGAAGGAAGGGCCGTTGATGATGTAGTAATCCAACGGGCCGCCCGGTGAAGTCCAGGTGAGCTGGTTCCGGCGCGTTTTACCGACGTCGAAGCGCAGATGCCAGATGTTGTCCACAAACACGCCGTAGCCGCGACCGTCCCGTCCGGTGGAGAGATAAAACGGCACCGGATAATTCGCCGTGACGTTGCCCGAACTGATTTGCTGGCCGGTCCACATGTCGCGCACGGTGCCCCGGCGGTCTAGCGTGCCGTGGTTGTGATTGTCCTCGCCTAGACCGTAGATGTGTTCGGAGCTAGCCAGCACGCGGCTCTGTCGGAGCGCTCCCGTGGTTGTGTCCCAACTCGTGCCGTCGGTGAGACTTTCCGGCGTGAGCGAACTTTTATCATCCGCGTCATAGACGTCCACGCGCAAATGCGCCTTGTTCAAATGCAACGAGAGGCCAGTCGTCTTGATGATGAGCGTGTCCGGCTCGTTCAATACCATGATATCCTTCAGCGGCGGCATAACAGTCGCCACCGCTGGCGACGGATTCGTGGTGAACACTCCGTTTTGGAAAATCTGAACGCGCGCCATTATTGGCGTAAGAAACGAGATGCGCAGCTTCGCCGTTCCGGTGGTGTCAATCACGACGGCTCCCGCATCATCATGGTAGGCGGCGTAGGCAAGGTCGGAAAGATTCTGCTCGGTTGCGCTCGCCCGCGCGACCAAAATGCAGGAGAGCACCAGCACCGAAGCCGCCAGTATAGTTGCTCGGCGAAAGAAGAACCTGGTTATGTCACTGTCAGCCGAATTTTGAGCCAGCCGGGTTGTTTTTGGAAATTCGTGCATGATGGTTCAGCAGAGTCAAGTCGTCACCGGGCGCCTGAAGCGATAAAGTCCGCGCCGTGACCGTTGATGACGGCGCAAATTCGTTGACGACCCGACCAAGATTTGATGAGTCTGGCCTGGCGCGATTTCCGCCGTGCGATACGGCCGCGAAAGATCGTCCATCTTTACGAAGTCTAGACCTCACGCCCGCGCGAAACTGGTCGAACACGGAATTAAATGGTGGTTGCAATTGCGGCGAAGGCGCATCGTAACTCGCGCCAATCATCGCGGTGCGGAAGTGATGGGACCCAAATAGAAGCAATCCGGGTCGTCGGGCGACTGGAGGTTGGCACTGGTGCTCCCCATGCCGGGAGCGATGATACCTTGAGGGCTATAAGTGAGTTTGTCCTGCCACTTGTGAATGATTGAGTGACCATCGGCAAATGAGATGCCTGCCGCCTGGCCATGATTGCCGGCCGGATAGTCAATTAAATAGGTGTTGCCCGGGGTCGCCGCCGCAGCAACGGCCAAGGATCCATCGTTGATGGAATACGGATTCTCGTCCATGATTACCCACGTTTGGGAGGGGCCGGGCCGGTTAAACGAGGTCAACTTGCGATAGGTTAACCATGCCATCTGATTGTTGCTGTAGGCACCCGCCAGCCACCCGCCGCCGACCGGCGATCCAATAGGGGGGCTGCCGTAAAGGTATAAGCTGCTATAAGTTGTGCCCACGGCTGAATTCATCGAATAGCTGCGCGCGTGAACTGTGTGGCTATTGGGATCAATATAGTTATCAGCCGGACAATGGTAAACGTTCGGGTTGGGAAGATAAGGGGAAAACTCGCTGTTGGGATCTTTCAATTCCTTCTGACCAATAGTGAACTGCGCGTCCAGCGGTTGCTCCATGGTGCCCACCACCCAGTTCTTCATCTGGCTTTGATTGCCAGCCGTCCAGTAGCAGGTCTTAGGGGGATAATCACTGGCCGCCAAAACGTCATTGTTATCATCGGCATACATTATCCAAGCCAGCATGATCTGGTGGGTGTTGCTCATACACCCGACCGCCTGGGCGCGCTGCTTGGCCGCCGCCAGCGCCGGCAACAGCATCGCCGCCAGAATGGCGATAATCGCGATGACCACCAGCAGTTCAATCAGCGTGAACCCTCCCGACGGCGAGCTCCCGTTCACTTGCCGCGCGCGAATTCTTTTGTTCGAGTGATCCATGTCAGTCACGAAATTCTCAACTATCCGTTTCAGCGGGCATCAGCACTCTTGCTGACGCCCGCTGCACAAATCACTTTTACCCGATTTGCGAATGGCGCGTCATTATGGATTAACCGTGAGAGACGAACTGGTGGCCGTGATGCTGCTGGTGCTCGTATTATCCGTAGCCGTCACGGTCGGACTCCCGGGAGTTACAAATGCCATCGTCTCTTGCACGGTCCCGTTTACCAGCGGAGCGGCACTCGGAGTAATGGCGGTGTCATCCGAGCTGGTAAGACTGATCGAGTCACCCGAGGTGTTGACAATGTGCCATGTGGCATCACAGGCATTAATCGTCACAGGCTCCAGGGCCACGCCACCGCCCGCGCTTATGCTCACCGGTGTGGGGGTTCCAATCTTGCCGGTGAGAGTGTTCGGCGCATTGGTCTCGCCCGGCAGCAACACCTGCAACTGGGTATAGGTCAGTTTGATAAGCCGGAAGAAGGCGGCGTTACCCGCCGGCAAATCGTTGGTGGAAATGAGACCCCAATCGGACGCGTTCATCGGAACAATGGTGCTGCTGGCTGGCATCGTCCAACCCAGCGGATTGGTCAACGACGCGGCTATCTCTGGACTGAAACTATTGGCGGGAAGCGTCCAATTAATCCAATATGCCGAGCTAGCCGGAACCACCAAGACTCCATCGGGAACAATCGACTCTGTGTTGTCCCAAATGTTGGTGTTCAGCGTGCTGTCTGTCAGAAAGTTATCACTGATCGGCGTGCTCGAACCTGTAATGGAAAAATTCGCGTAAACCACCGCCTGATTCTGGACATTCGTGTTATTGGCTTGCTCGCCCAAATAGACATTCATGAGAGAGCCGGCTGGGGCGAGTGTGCCGATGTTGTAAGGTGGAATGACCAAGTTGGTGCTGGTTCCACTGGGGGTGATCAGCGTGACATTAGTGGAGGAGGTGAACTCGACGGTCCATTTTCCAATTGGCGTCGGGTTGGTGATGCTGCCCAAGCTCCCGCTTTCATGCCAAGGCGACGTAAAACCGTCCCAGCTTCCAGGAGCGTTGGTATAGGGAGCATAGCCATATAACATTGCATTGTCATTCCAGTCATTGACTTTATACTGGAAAGACAAGGTGGCTGGGCTGCCCGGACCGGCTGATTCGACAAAAGCAACAACACTGTTGCTTAAATCCCAGTCAGGAGCGTTTTCAACTGCGGTCGGATTGGGACTGAGAAACATAAAGGCTTCCGCATTGCTACTCGAATTATTCGGAAAACCCGCGATGGTGAAGGAATAGCTGATGGGATATGTCTGACCCGTCCAAGAGACGACTGTGTTCGTTACCGTCACGACTTCTTCACGATCATAAAGACCAGCCGTTGCGTTGAACACGTTCAAACCTTCTGTCGGTTTGGCAATTCCAATCGTTGGCCCCGGTAAATTTGCTGCGGGGGTGTCAAACACAATGTTATCAATGTAGAATATCGGGGTTTGAGCGCTTGTGTAATCATTTTCATACGGGTAAATCGCAAAATCCGATTCACTAGTGCCCAGCTTGCCTGCAGGGATGGCTAATTTGAAATGTTGCCAAACTCCGGGGGTGAACGCCGCGCCAGACGGGCCAAGCCAGAACTGCTCCATGTTGACAAAAGACGGGGAATTAAAAACAAGTTGAAAGTAACAAACATTGCCGTTCGGATCCACGGGTGACGCCGGATCCACCATCAGATCGAACTCGACATAAGTGGCTTCAGAAACATCCACGGCCGGAGCGCTACTGACAAATGCCCCACCCTGTTGACTTGGATTTTGAAATGTTAGCTGCAATTGCATCGAGCCGGAAGAAGTGACCTCGTTTGCGTTTGTGTAATCAGGGGCATTGGTAGAAAAAGTGGCAATGCCATATGTGCTGCCGTTCCAGCCGCCGAAAGAATAGGCGGAAACGTCTGAAGCCGAGTTGAACGTGCCGATGACGACATTTGCGCGGCTCACGTCGATTGAAACAATCAACGCTAGAATGATAATTCCAACTGATTGATAGTATTGTTTTATTATTGTCTTCATGTGGTTTTTTAGGTTTGGATTTTACTTGTTATCACCGATAGCTGGATTACATTGCTTTGCACGGTTGGTTTACATCTTCTGCGGCCATGGTGGATTGAATAGCCATCATCTCCGAAACCGCCATTAAAACTATAACCCTGTTGATTGCCCAAGAATATGATTGTGCAATCTCTGTTTAGTATTGACACTCTCTAAACATAGCTGATATTTCCCCCGGAAAGCATGTCACCAGTTCTGGTGACATTACATCGGCTCACCCACGAACTAGAATCCCTCCGTTCAAATTTAAAATGGCTCATGCTCGTCCGGCGATAAAGCGCACAGTATCTATGGATTGCGGATTTAGGCGGGTGGTCCTTGTGTAAAAGAGTTCTCCATGAAACCAGCCATACCAAAAACTGAACCATCACCCTCAACTCAACTCCGAAAAGCAGTTTTGGAGGTTTTCATATTATAGATGTCTTTGCTGTTGCAAACGGCTAATTGCGGTCATTACTCTGTGCTTATGTTTCATTCACTCTTTCGCAATTTTGTGATCGGCGGAATTCTTTCTATAACATGCGCGTCATTTGCTCAAACGCGGGTGAGCCTGTCGGCTGAATGGAAAGTCGGAATCCACGATTACACTAATAGTCAAAATCTGACATTCGATGACTCGCAATGGAAAACAATTGACGTGGCTAAGTCTTCAAAGAGACAAAGCGGTGGCTTTCATGATGTCGTGTGGTGCAGGCTTCATCTAAAGATTCCATCTGACCTTCAAGGGCAGGATTTGCTTCTCCATCTCGGAAAAATGGGAAACGAAGCAGCGACATTTTTCAACGGCGTGAGGGTTTTAGTCGGTTTCGGCGACCATAAGGAACCAATATATATTATTCCCGCAGTGCTCATTAAATTTGGATCGGATAATGTCATAGCGGTGAAAATTTCAAACCATTCAAGCGACCTTGTATCCGGCGAATTTGACTGGTCGGTTCTAGGTGCGGCGGCAAAATCCATGGTCGTCCAAGGAATCAAAATAAGCAGCCTTTTGGAAGAAACCTGCAAAACGGCGACCCCCGGTGCTGCTGGATTTATCCTCCAAGGAGTTCGATCTTCCGACTTTAAGGCCATGGAAATGGAACTTGAGTCCGTGCCATCATCCGCCGTTGTTTGGAAAATAGCCTCTCGCTGGAACGCTTTGTGCAAAATCGAAAAGAATCTGCAACGTTACCTACAGGAGTATGAATTATACAAAAAAGGTGATTTAATCGGCTTCATGAAAAATCAGGCAACCTATTTGGTTCCTGACTTTCAAGGCGACCAACCACAACGTTCGGTCATGGGAAGCAGCTTGTCGGATTTCGGATCTTGGTATAATCTCGCATACTCTGGCGGCATAAATCGCTTTTTAATCGGATCAGTGCGGAAGAACGTTGCTCCAAATAACGAATTTTTCAACACGGCTCGCGATGTCGGCTTGCTTGCTTTATTTTTTAAGGATGAAACGGGAGACGTTATTGACGGCGACAATGCCAAGACATCAGTCACTTGGTATCCATACGGTTGGCAAACGTTCACGCGGCACGCCAATCTTGAGATAAAATCTGCGGTTTTCTTTACGGCTTTTGACACAATTATAGTTTACACCAGCGTGAAAAATGTAGGAGACCAAACGACTGATGTGACTCCTTGTTTGCTGGTCACCGCGCGCTCGGAATACGAAGGAAAAATCGGAGGTCGCGTAACTGGTTCCCAAAATGGTGGGAATATTGTCACAATTCGGAACATTCGAGTCGGACCAAAGACGACCCCTGAATTATATGACGACACCCTGGCCATAGGCTCAACCTTGGGGACATTGACGGCGAATTTTGTTTCCAGCTATGCGTCAAGCGCAAGAGGAGAGGAATTAAAAACATTACTGAAGGCAAATTCTTCACCGGCGCTTGACGCTTCCTCTGGAAGTGCAATTCTGACGGCAACGGCAGCCAGGTTAAAACCGGGAGAATCTTCGGAATTCGCTTTTATCGTAGCAGCGGCACCCGGAAGCAGAGATGCGGAAGCTCAGTGCAAAGCCGCCGTCAAAGAATTCGACGCTTCACCAAAATCAGCATTTGAACAGATGGAGTCCGGTTGGAATAAATTTTTTGGCAATTTGCCAAAACTTGATCACCCAAGTTACAATTCTATGAGGCTTTATTACTCATCGGTGGCGGCGTTGCGGAGGAACCACTATATTCTGGAAGATAAAGGCAAACTTTATGATGCCTCACTTCCGGATCGCGGCGGATTTAATTATTTTTTCCAAAGTGATGCGTGTTGGAATTTGCTCGGCTATCTTGACTTCGAGCCCGAATGGGCAAAAGGCCACGCCGTCCCGATCATGGATCCGCCATGTGAAATCATGGATCCGCATTTCTTCTGGTCAATGTGGGAATTGTATTCCCGATTGCCGGATAAAAAAGAACGGCAAGATTTCGCGGCCGAGATCTACCCATTGCTGAAAAACGCCTATCAGGTTTGGACCACCCAGCTCGATATTAACAGCAACCTGTTGGTCTCGACGCCAGACAACTGGGATGACAATCCGCGTTACGATTTGATTTTCAAAGAGGTTAAATATGCTCCCGGATGGAACAGTTGGTGGGATGATTTGGTAAGAGACTGTATCCAAAACAGACTTGAAGACCCGGCTCCCAGCTCACAATTAGGCTATGGCACCGTTGTTATGGGGCGATTGGCTAGAGTTCTTGGCAAGAATCAGGAGGCTGATTATTGGGCGCAACAATTCCAACGCCACTGCAAGGCCATTGATTCGCTTTGGGATGAAAAGCTGGGCTATTGGATCGTTACCTACCGAGGATCACTCACAAATGACGTGTTGACCAGCTCTATTATCTATCCGATTTTCACTGATCTCTGTCGCGACCCGAAAAAAATCAAACGGGTGATTAAGGAGCACATTCTCAATCCAGCGGAGTTCAACGGCCATTTTCCCATTCCGACGGTTGCTTACGACGATCCGCGTTATTATCATGACAAGCCTCCGTTTCAGGACAACAGCCCGGCCGGTCTTTGGCGCGGCAATATCTGGATGCCTGAGGCATGGATCGTCGTCAAAGGATTGTATAAATACGGATATGAAAAGGAGGCAAACGATATCGCCACGCGCTTGATTGAGATGATGTGCAATCAATCGGCCTCCGTCGGCAAATTCCAGCAATTCGCCTTCAGCCCTGCTGAATGGTATAACTCCGAAAACGGGCTTGCGCAAAACAACAGGGGATTCTCATGGTCTTCCGCCGTCGCCATGGATTTTCTTCTCGGCAACTATCAGAACGAAAGAGTAGTGGGCACAAATTCAAAGCGCGATCAAATCATTGAAGGGCACGTCAGAGAAATTTTTGATTTTGACAGCGAGAAAAGCCTCTTCCGGGTTGAAACCACCAAATCCGTCTTCCCGGTTTTGAAAATGAAAACTGCGGATGGTCTGCCCATAAATCAAAGCAAAAAAATTGAGTTCAGTTTTTGTGATCCAAGCGGCAATTTCAACAACCAGTCACAGATTTCGTTTGCCATTGACGAAACCAAATGGAGAGTGGCGATGGCATCATCTGGAGATAACCTGACAAAAGGTAGCGATAGCTTCTATAAGACGTTGATAGGAACAAAACTCATGTTACTTCCTGCCAAACAAGACGGGTTAAAGTAGTCCATCAATGCTTTGAGGTCAATGGAAAATCGGTTTCTGTTGAAACGAGATTTTTATCATTCGCATCTCTTGATTTGGCCATCCAGTGTTAAGCATAAATCAATGCTATTTATCGCCCGCCAATGCGGGTGTGATATTGCCAAGCGATGTGATGAAGTCCAATTGGCTTGGTTCCGATACCCGTTGAGCCAATCTCAAATCGTTGTTGATGAACAAGCGTTGGTCTTTGACATCGTCCAGTAAGAGAAACGTGCCGGTCCCATCCGGGGCTTCACAATTTTTAATGGAAACCTTGCTCACGTGCCGCAACGCAATGGCCGCGCCGGAGCCGGATTTTTGCGCTTGTCTGCCGATGAATCCGTCAATCGTCAGGTTATTGACGTGTTCGCAATGAATCCCGTCTGAAAAATAAGCGGGTGGATTATCCCCCCATTCCAGATCGAATCCGTGGATTTCAAGCCCATCCACATACTGACAATATAGGGCTGGAATGTCGTGCTTGAAAACCGTTTTATCTGGACGGAAACCTAGTCCATTGAGATCGAACTTACCGCCAAATGTCTCGCTGTTCACGCTGCCTTTGATCCGCAATTTGACGTGGTCGAACGACACGTTCTGAATTTCACCAGGCTCGGTTCCGTAAATCAGAATGCCGCCTTCACTGTCGGCGAGGATATTCGAAAAGCGGATGTCATTGATGGCTGGTTTGCCGGTTGCGCCAGGATGCGCCCTGGTCGAGATATAAATCGGCTCGCTCCTGCCCCACCAGTTGCCGTTGAAGAGGCGCGTTTGAATGAGAATATCAGAAAATAACACATCGTGGGCGGAGCCATAAATTCCAATCCCGCGATTGGACTGCCGAATGACCAAATTCTCGAATATGCAGTCTCGACCATCTCCGAACCGGATCGCGGAGGAACGCGAAGATAGGATGCAGTTGGCCACCGTCAGATTTTCGCAGTGGTTGGCGGCAATGGCGTCATCGCCCGCCCAGATATTGCAATCCGAAATCCGAGCATTTTTCGCGCTGATGTCCAGGCCATCGTTATTGGGAATTAATGGATTGTTCAGCACGTCAATTCCTCTGATATTCACATTTTGGCATTTTCCAATGTTGATCGTCCAGTTGTGAGAGTCCTTGATGGTCACGTTCTGCAACAGGACATTGGTGCAGTTGGCAAACGTGATCAAGACTCCCGGACGATTGGTCCAAGCCATCCAAGGCTTAACTGGGCCATCGGTTTTCGTAAGTTGCTTTGGATCCTTTTGATCACTAAATTGCGAGGTATTCACATCCACAAAATAAGTGCCTCGCCCGTTAATCACGCCATGGCCGACAATGCCAACATTTTCAACTTTGTTTGCTACAACGATTCCCACTTTCAAACCTTCGCCTGACTGCCCGATTTGTTTTTCATCAATCCCGTAGTCTGTTTTCAAACCATAATCATTGAGATTCGTGCTGCCGGTGAGCACTGCGCCCGATTCCAAATTTAGGGTCACATTATTGAGCAACTCGAATGTGCCACTTACGTATTCACCGGCCGGAAACAGGACGGTGCCTCCACCGGCTTGCGTGCAAGCCTGAACCGCGCGCCCAATCGCGGCCGTATCCAGCGTCTTGCCGTCCCCCACCGCACCATAATCCCTGATATTAAAAATTCCGGTCGTCTTTTCCCCGCTGCTTGCTTGAGCAGCGGCGGCAATCGTCCATAAAGCCGCGGCGAAACCTATCCACAATGATTTTCTGCAATGACTTGTTCTCATTTTTTGGTTAAATTTGTTCTCACTCTACCAATCTTGCTGCCGCAAGGCGACAGACTTTTACAGACCCAAAGATTGTCTCGATACAGATACTCGCGGCCCTGTCTCTTCATTTTTAAGTCCAACTTGTTGCACTATCAAATCCTCTGGCCGCGTCTGTAAGTAGCTCACGTAACCGACACTGTGAACGTATTTTATTTCTTGATGTAAAATTGATCGAGAAAATCATATCGCATCCGGTATTTGTCCATCCTTTCCGGGCGTGGGCTTGCGTCAATGATCAGGCGCTCTCCCCTAGCAAATTCCGGCCATGGTGACAAGTCCGGCTCATTCGGGTTGCCGGTCTTAATGAAGTTGACAAAGTATGCCTGCATCATTTTCGAGATTTTGTAATCTTCCGGCGTCCAGGCATAGACCTTATTCGAGTCGAGATTGCCCATCGCGTATTCGATCTCGGCCGAATGCACCGCGCCACGCGGCTGAGATTTACCGATAGTTGTCGGTTGCGAATTACTCTGCACGCCACTGACGAAACTAGGGGCTGCGTTGCTCATTTCCACGAGCGTCGGCGGGCGACGGTGGGAATAAAGATAATAATAAGTCGGACAATCGCCCGTCTTCGTGGCCAGATCAATCCACTTCCAAGTGCTATAGCCCGTGAACCTGTCGCTGGCCAACTCCTGCGCCGCGAACTTGACTTCAGTTTCATTTGAAGCCGGGTAGAGTTTGAAGACTTCGCTGGTCTTGTCCGGATAAAGCCGCTGTAGCGCTTTGCCGTAATTCTCGACAGTTGGTTGCTCCTGGTCCAACACCGAAGAGTAGCTCATCTCCTCGGAATTTACACCGGCCAACAACGGCACGTGTATCTGTTTGCCGTCGGCAAAAATTTCCGCCGGATTTTTCGGGAGAAAGTAGCCGTCCACCGTTGGGTTGAACCACACGCCGCCAGCCTTGGCCGCCGCATGCAGCAACTCTTCGGCAGGCATTTTTCGCAGTGCCGCGAGCGACGGTGATTTGCCGAGGCCCAGTTCAGACGCCAGTTTGATGCCATTGGCTTCAGCATCCGCCAGCGGAATTGCCGAAAGCGTTCCGATGATGGAGCCGCTCTCGCCGATCGCTCCAGCAAACAAACTCTTCGACAACGGCGAGGCCATCTGCGCGGAAACCGAAATAGACCCCGCCGACTCGCCCGCAATTGTAACTCGCCGAGGGTCACCACCGAAAGCTGCGATGTTCTTATGCACCCACACGAGGGCCGCGTGCTGATCAAGCAAGCCATAATCCCCTGACGCATGGTGCGGCGACTCCTTCGTCAACTCAGGATCGGCGAAGAAGCCGAAAATGCCGAGACGATAGTTGACCGTAACGGCGACAATGCCATTTTTCGCCATGCTCTCGCCATCGTAGCGCGGTTCCGAGCCGTCGCCCGCGACAAACCCTCCGCCATAGAAATAGACCAGCACCGGCAGTTTCTGTTTGCTCGACATCGCTGGAGTCCAGACGTTCAAGTAAAGGCAATCCTCGCTCATTCCGTCCGACCTGAAATTCATGTCACTGAAGAGAGGCAATTGAACAGCACGCGGACCGAATTTCTTTGCCTCGCGCACGCCGTTCCAGTTCTTCACCGGTTGCGGCGGTTTCCAGCGCAGATTGCCAATGGGCGGTGCGGCGAACGGAATGCCCTTAAAACTGTAGATGCCGGAGCTCTTGTCGTAGGCGCCCTCAACCACTCCGTTCGCAGTCTTGACATGTTCTTGGGCCATGGCGGGCATGACCATAACTGCTGCGAGTAAGAGCAGGAAAGCCAAATGCTTGAAATGATGTGATGGTTTCGCTGAAACATTGCGGAGTAATAGGTTGATTGCCATGACCAATGTTTACCAAATTCACGCCTTCGTGCAAGTCGATTTACGTCGGTTGAGAGTTGTATAGCAAATCACAATAACATTGGCGCACATGGCGCGATTGGCGACGGCAACAGGGTGACAACACCCAAAAAATAAGTAGCCTGAAAGGCTATTCCATCGTAGCCGGGGGCAACGCCCTCGGTATCG
>Ga0207933_1000419_pt1 | contig 42343 bp, 49 predicted proteins | sample NGESurdeep092012_4_FD_184488 | JGI IMG/M metagenome (GOLD analysis project Ga0207933, IMG submission 184488) | Arctic peat soil microbial communities from Barrow, Alaska - NGEE Surface sample F53-3 deep-092012 (SPAdes) | ecosystem: Environmental > Terrestrial > Soil > Wetlands > Peat ... | reverse complement strand
ATCCAAATTCGCCGGCAAAAATCAGCCCCAGCGCCGGGACGATGGATTCCGCAATCATGTCGCCGATGCTGCACCCAGCTCCGCAGTGATACACCGCAAGGATGTTCTGGAACAAAGTGGGCGGTTGGTCCTTGTACCGTTCATGGATGGCTTTCATCTGCGGGGTCATGGGCCTCTTTTCCATCACCGGCAGAGCTTTCCGGTACATATAGACGGCTACAGGTCCCATATAGAGTCCGGTAATCGGCCAGACCACGCCCATGATCCACATCTTCTGCGGCCGGCGAAAAGTGTGAACTGCAATGCCGAGCGCACAGGCCAGACAGATGCCGATATAAACCCAGGCAAGAACATGCAGCCACTGCGCATAAGGCGCCATGACGCTTTGGATGCGCATGTCCAACGAACCGTAAACTCCGGTTACAAACAAGGAGGATTCCACCCGGTGCATGGACTTTGTACAGATGAAAAGCCGTGCCTGTCGGGGCACTGTATTCCGTCCGAGAACCTGCGACGTGATACTTTGCCGGCTTCAGAGATGTCCGGCAGGTGTCAGGAGCCCCTCTTACCGAGCACCATTTCGCCCACCGGGCGGACAGCCTTCGGCCCGGAAGCTCAGAGGAGTTGCTTGTAGCGACTGCATGAATAGGAATGATTGGGCATCGAGGAAGAGGTCAACCCTCCGCCGATTCCCGGCGTCGTCGACTGCGCAGAGGGTTAAAAATGTGGATGCCAACGAAGTGCTTCTCATTGTCGGTGACGACAACGCAATCGTTCGCCTCGGCGACCGCGGCTACGACCATATCGAGGGCACTCCTCGGTCGCCCGGCGGCATCGCCTTCCGCCATGAGTCGCCCCCAGATCAGGGCCGCCTTCTCGTCGAAAGCCAACACACGTCCTCGAAACAACGCTTGGGGACCCTCTGGCCCCTTGAACCAGTCCTCAAGCTCCCGGCGCTTCCGTCCCATCGGCTTCTCCAACACGCCCCGTTGTATCTCAGCCAGAGTCAGGGAAGAGATGAATAGATCTTCATCCACCTGCTCCGACATCCATTCGATCAGCGACTGCGAGGGACTCGGTTTCGTAGCATTGCTGACGATGTTGGTATCGAGGAGATAGCGCGTCATAGATCTACCGTCCGGCCAGGATCGAATGGCCGATCGATCTCCAGATCCGCTCCAACCAGCGGCGAGCGGCGAAGAGCGGCAAGAATGCCCCCCTTGGTCCCGAGGGTAGTGGAGACCGTCCGCGTAACCTCAAGCCGAATTCGGCTTGCTTCTGGATCATTCTGGGCGAGGCGCTTGGCGAGCGAACGGATCAGGTCGCGGTCCGCCTCGAGGCCTAGAACCTCAAATCGGGCGACTCCTCGCGTGAGGAGACGCCTCCGGTAATTCTTGATGGCTCGTTTTTGGGCAGTATCGCTCACCTTTCGCCTCCTTCCTTATACCCTGTAATATAGCCGGTATCACCGGCTCCTGCAAGGAAAAAGAGTGCCCAGGAGCGTCCCAGCTTAGCTGGGCATCTCCACGTTCGTCAGGCTAGAGTTCTTTCCTGAGTGTGAGACGCTGCCCATACATCCAGGGCTGGATATGCATCTCCCTGGCCCAATCCTGAAAGGACGGGACGCGGCCCAGGTCTTCGCGGACGTGCTGCTCTCCGATATAGCGAACCGGAACAGATTTGCCATCACTGTTTACGATGGCATGGCCGAAGATCTTCTCGGCCATGAATATGCCCTCGGCATGGTGTCGCAGGCTGCGATGGCGAAAATCCGCGAGGTAGCTCTTGGATTCATCGAATCCGTCATGGATCGGTGGATAGTCCTCGGGTGAGCCGCCGAACTTCCGGGCGCTTGATTTGGCATGCTCCACCAGTGGGTGGGCCATTAGTATTCGACCTCGGGGCGATAACAGCGCTCGGTCACAACGTCATAACACTCGTGAACAATCGACGCATTTTCGACATTGAGGCTGAAGCTCCCCCGCCGCCATCGTCGTTTTCATAACCGGGATGGGCCAGTTCTTCTTCCAGGCCCACGATGAGCGCCGAGATGTCCTCCGGTATTGCGTAGTTTGCGGGAAGCCCCTCCTGGGTAAGAGGAATGATTTCTTCAAATCTCCCATCATCGCCCTCGCCGGAGTATGTGCCGACGATCGTCGCAACGCCTGCTGATGTCAGGGTTTCCTTTTCGTCCGACAGCCATCTCTTCAGTTTTCGAACCGTGTCCGGGGTCTCATTGTCCTGCATCGTTATAAATTTTCGGGAGGCGGTGAAGCTGCCTCCTCTGATACTTGGGGGTTCTGCTGTGAGCATTCACACGTGAGGCACTGGCCGCCGGCGCTTCGGCATACCTACCCACTGCGAGGCCGCTTGCTCAGGCAGTCTCGTGCCAGCTTCCTCGGCTTCATCTTCTGCGATGTCCGGGTAGTGGGTCAGTTTGAATCTACAAGCCGGAAACTTTCCCGTAAGGGACGTTATAGGTGGCCATACAAAACAGTTCGAGATGACCGGACGCAGGACCGCTAGACTAGAGCGGCGGTTCGCCGAACGGAGCAGTGCGTTCCCGCTGACACAGCACGAGGCAATTGCTCGAATCGCCTGATTTCGTGAACCGTCCCTGTGCCGGATTCATATGAGTAACTGAATATGGAGAAATAATCGAATTTTCTGTCAGCCCATAAGCTCGAGATCGATAGCTGAACAACCGCTCGCTCTGTGGATTGCACCAGTCTTCACCGGAATCGGTCTTCCAAATCCTCCATAGTGGGTCACGAAGGTATGAAACTCGCCGCGCTCTCCGCAAGGATCGATGCCTTTCTGGACGAAAGCTTGCACCAGTTCCCGCGTGAGCGGCCTTCCTAGATAACTGTCATCCAGATAAGCGTCCCGCACGGTGGTGATGAGAGCAACCGACTGCGTTGAAAGGAATTCATAGGCAAGCCGATCGGTTGGTTCGGCCCAAAGCGGTTCTACCGCAGTCAGCCCCTGGCCACCACACATCTTTTCCGCCCATATGCGATTCGCATCGGGGTAAATGTCTCCGAAGATCACATGGGTCACCCTATCCGCCCGTACCCGAGACAATAGACGTCCAAACGCGTCGTCATAATCCGCCCATGCGGCGTCTTCCGTAAAATGTGGAATCCCCAAAAGCCGTGCTTGCTTTTGGAGAAGTTCGGGCCGCAGCCCGTGAGAGCGGCTGCGCCGACTGTCTTCGGTCATCATTGTAATCAAGCCAACAATGTCAAATTGATCCTTGACCCGGTGGAGGGCAAGACAACAATCCTTGCCGCCACTCCAGGAGACAACTGCCCGTGGCTTCATGGAATCAATCCTACGGAAGCCGTTGGATTTTTGCCCCGGCGGGAATTTTCAATTGGGACAGTCGGTATCCATGTTTCGTCTTTGTCTTCGCAACGAGGAATGACACCCATATGCACCGCCGCCAGAATTGCAGCAGCGTCTGCAGTTGCGGTTAAGGATCGAACACGCAGCGGTGGCCTTCAGCAAACACGGGGTGCAACCTTTCGGCATGCACCCCCGCGAGCGAACGCGCTCAGGCAGCCTCGTTCTCACCTTCCTCGGCTTCACCTTCTGCGATCTCCGCCATGATCTCGTCTTCCTCCGAGGCCGTAGATGGAGCAGGAGTGGCGGTCACAGCGGAGGGAGCCTTTGTGGCTGCACATGGTTCAGCAGCGGAAACGCCGGCAGGGCGGTCGAAAAGGCTGGGTACACGCGGAGCCTCCTGCTCCGTCTTCGGCGCCTCTTTGGTAACCGGCTCGGTCTTCGAGTCAGTCTCCGGCTTCTTATTATTTTTCGTCTTGTTGCGCGCCTCTTCCTGCGCTGCCTTGGCTGCCGCAGCCATTTCCTCTTTGGCACGGCCGAGCGTGTTCTTCAATTCCAGGTGGCTGGCGACAAAGCTGACGATGGCATCCGGCAGTTGCGCGTCAAGCTCGGCGGCGGTTCCGGTGAAGCTCATGGGTGTAGTGAGGGCAGCGTTTTCACCATCCGCCAGCTTCTTGGGCAGGACATTGACGCGAATCTGATCTTCTTCAAGTGAAGTGACCGTCAAGAGGACAGACCTCTGACGGAGGAGTGGAACGAGTTGCTGAAACATGGGCATCTCCAATGGGTGTGTGATTGAAAAACTGGGAAAGGATGGCTGACCGTTCATTAAGCTGCCAGTTGCAGCCGGCGATTGCGTCTCCGGGCCTTCGTCCACATTTCGGGATCGATCGGCAGAGCACTCATCCGCCCGGTCTCGGCGTTGAAGAAAGCTCCGTGATGGTGCAGCTTTCCATAGCGGAAGAGCCGCGCCAGCATGGCGAGTGCGCTCGATGCAAGGGTTTGATTGATGAACGGCTCCTGCCGATCGAGAGCTTCGACGGCAGAGCAACTCGGCAAAGGATCTTCGCCGGCTGCCGCATCGACGATCTCGGGATACAACTCACTGACCGTGCGCAGGCGGGTGGCAACTCGTCGATTTCGTGAGTTCAGCGGCTGTCCGAGTACATACTGGCCGCTCGCGGCGTTATTGCCAATATCAAGCCAATAGGTCGTTCCCTGCCGTGTGACTTCCTGGGCGATGGCTTTCCGCGCAGCGCGGGTGTCGACGCAGCCAATGAGCAAATCCGGAACCTCGTCATGCGATCGACGCAGTGTGCGCTCGCTGAAATAACACGGTTCCGCCGACCACCTCGTGCCCCAGAACATGTTGATCCGATTGACGAGCACGGTTGCTTTGTTCAGGCCAATGTCCGCAGTCGAGAACGGCTGACGGACACAATTGGTCGCAGACACCGTATCGGCATCCATGATCGAGACCTGGAGTCCGTAAGGATGTCCCCACACCCGCATCGCCTGATCGAGATACGGCAGGCCCATAAGAATGGCGCTGCCGGTTCCGCCTGCACCGACGACCAGCACGCGAATGGGTCGGCGGCCGAGGAGCCCCGATGGCAACGAGTGCTCGATGCGCATCTCAATTCCTTTCTTCGCACACGAATTGCGCGAGTGTTTGGGGGAGGATGATCAAGGTCTCGATCGGGAACAATCTCCGCTCTCCGGTCAGGCTGCCCCAAAGTCCCTCAAAGCCGCCTTTGTGGCGGGTAAGACGACCGACATTGGCATGTGTAAAAGCGCTCTCGTAGAAGCCCCGTTCCCAGTCGAATATGGCAGCGACGGATGCGTTCTCTGGCCGCCGCATCGATCCCAGGCAGACTGCGCCGTTGTCCGAGAGGTTCCAGTACGGCGCAACCGCCAGCTTCGTTTCAGCCACGGGGCGCTTGTTCTCCGTGAGCGCGCGGATTTTCAATTGGCCGTCTGCGGCCCGCCAGACTAAAGGAGGCTGAGGAAAAATGCGCCCGTTCAAGTCCGCTGCCTTTCCCTCGGAGTGCTGATAGAACATCTGGCGTCGCTGTGCCGGCGTCCACCAGGCGATCATGCGATCGCTCTTGGCGAGGATGTTTTCTGAAAACACTTCGGCAGCAGCTCCGCCTCCAAGAGAGCGGACCAGCGACTCGATGAAGGCTACGGTGAGCGGTTCCGCCGGTCCGAGGGTCGGTGCTGCATTCTGCTGCTGAGTAACCTCGTGCTTCGTGATGAAGGTTGTCCGATTCCCGTGATAGACCAACAACGCCTCACGCAGCTCGAAGCGATGGTTCTCCCCGATTGCTATCTGAACCTGCATGTTCCTTCCCCCATTCCTCCGCGTTGAATGCAACGAAGCGCTCGATGACACGAAGTGCGTGCTGCACTTCGTCCGCCTTCTTCGGCGAGAAAACAACACAGACCATCGGCTCCGACGAGCCTTCGAGCATGTACTGCGCTTCCTCATCAAAGCAGGCGGCAATGGCGTCCCTTTCCTTGAAAACAACCAGCAATGATGGGAGCGGCGGACCATCATAGTAGCGGTCTTCGAGAAGCTCAGGCGACTGTTCCAGACGCAGACGCGAGAGTTGTTCTATTTTCCTCAGACGACGGATCCAGGTTTGGTATGGGCCATTGCCATGGGTGCGGAGCAGGCGGCGACCTTCAATTGTCGACCGCTGTTTCAATGTCCTTTGAATGCACGCTGGAAGGGCCTTCTCTACCTCTGGAAATTCATATTGGCTGCGGTTTTGTTCGTCGTGTTCGTTGGCACACTCGATCAGCCTCTCCTCATACATGAGTGCGTCGTTGTGATCGTAGATCCGCATCACGCGGTAGAGGGCATGGATCAGCGACCAATAGAACGCTGCTCCCAGTCCCTCTGCCTGCTCCTCAAGCACATCCAGCGCCGGACCGATCTTCAAATACCCAGCACCGCCGCATTCGATTGTGATGGCCAGCTGTCCATTGCTTAGAGCCGGGCCGTATCCATCCCGTTCCAGGACGTCGCTCACTTCCAGGTGATATTCGACGTTGCGCTGCAACAGGTCGCCGCGCCCGGCTCCAATCCCGGCCATGATGCTGTGTTGCGCGAAAGCGACTGCGTTGCCTCCGCATCGCTGCCACGTGTGAGGTGAGCCCAGACCCGCCTTCACCAGGGCGGCGCCCAACTCGTAAAGCAACTCCGCGTTGACTTCGTGGTTGTATTCGGTTGCCACGGTGGCAAGCGTGGGAAGGGCCTGTCCGAATGAAGGTGCAAGTGTCGCTACCCCAGGGGCGGAAGCAGTTCCGACGGTGGGCGGAGCGGCACGCCCTCTGCGCCCACGAAGCGATTCATTGCTTCCCGAACGGCGCTGGCGAGAAGTATCGATTCTTTGCATTGCAGATGCCTCACGAGTAATTTGTTCGCCTCCGGAGGTGGTGCAGCCGCCTTCATCGCGAACAACGCCACCAATTCTTCTCGTGTCATCTCAGGCCGAGCCATGACCTAGCCCTTCGAACCGATGGCTCGCGAGAAGGAGTACCGGAGACTTGTTCCCGTGTCCTCCGGACCCGTTAGTGTGGCAGTGGCAATTTCCGGGTAAGAGGGCGTGAGCAGGTCTCTGATTTGCTCGATACTCATCTTCGGATCCGGGTCGGGAATACGCGATCCGTTGAAGGTAAATTCCCGAGGCAAACTACTGATTTTCAGGGTTGTGGTCATGGTGATGTTCTCCAGAATGATTGTGGATTGGTGAAGGTAGCGATCCTCATGGTTCAGCTTTAGACGAGAGCGCAGAGCACGTTCGGCGGCGTGATGGCCTCAGCAATCTACCCGAATCCAGAGTTGTAATGCGGGTCTGAAATTCAGTCAAATCGACGGCTGGGAGGCGGAGTTTGGCGGCTTAAAAAGCCTCTGATCTTCCTAAATTCTGACGGTTGGAGCATCAAAGGCGTGCCTGTATCGAACAAAGAACAGGTTCGATCTGCTAGTCGACATTGATCAGGATCTTCGTCTTGCCGTCTCTACTGATCCAGTGTTTCTCGCCTCCGTGATCGTGGTGTGGTAATCCAATCTCAACATAATCACCGCGCTTCTTGATCTCGTAGATCAGCCTTCCATTCCGCGCTCTGAGTACAAGCGCCTGAGAAGGATTTGCGAGGCACCATTGGTAGGCCAAACGCTGCCAGTCGTTCAATGAGGATCGATGCGTTCTGGCAAACTCTGTCAATGAAACATTACAGCCCACCAGATAGTTTCGGCCAGCGTCGAGAGCTCTATTCCAATCCCCATAATGGGGATCCTCACCATCCCGGTACTCGTTCTCCTGCTGGATGACCATGTAAGAAAAGGACTGGCGCATGAGTTGAAGGTTGATGCACTCACGTGAACCCTTTTCGTCGGCGGCCCCCACACGGCGCGATCGCGATAATCCGAGAAGTGAAGATGTGCAGGATCGGTGGTCCACTCCCGCACTTTGCGAGAATTGAAAAACAGAGGGATGGCAGTTCTGTCGGTGGACATAAAGAATCTCCTGGCCACGTGAGTCTGCGAAGAAGCGCCACAGACTCACGCAATGGTTGCTGATTGTCTCTGCTAGACGACGCGCAGGTGAAAGAGCCGCTTGATCTCAGCTCCGTCGACCGTTCCGCCGTTGGCGACATGCTGCTTGATGGCGCTGTTGGAGGGTTCGCGGCTCTTTACAGCGGCCTGGAGGGCCTTGGCCAGCATCTCCGGCAGGGATTGGAGGACGCTCATCCATACCCCGCCTTCGACTCGGACCTCAAAGCGCCGGAGTTCCGCGGGAATCGCTTCCGGGTTGGTAACGATGACGCTATCCTGCGAATTCTTCTGCCGGCGGAGGGTAAACTCGTCGGATTCGAGTTGTATAAGATCGCGGCTGTTGAGATAGTAGAGCACCATCGACTTGGTACGGTCGATCTTGCTTTCGGCCCGTTTGGCGCGGGTGGCATAGCGCTCTGCTTCTTTCCTGCAGTGACCGGCACGTGTCTCCATGAGGGATAGATAACGACCGATCCGGTCGACTTTCACGTTCAGGGCCTTGCAGAAAACCTCAAAGCGTTCCATGGCTTCCTGGCTGGCTTGGCCATGTTCTTCGATTTCGTCTTCGATCTGTTCGAGGAGCATATCGAGTTCCCGATCGAGCTCGAGCAGCGAGTGTTCGCCAGCGAATCCGGCGGGAGAAGCGGCTTTCTCAAACGGAATGAGTGGTGCGGAAGTAGCCATAGTGTCTCCATGTTCAACAAGGAAAATAGATCGAGAGCCTGCAGCAGGGCCGCCGCAGGCTCTCGTGGCGATCAACCGAAGAGCAACATCTGTTCGCCTTCCATGTGACCGGTAGGCCAAAGCGTGGAGGGCTTCTGAGGTCTCTTCGAAGTGGAGGGGACGATTTCGAGTGCAGGCGACGATGCAGCGACTGGCGCTGTAGACAGGAGAGGCAGCAATAGATCCTCCTCTTCCTCCAATGCCTGAAGCGGTGGTATAACCGGCATCGATGACATGTACTGAGCACGTTCGCGTTTGAGATCCGCCCAGACCGCATCGGCTGACTCCCCGACACGACCCCGCTCGACCAGCTCACGCGCCATGGCGCTCATCACGTCATCGTCGCTCTCGAGAGAATGAATGCCTTCCCCCGAAAACTTGCCTTCCATCATCAGCGCCACCAGCATCTTCTTCCCCATCAACCGCAGACAGGTGGTTTGTGTCGTCTTGCTGAAGACGATGAACTTTACACGGACTGGATGCGTCTGCCCGATGCGCCACGACCGGCGCGAGGCCTGTCGCAGTGTGTGAAGCGAATAACCGGTCTCGTAGAAGTAAAGCGTGGGGAACGCAAGGAGATCGAGGCCTGTCTCTACCAGTTTCGGATGACAGACCACGACTTCAGCGCCGTCCTTCAGTTGCTTCTCGTACCAGAGCTCTCGCTTGAGCGTCGGCACGGTGGCCCGCAGGACTGCCACTCGCAGCCCGGCCTGGCGTAGCACCCTTTCCAGGCGAGCGGCAACATCGTGCTCCCCGGTAAAGGTCGCGTAGACCTGGCAGCGCCGTCCTTTCTGCAACTCTCCGCGAATGTCCTCGATCAGCCTGCGCTCTTTGGCATACACCAGGTCCTCTGGAAGATCCGGCGCTGTCGTTACCAGAAAAGGCTCAAAGCAGCCGAGCTGCGGGTTGAAGCGCTTGCCCCATATCTCCCCGATGCCAAACGGGTGGTCAGGGTAAAGAAGCAGGCGGTGCATCATCAGGCTCATCAGGCTTCGGTTTCCGCGGTTCTCCTTGACCGCGTCGCGAATGTCTTCTTCGATCCCTGCATACGCCTTCGCGAGTTCCGCATCCATGTCCACCTCGATGACACTTTCTTCATACGAAGGCAGGTACGCGGCGATATCCTCGAGCGTCACAAAGGCCGTTGACGCCATGAGAAACTTTCCGAAGACCAGCGGTGAAGCTCCAGGCTTTCGCACCTGCCGCACGGTTGTCTTTGGAGCGCGGGTGCAGGCTCTGTCAGCGTCCGGGATCTTCTCAATGGATTCGAGAACCCCGTACCGTTCGCCAAAGTCTCGTCTTCCCGAGCACCCTGCCGCGAGGCCTTCTTCGACCATCTGCCGCGGCTTCATACGGTAGAAAAGGTTGAAGAGGTCGTCGGCATATCCGCCCATGAGGGTGCCAGTGAGACCAATCAATCTACGCGAGCACCGATAGAGCACGCCCAAGTTGTTGCCCTGGGCTGTCTCCTGCGCCAGCTGATGCAGCTCATCGGCGATGGCGTAATCCCACCAGCCCTTCATGTAGCGGCCAATGTACTGGAGCGGCGCCATGCGCTGGATCTTGTGCGGGTCGGCCTGCCACATTGCGGAAAATCCGGCGGTCCCGTCTTTCCCGCGTGTGAAGTGTTCGAAGATCTTCTTTTCCGCGAAGTCGACACGGCTCAGATACCCACCCTCCGATCGAGGAATGGCGCAGCCGGTATCCGGATTGGTGACAGCGCCCTTGTCACGACCGGATTCGGCGACCGTGTAAACATGTTTCCAGTGATAGCTGAGTTTGCCGGTCTCCCGGCTGACAATGAAGTATGCAGGGCCTGGGCAGACCATCTTCCATCCGGCGCGGCCCATGGTTCGCAACTCGAACAGCGTTGTCTTCAGGCCTTTGTGAACGATCTGGCCACGGTGCCGCTTGACCTCGACGACGCCGTGCGGTCGCGTCGGGTCCCCGCCGTTGCGGAGATCGTAGACGATAAAGGTCCGGGCACCGGGGATTGTCTCCAAAACCTCACGCGCCCACTTGAACACAAGATGGGGCGGACACATGGCGATGGCCGTGTAGCACTGTCCTCCAGAATGCGTATGGGCGACAGCAGCCGACATCAGGGTCTTTCCGGTCCCGCACTCGCCGACGATAATCGCCGATCGCGCTGACTTCAGATGCTTAGAAACTCCAGAGATGGTCAGGGCCTGAGCTGGGAGCGGCTGCCGCAAGAGCGTCTTGAGTGCCGGAGGGAGCGGATCATTTGGACCTTGCAGCGGCGGGTACATCTCGACGATGCGTGCCCCGAGTTCCTGAGAGAAAGATCGAAGATATTCGTAATAATTGTCCACGGCGGGACTCCAGGGGGGGTAGAAGTGAAGACGCAAAAAAGGCCGGGGTCACCGGCCGTTCGATGGAAAGAAATGGAATTATACGGAGCTGCTATGTGCTTATTTGTGGGCGAGGGTAGACTTATGCAGCGCTGCTCAATGCTGCGGAAGGCGCCTTCAGCGCCTGGGTGATCGTGTACCTGGGCCAGAGCACGGGGCCATTCTTCTCCGGAAACGGCAACAATCCAAGAGATCGTGCCCGCCCAATCCTGACCAGCAGTTCGTCACGTGTACCGTGGATCACCGCCGGTGTGCAGCCGATTCCATCGAGTAGATGAATCTTCTTCTCCGCCCACATCGCCTCCAGCATTGGACCGCCCCAGCACGGATCCGCAGGTAGCCCAAGAAAACTCACTAACGTTGCCCATGCGAGTTCTCTGGTATTCGGCGCGAGGTGGAGAATGAACGTCCTTCCTGCGGTTCCATTGGCATGAAGCGAGGCCGAGACCGCGATCAGCTGACGAACAGCTTGTTTGCGCCCTTGCAGATGGATCGAGCCGCGATAGCAGACTGCGTCTGGACCGAAACCCACTACCTTCCGGTCGCCGTCGGGGAGCGCCACGGTGAAAGTGTGCTTTTCGTAGATGGCTGCCGTGATCGCACCCACCTCGGCGTCGCCTCCGAACACGCTCATCAGATGCGCGTCTTTTTCCTCGCCAACGTAACGATCTACGTGCACGGAAATCCTGGTATCGGTCTTTTCCGTGCTGCGGCGATACTCAAGCCGCCCCAGCCGCAGATGTGCGTTCTGCATCGTCGTCCTCTTTCTTCTTATCTCCAAGCACGAGCGTACGTCCGTCCTCGTAGACCAGAGCCAGCTCGTTCGTGAACTGCTCACGTTTATGGACTTCGGTATAGCCCTTCTCTTCGACTTCAAAGACCGTCACCGATTTCACCGAGCGCCAGCGCGCGATATGCCGATCATCACCGTGCCCGAAGACTCCGTTGAGCAGGCCGGCTGTGCAGAGAAGGCCAACATGACCCGCATGCAACGGCGTAATCGGCCGGCCTCCCGCCATCTCCTCCTTGGGGAGCAGGAGAGCCTCCACCTGCTTCCAGGCAGACGAGTGGACGATGAGGTCCTCAATCTGGTCGAGCGGCAAGCCGCGATAGACCAGCGTCGTGGAGGGCGATGCCGGTACGTGATAGGGCGTTTCATTGCCCTGCAGGATCGGCATATCGCGCCGCCACACCATCTCCTGCAATGCTGCACGGTTCCGGCTGTAGTCCTGGCCACGCATTCGTTTGCGAACCCCGAGCAATGCTACCTGATCGAAGCGGTTCGATTCCGGGTGCGTCAGCCGGAAGACCCGAAGGTCCGTGAAGTGTTCGGCCAAAAGTGGAATGGAGGAGTCGATCCGCGTCTGAGGCACTACCATCAACAGCACCCCTCCTTCAATCAGCCACCGATAGGTGTGTTCGAGGAATAGAAACTCCATGCGCCTGTTGTCCATCGACCCGATCTCCGAGTCGTAGGGCGGATTGAGGTAGAGAAACGAAAAGCTCCCGACCTTTGCGATGGCATTGAACAGGTCCCCTTGAACCGTGGTGATACCGCTCGTGGCCGCAGTGGCGGCGCGGTTGGCATCGAGTTCAACGCCGTGCTTTTCTGTCGCCGCTCCCTCGGTCAGTTGATGGAGCGCGGCACCCGTGCCGACGCATGGATCGACTACGCTGGCGGCTCCGGACGAGAAGTCCAACAGTTTCCGTAGGCGCTTGGCTTCCTCCTGCGGAAGCGGGTAGTAACCGAGCTTAATTCGAGCGACGTTGCGCACTTTGCCTCCGACGTGAGTGTGATTTAAAGCTGTGAAATCAAGCATATTTTGGCCGGAAATAAAGCATATCTTGGCCGGTGAAGGGTATCCTTTCAAGCATGAGTTGGCCAAAAAAAAGCACAACTTGGCCGCTCGTCATCGTCGGGAGAATGTGGCTGGCGCCGGTTCTCAATCCGTCAGACTACGAGTTAGATACCGAAATGCTTATTGAGACTCTTGGAAGGCTCGTCAACTCAGGCCCCGAGATCCTGATCCCGTGTGGATGGCTGTCACGTTCCTATCGGATCAGATGCGGTGCGGCCAAGTTGATAAAGTCTCGTGCCGTAATGATTTTTGTACTCTTCCAGAAAGGCGGGAAGTGTTTTTGATTGCCGGTAACAAGGTAATCGGCGCGGGCAGCGTCGGCGCATTCAAGAAAGATGTTGTCATCAGGGTCGCTCGTCACGTCAAGTCGACGCGATGGAACAATCAAGTGACTGCGATTCTTGATCAACTGGAGGAGTTGGATGCGAAGACCCCTGCGGATGGCCAGTTCAGGTCGGGAAAGCACCTGCGCATATTCTTCAAGAATCGGGACCGACACATAAAAACGGGCCGGTCTTGTGGTCGCCAGCAGAAGCGTCGTCCGTTGGAGGCCCTCTGGCTTCAAGGCCGCAGATACCAGCACATTGGTATCGAGGACTAAGCGGAGCGCGAGCATCAGCGTTTCTTTCTTTGTGCTCTTGTGGCTTTGATGATCTGGTCAATTTGGCGCGAGCTAAGAGCGCTAGTGCGGTTTTGTTTGGCTTCTTCGCCGATTGCCTTCAGAACTCCTGGCTCCGGGGCGGCAAGTTTGACATAGTCGCGAATACTCAGGAGCACCGCAGCGGGAGTACCGCGCTTCTCGATGACGAGAGACCGTCGCTCCAAATCGATACGGCGCAACAATTTCCCAAAATTCGTGCGCGCGCTCAAAGCAGAAACTACGATCGTGTTGCTTTTCCCGTCCGTTATGGTTGCCATGAAACCTCCATTTCGACTGTCTGAAGTGTACAGTTTGGCAGTATTCCTAAGCAAACGGTTGTACGTGCATTATTCGCGGGAGAGCTTTTGGGGAATGCCTGCAAGGGCTAGAACAGCACAAAGCCACGATTTGATTTCAGAGATGCTTTGTCTGCATATGCCTTATTCGGCCGCCAGTTTCTGATCTTCGCCCAGATGAGCCAGGTGGTCTGCCGGTGAAAGTACCCTGACATCATTTCGTACAGCTTCTGGAAAATGTTTGAGATTCCCTGTCACAAGCCAAGCGCCCGCCACATGAGCCAAAGCAAGGAAGGGCATATCCTTTGGATCCGGGCCTCGCTTTGGCCAGGCCTTGGGATCTGGGAGATATAGGCTTTCCTCAATGAGAAATCCCAACCAAAGGGGGCCAAATCTCCTGACCACTGCGCTTTCGCGCGGTGATCTACGGCCATGCTCATCTCTGAGCAGTGGCCGGATACTTTTATCCGGTTCTCAGATATTCCGAGGGAGTGATAATGCGCGTTCCTTGGTATGTGTCGAGAGTCAATAAATCCTTGTCGCCTGCAACCAGCAAATCTGCTTTTACAAGAGTGGCGCACTCCAGAAACATATCGTCGTTAGGATCGCGGCATACCTTTACCGTGTCTCGAATCTTCACACGAATGCCGCGCGCCAGAATCGTTTGCAGCGCCGATCTTGCCCGGTGCTGTTCCCATGAGAACTTTTCCGTCAGGACGCGCACAATCTCCGCGTCAATCTCATCGCAGGTGGCGATCACGTCTTCGCTCATCGCTTTTTCAAGCGCCAGCGTCGGCGTGCCGCGACCTTTCCCAAACTGAAGTGCGGAAATCCAGACGTTTGTGTCGATGACAACGATCACCCGTTAGACCGTACCCTGCGGCGGCGTGGCTTATCGGCACGCACTTCCTTAATGAGCCGGGGCACATCGGCCTCGGTGTAGCCCTTCGGGTTGCGGCCTGCCGCATATTCGCCCAGCTCATTGAGCGTCATTCGCGCCTGCTGTGCGGAGTACGTGCGGAAGGCTTCCCGGAATAGCTCGCTCATAGTGCGGCTGTCCCGCTGAGCCAGCGCCTCAGCCCTTTGTGCGAGTTCGGGCGGCAGGCTGATCGTGTAGACCTTCGATTTTCGTGCCGTAGTGGTTGCCATAATCTTATATTACATTGTAATGGAATTCATTACAATGGCAGCAGCTTCGCACGGTGCGCCTGGTTTGCGGTATGGTCTGATTGCCGAGGCATGGCTACCCCGAAATTAGGGTACGTGTCACTTGCAAAACTTCGTGCGCTCGGCGGCGCGCTTGGCCTTCCGTCGAACGCGAGCGGCACTGAGGCGAGGCCCTCCCTGCGCTTACCCTTGTGAATCAGCAAGATAGATATGCGATTATGGGAGATACAAACAAAAGGTCGAAACAAGCAGTGCCCTTGGCAACGGTGAACCAGAATCCGGAAAAGATTGTCTGCGGCCAGATCGACGCGAAGCTGGCCGACGCCCACTTTCGCGCCGCGCACGGGGGTACGAAGTGAATACGGAAGCCGATACCTGCCGGAAATACGTCGTCCCCAAATTGCTCGCGCTTGATTGGGATAGCGACCCCCATTCGATTGCCGAACAGCGCACCATCACCGACGGGCGCGTGATTCCCGTGGGCAAGGAGGGCTTCATCCGCAAGCCGCCCAAGCGGGTTGATTATCTGTTGCGCTACACGCGGGATTTTCCGCTTGCCGTCGTGGAAGCAAAGGCCAGCTACAAGACCGCAACCGACGCCGTTCAACAGGCGCGCCTCTACGCAGAAATGCTTGACCTCAAATTCGCCTATGCGACCAACGGCACGGACATCATCGAGATCGATTACTTCACCGGAACGGAGACGCCCGTTTCTGACTTTGCCAGGCCAGAGGAGCTATGGCATCGCTATCAGACCGGCAGTGGAATTACCAAACTCCAGCAGGCCGACCAGCTCATAGCCCCTTACAACATGATTGGCGGCAAGCCGCCCAGGTATTACCAGCAAATTGCGATCAACCGCACGGTCGAAGCCATCCTTGCCGGAAAACCTCGCCTTCTCCTTACTATGGCGACGGGCACAGGCAAAACCATCGTCGCCTTTCAAATTTGTTGGAAGCTGTGGTCCAGCCGCTGGAACCGGACGCGTGAATATCGCAAGCCTCGCATCCTTTATCTGGCCGACCGCAACATCCTTATTGACGACCCAAAGGACAAAACTTTCACGCCCTTCGGCGACGCGCGCTACAAGATCGAGTCCGGCGAAGTCGTCAAAAGCCGCGAAATGTACTTCGCCATCTATCAGGCGCTTGCGGAAGACGAGCGCCGCACCGGACTCTTCCGCGACTACCCACCCGATTTCTTCGACCTGATTATTGTTGACGAGTGCCACCGTGGGAGCGCCCGTGATGACAGTTCGTGGCGGGTCATTCTTGAGCATTTCAAACCGGCCTTCCAACTTGGCATGACGGCGACGCCGCTCCGCGAAGACAACCGCGATACCTATTTGTATTTCGGGAATCCCATCTATGAATACAGTTTGCGTCAGGGCATCGACGACGGCTTTCTTGCGCCGTACCGCGTCCACCGTGTTGTCACACAATGGGACGCGGCGGGCTGGCGTCCGAGCAAGGACGAGGTTGACCGCTTCGGGCGCGCCATCCCTGACGATGAATATGAGACAAAGGACTTTGAGCGCGTTATCGCCTTGCGCGCGCGCACCCAGGCGATTGCCCGCCACCTGACGGACTTCCTCAAGAAGACCGACCGCTTTGCCAAAACCATCGTCTTTTGCGTGGATCAGGAACACGCATCTGAAATGCGTCAGGCATTGGTCAACCTGAATTCAGATATTGTGGCGCAGCACCCGGATTATGTCGCCCGCGTCACCTCCGACGAGGGAGCCATCGGGCGCGGGCACCTGTCCAAGTTCCAGGACTTAGAAACCAAAACGCCCGTAATCCTGACTTCATCCCAGCTTCTCACCACCGGCGTTGACGCTCCGACTTGCAAGAATGTCGTGCTCGCCCGCGTCGTAGGCTCCATGAGCGAGTTCAAGCAAATCATCGGGCGCGGCACGCGCCTGCGTGACGACTACGGAAAACTCTGGTTCAACATCATTGACTACACCGGCTCCGCAACGCGGATGTTCGCCGACAAGGAATTTGACGGCGAGCCGACGCGCATCACCGAAGAGGAGATGAACGAGTCCGGCGAAACTGAGTCAACGACCGAAACCATCCCCGAAGGGCAGGAGTCCCCGCCGGAAGACGATGCCGGTCCCGTCATCTTCGAGCCGCCCACCGGCGAGCCTCGGAAGTTCTACTTTGACGGCGGCCAGGTGGAGATCGTGGCTCACCTCGTCCATGAGCTTGATCCCAATGGCAAACAGCTTCGCGTCGTGAGGTACATGGATTATGCCGCAGAAAGTGTCCGCTCGCTTGCGCCCACGTCGGCAGACTTGCGCCAGAGGTGGGCAGACGCGGATAAGCGAAGTGAGATTATTACCGCCCTTAACGAGCGCGGCATCGACTTCGATCAATTAGCGGAGCAGACAGGGCAGACAGATGCAGACCCGTTCGACTTGCTTTGCCATCTTGCGTTCAATGCGCCGCTTCGCACGCGTCGCGAGCGCGCACAACGGCTCAAATCCGAACGTAAGGATTACTTCGAGAAATTCTCTCCCGAAGCCCGTCAGGTGCTCGATGAGCTTCTGGAAAAATACGCCGAACACTGTGACGCGCAGTTTGTCTTGCCGGACGTGTTGAAGGTTCCACCCATCTCCACCCACGGACAGCCCGCAGAGATCATGAAGCTGTTCGGCGGCCCCATCCCGCTTCGGCAAGCCGTAAACGAACTGCAAGGACTGCTTTATGCCGCGTAATAATTCAAAAAAGAACGGCGCAAACGGTGCCGCAGCAATGACCACGTCCCAAATGCTCGGGAGCCTTCTCAAATCCGCGCGCGACATCATGCGCAAGGACAAAGGGCTGAATGGCGACCTTGACCGCTTGCCATTGCTGACGTGGATTATGTTTTTGAAGTTCCTTGACGATATTGAGGTACAGCGCGAGGAAGAAGCAGAACTCGCCGGTAAGAAATTCAAAGCCGCTATCGAAAAGCCGTATCGCTGGCGCGATTGGGCGGCAGACCCGCAGGGCATCACCGGCGATGAATTGATCGCATTCATCAATAATGACGAAGCCGTACGCGCCGACGGCAAGAAGGGCGCGGGGCTGTTTGCTTACTTGCGTGCGCTGTCCAGCTCCAACGGCGACAACCGCCGCGACGTTATTGCCACTGTGTTCAAGGGCGTCGATAACCGCATGAAAAGCGGTTATCTCCTGCGCGACATCATCAACAAAGTCGCAGCCATCCACTTCACATCGTCCGATGAGCTGCACACTCTGGGCGCACTTTACGAATCCATGCTCCGTGAAATGCGCGACGCGGCGGGCGACTCCGGCGAGTTTTACACGCCGCGCGCCGTCGTGCGCTTTATGGTCGAAGTCACTGACCCGCGACTTGGTGAAACCGTGCTTGACCCCGCGAGCGGCACAGGCGGCTTTTTAGTCGAATCCTATAACCACCTTGAGAAACAGGTGAACACCGTCGCCGACCGCAAGCGGCTCCAAACGGAAACCCTCAGTGGGTGCGAGCCGAAATCCCTGCCTTACCTTCTGTGCCAGATGAATCTTTTGTTGCACGGATTGGATGCGCCGCAGATAGACCCGGAGAATGCGCTTCGCTTCAAACTCTCTGAAATCGGCGAAAAAGAGCGCGTGGACGTGATCCTCACGAACCCTCCGTTCGGAGGGGAAGAGGAACGCGGTATCCAGGGGAATTTTCCCGAAGACCGACAGACTTCCGAGACGGCGCTTCTGTTCCTTCAACTCATTATGCGCAAGCTGAAACGCCAGCAGACAGCCGCGAAGCGTCCGGCACGTGCCGCCGTCGTTGTGCCGAACGGCACGCTCTTCGGTGACGGCGTTTGCGCGCGCATCAAGGAAGAATTGTTGAAGGAATTCAACCTTCACACCATCGTGCGCCTGCCCAACGGCGTGTTCGCACCATATACCGGCATCCCGACGAACATTTTGTTTTTCGACCGCTCCGGCCCGACGAAAAGCATTTGGTATTACGAACAGCCCTTGCCCGAGGGCCGCAAAAACTACACCAAAACACAGCCCATGCAGTTCGAAGAATTCGCCGAGTGCATGAAGTGGTGGAACAAGCGCAAGGAAAACGATCAGGCGTGGAAGGTGTCCGCAAAGGAATTGCTGGACGCCAACTGCAACCTTGACCGCAAGAACCCGAGCGGAAAGGTTGATTTCGAGCACCTTCCGCCCGAACAACTCGCCGACGATATTCTCAAGAAGGAATTGCGTATTGCCGAGTTGATGCAAGAAATTAAGGCCGCTTTGGGAGCGCAGGCATGAGCGCAGCGTGGTCCACAGTTCCACTTGGGAACGTAGTGGAACATCGAAAAGAGTTCATCACGATTGATGACCTCACGACCTACCGCCGTCCCCGCGTACAACTTCACGCACAAGGAATCGTGTTACGCGATGCCGTCCCCGGCGCGGAAATCAAGACCAAAAAGCAACAAGTAGCGCACGCTGGAGAATTTCTCGTCGCCGAGATTGATGCAAAAGTAGGCGGCTTCGGTATCGTGCCAGATAACCTTGACGGAACGATTGTCAGCAGTCACTACTTTCTTTATCGCCACCGCCCTGAATGTCTCGACAACAAGTATCTCGGATGGTTTGTCAAAACTCGCACATTTCGCCAGCAGGTCGAAGCGCAGGGATCGACAAATTACGCGGCCATTCGGCCCGATAGCGTACTCGGCTATCAAATTCCCCTCCCGCCCCTCAACGAACAGCACCGCATCGTCGCACGCATTGAGGAACTAGCGGCGAAGGTGAATGAAGCGCAAAGGTCGCGCTTATCTGCACTTGCGGAAGTCGCGGCTTTCTTGCCTTCCCATTTTGGTGCGACATTTCACAAACTTGCCACTCATTACCCGGTACATTCACTTGGCGAGCTTTCGTCTCATATCGTTGATGGACCTCACCAGACCCCCACATATCTCTCCGACACAGATGGAGTTCCTTTTGTCACCGTCAAGAATATGGTTACTGGAAAGCTCTCGTTCAGCAACTTGAACTATGTATCTCGGCAGGATCATCAAGAGTTCACGCGACGTTGCCGCGCAGAACGCGGCGATGTTTTGTACTCCAAAGATGGAGCTACAAAAGGACGGCCCTGCTATGTCGATACTGACGAAGAATTCAGTTTTTTCGTCAGCGTTGCACTCATCAAGCCTCTGCGCGATCGCCTTGATGGTCGATACCTTACACACCTTCTCAGTTCTTCGTGGATCAAGGACCGCATGATCGACAAGTCACGTGGCGATATGATCCCGCATATCGTTTTGCGCGAGATACGTGCCTTTCCGGTCCCGCTGCCTTCACTTGATAAACAACGCGAGATTGTCGCAAAACTCGATGTTCTTCAGGTCAAGGTTGATGCGATGCGAGCTCTTCAGGATGAAACCGCAGCCGAACTGAACGCGATGCTCCCCACCATTCTTGACAGGGCGTTCAAGGGAGAGTTGTAGCGAGATTATGCCCGTCAAGCACAACCTGACCAAGGGCGTAAGCAGGACAACACGGAGCGTCGTGTTCATCAGCAAGGCCACGCCCGAGGACGACGACTTTGTGCTCTGGCTTGCCCCGCGCCTTGAGGCCGCAGGGTACATCGTGTTTTCCGACATCCTCAGCATTGATCCGGGCGACCGCTGGCGGAAGGAAATTACCGACACGCTGCAAAACAAAGCCGTGAAGATGCTCTTGTGTTGCCGCGACGCCACTCTTAACAAGACTGGCGTTCAGGAAGAAATCGGCATCGCTTCGGATTTGGTGAAGGAGTTGAAAGACCCGCGCTTCATAATTCCGCTCCGGCTTGCGGCGTTCAAAAAGGTATTCGGCATCGGCGAACTTCAATGGGTGGACTTCTTGGGAAGCTGGGCCAACGGCCTGAACGACCTCTTGGACAAATTCAAAAAGCAGAAAGTACCGCGAGCGGCGAGGCCAAGAATCAATCCGAATTGGGAGAACTACCGCAAGCGGCTCGCAATCAGAGTTGAGAAAAGGCCGGAAGTCCTCACGTCCAACTGGCTTCGTGTCGGCAGCTTGCCGGATAAAATCCGCTATTACTCTCCGCCAGGGGCAATCGACGACTTCGACTTGATTGTGAAAGCGTGCCGTGAAAGCGCGTCTCCCGCCGAGGTCTACCAGCGCGGCTTCTTTTCATTTGCCGCGCCGGAGGAAATCGCACGCGTCTTCGCCGATGCCGGCCCATTTGAAATCCAGGCTGAATACAAGTTGCTTGACTTCATTGATTCCGGCGGAAAATCGCCGGACATAGAGCCACGCGAAGCGAAAAACCTTGTGTTCACTATGTTCCGCCGCGCATGGGAAAACTTCTGCCGTTCAAAGGGATTATACGAGCATCTTTTTGCCGCGCAGACGGCGTTTCACATCGGCGAGGCGCAAGCCCCGTTGGGCAAGAGAATTCCTTGGGGCTGGAAGGACAAGCGTCGATCCTCCATGTTGCGGAACAGCGCCGGGGGCAAGGTCTGGCAATACGGTGTATCGGCAACCCCGGCTTTCTGGCCGTACCTGCATTTCAAGCTGAAAGCCCGCGTGTTGTTCACCGAACTCTCCTCCGGCAAGGCCGGGGCCGTCATCGTCGACGCCGCCGCACAGCACCGATTGCGGCGGACGATCTGCAAGGGCTGGCGCAACAAGCAATGGCACGGTCGCCTTATGGCATATCTCGAATTGCTCGCGGGTGACGCGCCATGTATTACCGTGCCGCTCGCCGACACTTGCGCAATCACGCTCGACGCAAGGCCCATACGGTTTACGTCCCCGGTCACGACAGCCCTACCGGACATGATGGATGCGGACGCGGAGGAAAACGACGATTCCACGCTTGGCCTGTTCAACGTGGAGGATGAGGAGACTGATGGACCTGCGTAAAGAATTCCTCAAGATCATCTATATCGACGAGCCGGAACTGTCTTTCGGCCACGGCCAGACCTGCGACCATCCAAAGGACGGGCTATATCTCTACGGGCCGCACAGTGGTCCGACGCGTACCAGTGAAATTTCCGTCGGGGTCATTGGAACGAAAGACGGGCTTTCGTATTTTCAGAATTTCGCTATCGCGTTTGGAGGGTTCGTTCCCATCCCACCGCGCAAGAAGACCGATAAGGAGAACCGACTGCACCTCTCGAATTTTCCGGGGCTGGAAGAAGCGTTCGGCATCATGGTCAGTCCCGCCGAGTTTGTTCAGCGCACCGTCGATTACAAGGCGCTTGACGATACCACGCGCACCGTGAACCAGCACGAAGCGGTACGCAAAGCGGTAGACCTTTATGTGAGGGAGATCGAACGCTATGACAAGAACGAGGAAAAGACCGTCGATGTCTGGATGTTCATTCTCCCCGAAATCATCTTCGAGCGTTGCAAGCCGCAATCACGCCGCACCGGGCTTGGCCTGACAAGGGGCGAATTTGGCAAACGCCAGAAGGAAAAAGCCGACCTTCCGCTTTTCCAAGGCGTTATCGACCAGAGCGCGGAAGACATCTTCGGGGACGTGCCGGATTTTCACCGACAGGTGAAGGCACGGTTGCTGAAACTCGGGCACACTTCCCAACTCATCCGCGAAACAACGCTGGCACCGGATAAATTCCTCAATCAGGCGGGCTATCCGAAGCGCGGGTTACAGGACCCGGCGACGGTCGCGTGGAATCTGGCGACCGGGCTTTATTACAAAACACAGCCGGAACCGCCGTGGAAGCTTGCCCACGTCAAGCCGGGTGTTTGCTACATCGGGCTTGTGTTCAAGATGATCCCGAACGACCCACGGGAACACGCCTGTTGTGCGGCGCAGATGTTCCTTAACGAAGGCGATGCCGTTGTATTTCGTGGGGCGAACGGCCCGTGGAAAACCAGCGATTTTGAATTCCACCTTAAGGCCGACGAAGCGCAAAGGCTGATTGCCAAAGTGCTTGACACATTCAAGGACAAGCACGGCAAGCCGCCGAAAGAGTTCTTCATTCACGGGCGCACGACCTTCAACGACGAAGAATGGAATGCCTTCAAAAAGGCCGCGCCGAAAGGTACCAACGTCGTCGGCGTCCGCATCAAGGAAACACACGGCGAGTCCAAGCTGTTCCGTAACGGCGATTATCCTGTGATGCGCGGAACTGCAATCGTCCTCAACGACCGAAACGCCTTGCTGTGGACAAATGGCTTTGTGCCTCGACTGGATACTTATATCGGTCCTGAAACGCCAAACCCGCTGTCGATCACAGTTCTGCGGAGTACGGGAAGACAGCCCCGCCTTCGCACCGTGCTCTCCGACATCATGGGCCTTACCAAAATCAACTACAACGCTTGCAATTACAACGACGGGCTTCCGGTCACGATTCGCTTTGCGAACAAGGTGGGCGATGTGTTGACAATGGGTTCGGCCCGAGACGCAGAAAAACAACCTCTCAAGTTCTACGTCTAATGACGGCAAAGTTTAGAAGCGGCGCCCATACGCATTTTTGTTGATGCCTCATCCTTCGTAGCGGAATGGCGTCGCTGTTGCGCAGCGGGAGAAGGTATCAAACGTCATGTATGAAAGCGCCGCTCTGAGTCAAGTCTGTTTTTGACCTGCTTGCCGCCGCAGGCGGTAAGGGGCTTCCTGGGCTCGCTGAGGCGCGGGTGTGTCGGACGACCGCAAGCCAGGTGCGAGCGTACCATGCGCGGGAGTTCGCGTCCTAGCAGCAGAACTACTGGAGCCGCGACCAACAGGGGCATAGCGAATGGCAGGCCAAGATGGCCGAGCGGTGAGGCTTTAAGGGCGCGGTAGGCAATGAGCCCTTCGCCAGCCTGACCGAAGGCCAGCACTCGGAGATGGAAGCACAGCTCGTTCGCCATCAGGCTTCTAAAACCTATGAGGGAAGATTCGGCAAGGAAGTGACGAGCATAGAGCATCGCGCTGGTTGGGATGCTACGTTCTCCGCACCGAAGCCGGTTTCTCTCACTGCACTTGTGGGCGGGGATGAGCGCGTGCGAGAGGCGCATCTGGAGAGTGTGCGGGTCGCCCTGGGTGAGCTGGAGCGGTACACGCAGGCACGCATCGGCAACCTCCACGCGCCGGAGACGACAGGCAAATTCGTTGCGGCTACCTTCGAGCACGACACCACGCGGACTGCGGACAGCTACGCCGCGCCGCAGATCCACACTCATGCTGTGATCTTCAACGTCACCGAACACGACAACGGACAAACGCGCACCTCACAGCCATAGGAGCTATCCGCGTCGCAGCGCGTCGCCACCAGAGTTTACCGTTCCGAGCTGGAGATGCGGTTGCAGGGCTTAGGCCACAAGCTGGAGCGCGGCAAGCAGGCATGGGGCACGGTCTCTAAAAAGCGCATGTTCGCTACTCTGTTCCAAGGGGTCATAGAAGCGAAACGAAATGTTTAAAAACTACGCAATTCGCCTGCACAGTTCTTACACAGCGAAAAACACGCATATTATCCGCAATAAAAGCAGCAGGATACAAAATCTTTATCACCCGCTGAGGATGACAGCGAATAGCGCTGATCCACTTCAACCATACGATGCCGACCGGATGACAGCCGGAAAATTGGCAAGCGAGTAAGGTTGAGATCGAGAAGAGCAGACTTCCTGATCTCAACGTATTTATACGCGTGGAGGTTTAGCGGCTGAAGACCCTCACAAAGTTGGCAGCCGCTGGCGTCTTCCTCTTATCGAAATCAGCAATCAATTCCTGAATGCTGGCCTCGTGCGCGATGCCGGAAGCGACCGATCTCATGCACGAGGAAGCGATTTTGAACTGAGCATTGTGGTATCCGCGCCAGAAAGAGGGCGTGGTACCAGGACGGAAACGGACGGAGAGAGGCATAGATGTACCCTCGCAGGTTGATGTTGGTTGTCGGTGGAACGCTGGCCGGCTAAGCTCCGACTGCACGGACGAGAGAGAACTGGGTGGGGAGCATGGCGCGAGCCGGAGGTTCAGGGTTGCGATTGAGGATTGGTTCTACCCGCAGAACTGCTTCACTGCCACAAACGCCACAGCGATCAGGACGGGAATTGGAGATGGTGTTGCAGTTTTCGCAGTAAACCGCACGATGCAACGGGATACTGCAGATCGCGGGTTTCGCATGCATTTCTAAGATTTTTGCCATGGAGAGCTACCTCTCGGAGACGTTGACGCCTCTTTTCTTGATGGAGTTTTGGTTTTAAGAATCGGCCGCCGATAGCGAACGCACGATCTTCGTTCGTGAGTCAAAAGATCGGGAAGTGATCGACTGTTTCGATGATCAATTCCCTGTGACCCTCACGAAAGATTTCGCTGTCGATCATCCACGCCGCTGCTCGCGTACTCGTCGACTACTGGATGAATTGCATGGTTGACCTCAGAAAAGGCAGAGGGATGTGATTGTTTCGCATCCCCTTGCACCTGTTCGCAGCGGTTGGTCAGGCCGCTGTCTCGTGCGCAGTGGCCTCGACCAACTCGTCCACCAGCTTCTTGAGGATGCCAAAGTTTGGCACCCGGGCAAGAGACTGCACGCCGTGGCGGTCGAGAATCGAGTAAAACGTGGTCTCCGGGATATCGGCGGCAATCGTTCGCACGTGGTTCATGCCGCGACTTGCGCTTTCCATCCACTTCAGCACGCTGAGTTGCGTCTGTTGGTTGGGGATGTCGCGAGCGGAACGCACCTGTGCAACCGCCGCCAGGATGCTCTGATAGAGGGGCTGGCCAAGTTCCTGACGATGCCCTTCAATCTTCGCAGTGGCGCTGGCGTCCAGAGGACCCTTTGCGACAGACGAGGATTTTGCCTGCTCGGACATGCCAGTCGCATCCGGCCGCTTCGCCGCCGCGTGGCCCTTCGGAAGCGCCCAGGCTGGCAGGTTTGGTACGTGCTTCGGTTGCTTGTACTCGTCCAGGTCCACCCACATCTCGGCAAAGCTGTAGAAATACCGGCCGAGCCCGAAGCATGAGCATGCGCGTTTGAAAGCCTGCGCCTCGGCACTGGTCATCGCATTTTCATCATCGGCCCACTCCTCACCGCTTCCGCTATGCGTTCCGATGCCGGTGATGGTCACGGTGCAGGTCACCAGCACCTTCCCGGTTTGAATGGGCTTGTCTTTCTTGAGCCTGGTTATGGGTGAAATGGTATGGACGTTGTACTGTCGCGTCCATCCACTCGCCGTGAGCACTTCATTCAGACGGTCCGTATAAGCCCGCGGATCGGCATACGGCTTGACGCGGCCCTTTCGACCGTCGCGGCTGGTTGCGAAGACGCGCCACTTGATATCGTTCGGAGAAAACGGCTCTTCGAGACGCAGCAACACGTTCGCAATCTCTTGCGTCTTTGTTTCCATGATTCACCTGCTTTTGGAGTTTGAATAAAGATGGGATCAACAGAAGGGTCTGAAGACACCTGCGCCGATGCCTGCTTTGTACGCCACCACAAGAATATGGCGTTGTAGCTCGCCCTTCACATGCATGCCATCTGCACTACCGATTGCTTTTAGAAAGGCACATCCGAGTCCGTGATACCCAGGTCGCCGTAGTCTTCGGGAACGTTATTCTCCCGCTTCGTCCGGCTCTGTGAATCACGTTCGTTGCTCGCCTGACGGCCATGGGATCCGTCTGTCGTAGACAACAGGCTGATGTCATTGACAACTATTTCGGTCCGATAAGCTTTCTTGCCGGTGTCTTTGTCATCCCAGGAGCGCGTCGCGATGCGCCCTTCGACGTAGAGTTTGGAGCCTTTCTTCACATAATCGCGAAGAATCTCGGCGCCTCGCGCATAACTGACAAGGTTGTGCCACTCCGTCCGCTCCTGCCACTCACCGCTTTTGTCCTTGTAACGTTCGCTGGTTGCCAAGGACAGGTTTGCGACGAGCGTACCGCCCGTCGTCGATCTGATTTCAGGGTCCTTCCCGACATTTCCGAGCAGGATTACCTTGTTGACACTCTTTGCCATGATTGTGTTCTCCTCCTCTCGCGCCTTCGTCGTACCTAGCGCGAAATCCTGTGAACCGACGTCAGGGCCAGCAACGATTCAAGACAGGCTGGCTCGTCGATTTGCTTTTTGCGGGCTTCGCTCAATTCGCTTCGCTTCGGTCATATCTACTCGAAAACGTGCTCGATCGCTTCTTCCATCCCTATCGGTTCGTAGCCGTGAACTGAGTAGCGAAAGCACGTTCCGTCTGGAGCAATGTTGAGATAGCGTCTCGTGTCTTTGTGCTTGTACAGATAAATTTGTTCGCAAGGACCCATGAACATAAAGTCGACACAGAGAATCGGGCCGAGCATCTGTTCGAGCGGCAGCCACTCGGCACTCATGACCGATTCCGCGAGTCAGCGAACTCCGGCTGGGGAGTCTCTTCGAACATGCAGCCCAGCAGATACACAAGAGTTCCTGTGAGGGCCATCACCAGCGCGTAATCGATGACGGCAAAATGGAAGCCTGTACTGCGCACCATTGCGCCAGTTGCCACAAGCGAATGCAGCACGACGACCACAGAGGCCGCCCACAACGCATGGCGTGCTACGCGCTGGATTCGAAGCGGCTCACCGTGTTTACGGATTTCGAGCAGGATAAACATTCCGAAGTACACAGTGAGCACGTACCATTCCTGTGCAATCGCTTCTATGAACGACGTCTCGAAGGTATGCATATTGTCTTTCCCCTCTCTAATGAACAATGATGTTGTCGCTGCGCTGCCACATTCGAGCGAAGTCTCGCTTGAATGCTTCCACCTCTTCCCGCTGTTGGGTGATTGAGATCTCATTGTCCTGATGGCGAGCGGCCGAGATGCTCCAGTTGCCCGAACCGTCTCTCAGCGTGGCGCCATCGAAAAGAGCAGCTTTCTCGTGCATCAGGTCACGACTTCTCTTCACGCGAACGTGGATTGCCTCACACTGCTGCAGGATCTGATGGACCGGTGAATTATGGCGGGTCTCCTGTTTGTACTGTTCATGATCGCGGTAGATGTCGATGTCGACCCCTTTCCGGCATGCGTCCACCAACGCCTCAGCCATACGCCATCGGTGAACGCGTACATGGCAATCTGAATGGATCGTCTGCTATGACGGATGAGAGATATGTCGATCAGAGCCACATTTTGCTGGGGAGCAAAATAGATAGACGGATACTGGGATGCGGCGCCCTGCGCGTTCGCCAGTCGAGATGGAGCGAATAGGTGAGGTGCAACACGCCATCCAATTCCAATGATCAGAACCATCGCCGTTACCCTGCCGATCGTCCTTAGCACCTGCATGATCGTCACTCCCCGCTTCCAAATTTCAATTGAGCAATGCTACGGCGAGCTCTCCACTTGCCATTTGCCGCATAAAAGCCATGATTCCAGCCGCGACCGACATGTAGGTCACGGTGTTGATCTGCTGGATGCGATGAAGCTTCCGTTCCAGGCTGTCTTCTTCTTCATCGCGTTTGATATCGAGCTCGATCTTGAGCCGCGTGACGAGCAGGATAGTGACGATGATCGCGGCCATCGCAGCGGTCGGATTGCCAACGCTGTGGGAAGCGACCCCCAGGGTGAACAACGCCAAACCAAAGCAACGCAGGCGTTCGTAAATGCGGGGATGATGCCAATCGATCATGCCGGCACCTCGAGCGCGTGTTTCGCTGTCCCTGCTTCGAGCAGATGACAATGTCGGCAGCCAGGGCAGCAGACTGCCTCGGTGACCTTGCGCGTCGCCTCGATCCAGGCAGTCTCCGGCAGGCCCGGTTCGCCGCTTCGAGTAAAGAAATGGGGCATGGCTCCGCCACGAAACGCGGCATCTTTCCCCCACAGCTCTGTCTCGAGCGTACCGTTGCGTCCCAGGAAGAGGATCAGGCTTCTCAGTTCTGGGCGCTTGCGCTCCGCTCCGTCGAGCCAGTGCTCCGTGATCAACAGGTCGTAGGTTTGCTCGTAACGAAACATTTCCACTCGGGTGAGTGCAGCTTCAACAACAACTCCATGAACACCATTCGGAAGAAAGTTCTGCACCCGCTGCAGCCACGACAACGGCTCTCCATTCTTGCCAATGAAGCCAACGTAGTGACCAAGGGCCGCCACCGCACCGCCCGATTCCTCTCCACGCAACTTCCATTGCCTGGCGTGTTGCTGATAGACGATATCGAGCTGGGGACGGCAGCGGATCCCGGTCTTACGAATTTGCTCTCGGGTTTCTGCGGGAAGAGCAAGCCCGCGACGTGCCAGGGTTGTAAGCCGACTGTCTTTCACGCATCCTCCTATCGGTACGTGCGCACAGGGATGGGTTGGCCCAGTGCCTCGCGGATCATCTCCCGCGTGCAGCCAGCCCAGCACTTGTAATAGCGAGGGTCCGCAATCGAAATTGCCAGATTGTCCATCGCCCGGTCGCGGCCCTGGCTCGCGCAGGAGGGACATTGCGCCCAGTAGTTGCCGCTTCGTTTGGCTCGAACTTTGACATGTTCGAGGATCTGAAAGCCGTTGTGATTGGTGTCGTACTGTGGACGCTCTCTGGCTGGCCGGACCGTAATAGCTTCGGGAATCGACAGGCCCACAGTAAAAGTTTCCAGTTCCGCCGCCGTGAGGCGTTTCACCGTGCGCAGGTACTCAAGCTGTTCTGCAAGACCGCTCCGAGCATCCTCAAACCAATACCGGTGCATGTTGGCCCGATGAATACCGAGAGGCGCGCGAATCGCGTTTCCAAAGCCCTCTGCGCCGAGTTCGTCCTGGCGGGGGAAGACTTCAATCCCGTCCACCTGCCTGAATGTGCCCTTGATCGGAACATCCAGCCGAAGCGCGAGGTTATAGATATAGATACGACAGAGTTTCGCCGGTAGAGGCTCAGCGCAGAGAATCCACAGGTGCGCCCCGCGGCGGGACATTTCAACGATGGCGTGAACCCCGTCCTGCTCCAACTCCCATTTGAGTGCCCGCAGGTCGCGGTAAGCACCTTCATAATCGGCGTCGATCGCGACCCACTTTGAGCATTGCGTTATGGGGTTGATGGCATAGAGTCCAATGGTCTGTTTCCCGGACAGGTGCTTACGGACTCCCTGCTCATCGAGAGCCAGGCGCTCCTTCGTCTCGCGATTTCGCGCCTGGTAAAAGAAATATTTTCCTGACTTTTCATTCGGACGGTCAGTCTGCCGGGTGTAGGCTCGCCGATTGACGAACCACGCCATATATTGGGCCGCTTGCTCAACGGAAGCTGGCAGGATCTCCGCCTCCGGGCGAGGTGGTTTCCACGACGAAGTGTCCAGTGACGACATGGTTCGCCCTCCTTCCTTCCAAAGTTGTGTAGTTGTACCCCGGTTCTGAAACTCGGTCAAATGAACCCCAAAATTGCTGCTTTTGCTAGAGCGCAGCGGCAAGTGGGGCATTTGGGGCCGCCAAAACCGGAGCCGCTGGTCGTGCGGCTCCCTTGGCTGTGGAATGGTATTTCCGATTGCGACGATGACGACGATGGCTCTTGGCCGGCCCGTCGCTCACGAATTTCACCAGATGGTGAATGCGCAAAGCGTTTTGGAAGTCCTCACCGTTCAGCGTGTCCTCCTTCTGCTCAAAACGAAACCAGAAGAACGCTTGGAGCCGTTCGATGTAAGCATAAATCGCGCCCGTGTTGGGTCGTCCCGGAACGCTCTGGAGTAGCAGAAACCCTCCAGTGTCCTCAACCAGGCATTCGGCACGCGCCTCACCTACATTCAGGAAGGCTCGAAGAACGTCCCAACGATTTGCTTTGGGCGCAAGCCCAAGATCGGCAACGGACATGACATAGTCCACATACAAGCTGCCCAGCAGCTCGCGCTTCGAGTGGCGACGATAACGATTCGACATAACCTTCTCCTTACGAGTGGGTGATACAGAAAAAACAAAACCCCCGCACAGGCGGAGGGTGGGATGAAACAGCAACCTGCGGTGAGAGCTATGCGTTGCGACGAACGATGGCAAGACCTTGTTCGAACTCACGCACGGCAAGAATGTCGTTGACCCGTCGAAGATCGTTGAGCGTGTGCTGCCATATGTTGCGCAGCGTCCACGCCCAGGGAACCATCAGCAGCAGGATCAGGGCGAATACCGCACCATCCCCAACGGTGTGGCAAAGAGCTTCCGAACAGATCAGCGCCCCTGCAATCGTAAGGACCACGCTGATCGCAAACCGCGCGAGCGCGCGGCGATAGAGTTTCGTATCAGACATAAACTTTCTCCTTTCAAAGAGAGAGGGTTGACCGGCACGGGTGGAGCCTACCTGCCAGGGTTGACGGTTTACCTAGAACCCGGTGCTTGAGCAATCGACGAGAAAGCTCTTGGCCGTGCAAGGTGTGGTGCGGCAGATGGTTCTTTGGCTAGGGGTTAACGGGTGTACCAACGCTGCCAGCATGAGTTGGCCATCCAGGGTCAACTCGGTGCGAACTCCGGTAAGCGCGACAGTCTGGAGATAGACAGAGCAGCTTTGAAGAGCAGCGGCTCTCTCGTCCGGATCCGCTGGTCGCAGCAGTCCAGTAAAGATGAGCCGCTCGCGGAGAGAGGGCCTCTTGGGAACCATGGTCACCTCGATTCAGTTTGAGTGGCACGGGAGATTGGCAGGGAAGATTGAATGAGATTGGCGTTGCAGGAAGGGTGCGGCATGGACGACCAAGACAGGGTTCAACTCTACTGTCCACGCAGCAACCCCAATCCTGAAACGCAATTTTGGGCTCGTGGCAGCGTTTTCGTAGCTGCCCCCCTGAACGCGCAGGACGGATTGTCTGGCCCTCGGGAATTGCACCGGTAGTGGTCGGCGAGATATTAAAGGCTGCGATAAAAACGAGCGAGCGTGCGCACATCATCGTTGTCGGCGGTACGAACAGGTCATGGATGCCAGCCTCCGGAGATTGGTCGCGTCTTGACGCGTGGGAATCTTCAGGGTGCAGTCCTATGCAATTGATCAGCACACAGACTGGCAGAGGGCAGAGATATCCTCAATTGGACTGCGTTTGAGTTCCGTCGTGCATGGTCTAAATGACGTCGACGGAAACGTGCCGACCAAAGCAGAGTCATCGGAGGTTTTCCTCTATGACCTTGTTTCTACCTGACACCATTTCGAGTGCCTCAGAATCGTGCCACGCGATCTCCGCCAGCGGCCAGGTGGCAAAAACATGCAAACCCGGCAGCTCAACTATCTCCCGATATGCCTGCGTCCTATTCCGAACCACCGTCAAGCGCACAGGTTTCGCAAGGTCTTCACTCGAACTCGCACCCACTCCTCTGCAAAAATTGCGCGCGTATGATCAACGCCGGGGCCGTCGTAACCCAGAATATTGGTTCGTCTGGCGGTCCTCCCGGCAGCAATTCAAGCATTCTCATCGAGCCTTTTTCACCCGAATGATTCAAAAAATACGCGCCACGTCCGGTCCGGACTGGGCGACAACCACAGCCGCTTCATCACGGCTGGCCTCCGTGCTTAAGCGGTATTCGGTCTTTAGCTCGGCACGCTGAAAGTGGCGAAAATCGACCCTGAAGGCTCCAATCTCCTCCTTCAAGTGCTTGCTTTGTTAGCGATTAAAAATAGCTGTTTTTAGAGGATAGTCAGAAATAACCCTTTTACCATCTGGAGGTTGTAGTATTTGCGGCAACGGAGAAGGTACGCTTGGGAATGTCAGGTGAAAGGGTCAAGGTAGTCATTAGGTAGGCTTTCGGAACGGTCCAGGTAGAGGTCGGCAATGCTGGGCACGCGTTAAGGCAGTGTCCAGGCACGGGTCAGATGCACTCGAAAGACGGTGAAGATATGGTCACACGTGGCCAATTCACGCCCTCACCGGCATCCGCCGCCGCAGGGGAATTGCCGATAAGACCTCAAGCAGATCGGCTTTCTGACCACCCAAGAAGTCGGTTGAATACATGCGAGTCCCAAGCGGATTCATGCAAAAGCTCCGTGCCGGGACGAAAATAATCGGGAACTCTTGCTCCTCAAACTCGGCCTTCAATTGATACAGGAGGTCGAGGGACGAGGTCATGTAGACGAGCAGATTGATCTGGTCCTCTTCCTTGATCGCCCTAACAATCTCCTGGTAGCGGGCCGATGTTTTCAGAGATCTCTCGTATTCGAGTGCGATCCGGAAGCGATGCCCGTTGTATTCCACCTGAACGATTGCGTCATAATCCTTGGCAAGAGGCAGATCGATCGACTGATTCATGGACCGTACTTCGATATCTCCCATCCATTGTTTGAGAAAATTCGTCGTGCGAAATGCAGCCTGGATCTCCGCCAGTTCAAGGTAATGCTGCGTCTGGGATGGGTTCGCCAGTGATTTGGAATCCGAAGTCAGGCTTACGAGCCCTTGGCCGCACGCCTCGAGGCACGCCAATCCGTTCCGGCTAATCGTGTAAACAGGACCACAGTAAGGCAGTTGGGGCGGCATCTTCGTGACAACGCCTGCCTGGACCAATCGCTTGATTCTCCAGTTGCAGGCCCGACGAGACACTTCGCTCCCCGCAGCGGCGAGGTGGTCGAATAGCTGTCCATGGCTGATGAAGGTAGCGTTTCTGATAGCAAGCAGCATGGGCAGATCGCGCTCCTGGCTATAACGAATGGATCTCGCACTGAGACCGCCACTCCCGTTGTGCCCCTGATATTCCTCGATCACCGCTTCGCTAAACCGTTCCATAAAACCTCCCAGGCCCCTGTATCGGTTTGTAATTGCGCGCCGGGTGTCGCCAATAACAACGTCTCCTGCTCCCCTCGGAACGCGCTACCGGCGAGCATTTGAACTCCATTGTCGTGCCAAGCTTTGTCCAACCGCACCCTGCCAATAACGCTGCTGCGTGTGCAGACCAATATCTTTTCTGCGTTGGTTGTCCGCTTTAGCCTCCGGCCCAGAAGCAATCGGTTCCACTCACCGCGGCGTTCCAGCCCTGTGCACTCATAGCGTGCTGCTTCGAAGTGACCCGCATGGTCCGCAAACCGGTGCATTGCCAAATTGAACCGGACCACGCCGGCGGTGTGCCAGAAGCGGCGTTCTCGAGAACCCAATATAAAGCCGGTCGTGTTGAAGACCGCCGCGTGGAGCGAATAGCGGAGTGGATCCGTCTCCTGATTTCCCGGTCTTAGCCACCATAGGGACCCGAAGTTAAGGCAAAGAATCACCATCGAGGACACCCTATTTCGTTTCTGATTTCTGCAAACGCTGGCCTTCCAAACTGTCGTGCGCGCGCGCCAGCCTGCTGCGTAGATTGGTAATTGTGTTCTCTTTCGCCTGAAGCTGCGCATCCTTCCGCTGCAGCTTCGACTCGTATTCCTGTAGCTGCCTGCGAAGGTTCTCGGGCTTCGTGCGCCCTTCGTCATCTTCGCCGATCGCCTCATTCACGGCGGTCACTTCCATAGCTGGGGGACTAAGCCGCATCTCTTTGTCCTCCTCGACCCGGTCATAGTCGATCTGGGGCGGGCCTGCCTCCTTCTTCTGGCCATCTTTCTGCGATCGAAGCACGCGCATTTCATCGCTCAATCGGTTGTAACGCTCGACCAGGGTATTGTGTTTGCCGATCACTTCAAGAGCCTTGGCCCGCGATCCGATGTAGGCGTTGTACAGCTGAACGACCATGTTCGCGGAGATAGCCACCCGTCGTTGACGCTCTCGAAATAGCCATCCATTACCAAAAAGCGACGTGCCCAGAACGAGGCAAAGGATAAAACTGCTCCATAGGTAAATGCGATTGACTGTCGTTTCGAACACTTCTTTGCGCCAAGCCGCAAGGACCGAGCCGTAGTCCTTGTTCTGTGGATTGATTCCAGCAAGGGTCGTCTCGACGATCCCTTTGGGCTGGGCGGACGTGGTCCCTTCCCGTGCCATGGGGTCATAGGATCTGCGGCTTGATGTCGCCGGTGTCTGAGTGACTGCCGTTGATTGCGTAGCCCGCGGCTGCGCTTGTTGCCCCCTTGCGGTTCCCAGCGAGAGCAGCATCACGATGATCGCGATTCCATAAGGCTTCATTTCCTCCGCCTCCGTTGCCTCTTCTCCTCGAGATCCGGTGTCGGAAAGCTGAGGTTGAGTCCGTGGGAATCCGCTTCGACGGTGTCGAGTTTGGGATAGACATTCATCGGCACCTGGGGAAACCAGTGACTGAATGCCCTCTTGATGTGCAGGTGTTTGTGGATGGTGCCGCGGAAGGGATCGGTCATGAGTATCTCCATCTGGCCAACGGGCATCTTCTTGATGTGCTCGTCCTGGGCCAGCGTGTCCTTGATTTCCGTCTGGCTTCCTTCCGTTCCTTCCTCGAACTCAGGGTTGAATACACCCTTCTTCTGGACCCGCATACTGCGCCGCATCTGCCGCACTCGTGCGCTCGCTCTCAAGAAATACTGGGCTGTCTCCTCGTCTTTGGTGCGCAGCATGAAGGTGGTGTTGGGGGCGCTTGCAACATCATTGCGGAAGCCTCGACCGACCTGTAGGAGCTGGGGTGCACTTTGAAGAGCGAATAGAAACGCGACATTCGCGCCACGAGCTGTCTGCAAAATGTGCGCGAAGTTCTCGTAGGCAAATGGGCTGAACTCGTCCATAATCACGCTCACGAAGGGCTGCTGCTCGCCTTCCTCAGCGCGGGAATAGCGTCTGCCGATCATCAGTTGCAGATTCTGAAGGAGCATCCGACCGAGGGCGGTCACCGCACGCTCGTTCACATTGACGTTCAAACTCATGAACAGGATCAGTCCCTGATCGATGACGTCGTCCAAGGAAAGCAGCTCGTCATAGGGTCCGGTAATCATGGCCATGTCGTCGCCCATAAAGGTCATCATCTCGTTGATCAAGCCCTGAATCTTCGAGACCCGCTCTTTGTCGTCGAAGGATTCAAGGAGATTGCGCACGCTCATGGTCAGCGTCAACTTCTGCTGGCGGGTAATTGCTCGATCGGCGTCAACCCGATCGAGAGCCACTTTCATCTGCGCTTTGAGCAGGGCCTGGTCGTAAGCGCAGACCAGGACGTCATGGAAATTGAAGCGCTTGCCCGAGTAGTGCAGTACCCTCGCGATGTTCTCGAGGTAGACGCGCTGATGCCCTTCAAAGAAGTCTTTCTCCATATTGAAGGATTCGAATACGAAGCCGACATGCTCCTCGGCGTTGCCTTCCGGAGCCCAGAACGGGTTGTACCGCGCCGAGATCTCCGGCCGCATCGGGTCGATCACGCGCAGGTCCTGCATGCGGCCAGCAGCCTCAATCGAAGGAAGAAGTTCGGCCAACAGCTTCTTGTCGCCTTTGCCATCGATAAAAATGATGGGTACGCCGCGCAGAATGTCCTGTTCGGTGACGGTTTCGAGAAGGTTGGTCTTGCCGGCGCCGGTCATGCCAAAAGCATTCGACTGCATGGTGCGCGTGTCATCGCTCCAATAGAATGGCTGGCCAAAGATGTCATAACCGAGCAGCACTGAGGACCGCCTGTGAGCCTCCCTGAGATACTCTTCCTCCTTCCTGCGCGAAACATAGGGGATGGGACGAGGCCATGCCGCCTCCATTCGATTCCTCTTCGTCGCCTTGTACCGCAGCACTTCCCACAGGAAGACCCCTGAGAGGAGTGGATAGATAGACATTTCGACGAGCTGGCTCGCCCGCACGTGCAGCCTGTCGTAAGCGAGAAAATAGAGAATCCCAAGAATTCCCAGGATCAGCACCCAGCCCAGCAGCACAGCGTCCTGGCCATCACCCTGCCGGCGATAGGAGTGTTCACGTCGCATGGGAGCCTCCGATCGATTCCATTCAGCCCTGGAAACTGAAAAACGTCATGACGACGCCGGCGAGGGCCAGAATAACCACGGCAACGATGAGCAGCGGATGGGCCTTGCGCCTGCCCTTGTCATCGCGCTGCGCAATTGGATTGGTGAATGGGCGGCGCAATGTCTCCAGGAACTCGCCGTTACCAGCCCGGCGATACGCAACAAGGAGGCGCGCACGCGCCTCCTCCAGGGAGATATATCCGAGATCTGCCATCAGAGCACCGCCGCAGCCTGGATGCGGTGCGTCCCGTCATCTCCGAAGACGAATTCGTACACTCCGGCTTTCTGAATGTCGGCAGGTGCGAGGACCACGACTCCCTCGGCGGTCGCGCCTGGCGGCACATCCTTCTCGGGAATTGCCGTGGCCCTTACCGTGATCTGGGAGGTCGCATGGGACTGAAATTCATAGGTCGTCTTTTTCGGTATCTGCGTATCTTTCATCCCAGCAAGCAGTTCGGCGTGTTTCGTTGGAAGGATGGTGAAGACGTGGGGCGAGACGATCCGATATGGGTGCGGTCCTCGATTGCTAACTGCAAAGCGCACATAGAGCGAACCCTTATCCCGCACCACGTCCTTGATAATGACCGTGACGTAGTCTTTCGCGGGACGGACGCCGCGGGTCATAACCGGGGTTACCTGCAGCAAGGTAGAGCCGATAACAGAATCCGTACTGCGCTGGATCTCCTGGCGCGAAGGGGCTGCCGCTGCGGCGGCGGGATGCCCACTGGTTCGAGGGACTGGCGACGCCGTTTCGTCAATGACGAAAGACATGTTGCGAACGTCTCCTGGCGCCTCCAGTTCATAGGTGGAGAATTGGTGCTCGGTCCACACCATGAGGTTGGTCGCCTGGCCGGCTTTTAGCGGCTTGATGAAGACGCTGTTATCGTGCCACTCGATTTGCATCGCATCGCTCCCGGCTGCCACGCGGACAATCTTTTCCGGCAGCGCAAGGATGCTGATGTGATCGAGCGCGGTGCGGACCTGGGTAACGCCGTTCGGGTTGACGGGCTGGTGAACGATATTCTGAGCCAAACTCACGCTCCCGCCCAGAATGCTGAGTACGATCAAACCTTTCTGAATGAGCATGATGGCTCTCTCCTTGCGTCCTGAGAAGAGGAGGCCCGGAAGACCATCCTCTCCTCAGTCTGTGTTCACACCTCAACGGTGTGAGTTTCGGTTTCCAGCATCCGAGGTGGAGACTGGACCCTTGGGATTACGAACTTCCTGACTCGCATTTCGATGTCAAGCAGTTCGCATTTCGAGTAACGGCGCGTACCAATGGTTTCCCATTGGTAGAGCCAGTGTTGTGGGGTGCGCTGAATCCTGACGGATACTCGCACTCCACGATTCGTTCTGCGCCAGTTCAGGAATCGCATTGATTCACTCCATCCTTCCCGGACAGGCGGCAGCGGTCCGAACGATACGGTTCGCTTCCCGGTCAAGGCGAAGCAGAAATTCCTTCTTGCCTTGGCGAACAAAGAACAGGCAATCGTCCTCAACCGCAACACGCACCCTACTTCCGGAAGGCGGGACTTGCGTCCGAATTCCACAGGTACGGGTTGCAATCGAATCGATCACCTCCTGAGGAAAGGCATGGAACAAAATCGATCCCATTCCTTTGCCGCGAGAGACTACCGTATGGAGCGCCTGGCACCAGCCAACCCGGCTTTCCTCCTTGCCGTCGCCCCAGCTGCGAACGATCGATTGCAAGGAAGTTGACTGTTCCCGGGCCTGCTCCTGAGCGCGGCGATAACGGGCCCTCGCTTTTGCGAACGCCCGTCTTTCTGCGGCGATACTCTGCCGGTTTCCTGAGCGAACGGCTTCCGCCACTCGTACAGTCGCCTGCTCCTGTGCCTTCTTCTCCTGAGAGAGCTTCCCCTGAATCCACCCGTGTCCAGCTGCGTACACGGTGTTGATCAGGCGCGCTTCTTCAAACATGGCGCTCGATACAGGGTTGCCCGTGATCAGGCCACGGAACTGCTCGATCGGGAACGGCTTCTCCATCAATTCCTCAATGTGTTTACGAAGAATGTTGTAGAGCCGTCCGATACGATCCGTGGGCAGAATCTCGAGCGAGAGTGGCAGTTCCTGAGCGTTGATTGCCCGGGCCTCTTTCAAAGCAAGCCAGGGAGCCGGAGGAACCTGCTGGCGAATCGCTCGCAGTTTGCTCCGGTCGGCATTCGTATTGTGTTTGAGCGAATCGATCTCCAGCTGCAACTCGCCGACCAGCTCATAGAGCAGGTCGTCACGGCCGCTGGCGACGCAGGAACTCATCAGGTCGGTGATGACCCCGATTTGGTTCCCGCGCGACTTGAGAGCGACGAATTCAAGAGAAAACCACGGAGACCTGGCTCTACCGGCCTTCGTCTTCGTGACCTCGTGCTCGCGTTCCATGCGGAAGCGGCTCTCCACAAAACGTGGAAAACGCGCCGCATCGATGACACACACCCAGTCAAAGTCATAGTCGCCGCCATTGCGTTTGGCGGTCTCTGAATGGAGCGTGTACGTCCCTTCAAGCGTCAATTGTTCCCTCACAACCAGAGCCGCAACGTCTGGGTTGAGTCCGTGTTTTTCCGTCAAGTGGCCCGTCAACCTTTCCCCTTCGAGATGTTCGACTGGGAGCAGGTCTTCCTTCATGCGAACGGGGTAGCGCACGCATAGGCCAGATTGGGACGGAACGGTTGTAATGGCTGCGGACAGCGGCATCCAGTCGGCGCGGGACAAGACTTTGCCATCCTGAAGAACCAGGTAACCATCGTCTGCCAGCGCGAACGCGGGAAGTTCGATGCCGCCCCCGGTCATCAGTTTGTAGGCCCATCTCGCCATCAGCCGGCTGAGCTGCGTATGGATATAGGGATGACGTGTTATCTCGCCGGAACCATCGGCCAGAAGCGCTGCTTCGACAACTCTTTGGAACTCTTCACCCTCTGAGTTGTCGCTCTGACAGACCTCCTGCCCGATCAGTTCAACCACCTTGCGGTGGTTTCCTTCTCTCCACGCGGTTTTGAGTGTTTCGATCCTCTCCACGGCCTGCGGTACGATCTCGGTTTCGATCGACTCCGCCGGCGCGTGTTGCAATACCGTGTAGCTTGATTCGAACTGAAGGGGCCGCGAGATCTCACGGATCCCAAGAACGATCTCGCTCTTGAACATGCGCGAACCCAAGCCAACGAAACTGGCCAGAGCGGACGGCATCTTCATACTCGGTTTGATCGAACTCTCCGGAACGATGATGTCGACGCCAAGAGCGTCGGCAACATCGTCAGCCATGATTTTGAAGCTGCCCTTTGCCTGGGTCTCCCCGAATGCCAGCCGGAACTGGTAGAAGTGTCCTTCGGGAAGCGCAAGCTTCTTGAAGAGACTTCTCCGTATCCAGCCACGGCAATCGTTCGTTCCAAGTTCGAGGTCCCTGACCACCAACACGCGGGCCTGCGGTTCCTTGCGTACGACTTTGCAGCCGGACACCAGGATCCCGAAGTAAGTAATGGCCGCCTCCGGCCATTGCTGGAAGCGCTTGGCGATCAAAGGTTCGTGCGCAGCATCGCAGTAGTAGTATTTGCCGTTCTTGGCCGAACCGGATGCTCCAACCATTTTGTAGGCAATACCGTTGTGTGAAACGGCGGTCATCGCGTTCGCCACGTTGGCCTCTTCGTAATCGTCCAGAGGTTCGGTAGGAACACTGACCAGCGCCACATGGATATTGGGATACATCGTACCCAGAAGCGTTCGGTCGAGCCACGACTCCTGACCTGTGCCAGGAATGCGCTCTTCCGTCCGCCCGTTGGTATCGATGTCGATCATCACAATTCGATTTCCTTCAAAACTAGGCATGTGAGTTCTCCGTGTGTTTGGGCACAGGAAGAAACCATGCCAATCCGCTCAATGCCGGCTTGACCTGGTCTTTCCCGAGCTTGTTAAGGGAACTAACCAGGTGGATTGCCGGTTAGCGGAACAAATCCCTGCGAGTAGGCCCGCAAGGTGGCTCAGAGAACCAGATCGGAAAGCGTTGCTTATCGATTGGTTTTTCTGAACTCGTCCGCTCGGTGATGTTACGTCTGCACTTTCACCGGCTCCTTCTCAATTGCTACAACTCCATCGTTGACTACAGCGCGTGACTGCCAAAGTTCAACACGATAATAAGGTTGGCCGCGCTTGAACGCTTCGACCATCACGGCTCCTTCCGAGCCGAACTTTTCCTTCAGTACAATTGGTTCGCTGGTCGGCTTTCCCTCCGCTAGAAAGAAGAGAATCAAAGGTCCCTTCTCTTTCGCTTCGCCGAGCTTCCGTCCGCGCCGCTTCGCTTCACTCCCGGTCATCGACGGCGTTGGCATCACTTGCCCTTCGCTATTCATTGGGTCATTCCTCCATCGCTGGATTGCGCGGCGCCGTTTGGTCCTGCGATGCCGGCTAGGGTGCTGTCCGCGAGGACCGCATCTCGCTTTTCGCCCTCGATCTGGTTTGACCAGTATTCCCCAATGAGCAGGCCACTGGGGTTGTCCGCAGAGCGCGGTATATTGACGAGCCGGACGTGGTATTCCTCGACCAGCTGGTTGATGAGTTCGCGCTCATTGTTCATGCTGTGTACCGTCCTGACGCCGAAGGCTGTGTACATCAGCGGCTCATCCTTGCTCGCGTCGATGCGACTTAGCTTGAGAGTTGAACTCGCCTCTTCATCTTCGAGCTTTCCCACGGTGTCGTTCTTTTCCATGTCCGCGAGGGCGCTGTGCCTCAGGTTCGTCGTCATCTGGTTCATGGCATCCGCCCAGTTCTGCGAGAGCGTGTGCGGGGCGTAGTTGAGATAGCGGACCAGAAAACTCTTCACGAAGGCTTGCTTTTCGTATTCATCCGGCGTCGCACCCGCCGCGCTCGCGGCAAACAGCGGGGATAAAAAGTGTGTGTTGGTGGCGCGATATGGCGTAATGACACTCGCCTCGCCCTGACCGTTTATCCGGATTACCGTCGGTGGCTCGATCCGCACGAACAAAAAGCCGACGACGGAGACGAACGCCACCAGACCCATAACGCCGGCGATCACGATGCTGCGGTTCGCATACGCTCGAAGCGCACCGTCCATCTCATAGAACCTGGGCGATTCATTCCTGACCTTGCTCCTGGCCTTCCTCGTCATACTCTCCTCCTCCTCTTTCAATCGCCCCTGGTCGGGTTGTTGGGCGGAGGTGTGTTAGGTGGGGGCGTACTGTAGGTTCCGCTCCCGCTTCCCCCTTGCGTCACCCCTCCACCACCGCCCGCGCCTGTGGCAAACAGTGAATTCGTGCTGACACCCAGCAGCCCCATCCCTGCTCCCGCCACTGCTCCACCAACCGCGCCCACCGGACCAAAAGCAGCGCCGCCCTTCATGGCCCCGCCGACGCCGCCGTTCGCGAGTCTGGATCCAACCACCGCTAAGCCGGCCCCAACCGCCGAGAACTGCCCGCGCAGGATGAACGCCGCCACCATCGGAATCAGGAGAATACAGATGGCATAGATAATGCTGATGAGCCCAATCATCTCGATACCGCCATCGAGAGCCCCAAATGTCGCGTCTCCAAAGCCGAAGCTGCCCAGATTCCCAGCGATAATGGCATTGACATCATTGGCGTGGATGGCTGTGATTAGACAACCGAACACCGCATAAATAATTGCCCAGGCATTCCAGACGCTCAGATTCAACACGTAATATTTTGTGAGTGAGT